>Ga0064014_10066_pt1 | contig 52023 bp, 45 predicted proteins | sample CrowatWCoCulture_2_FD_61584 | JGI IMG/M metagenome (GOLD analysis project Ga0064014, IMG submission 61584) | Marine cyanobacteria communities from the University of California, Santa Cruz, USA, analyzing cyanobacterial DNA methylation -... | ecosystem: Host-associated > Microbial > Bacteria >...
AACTGAAGGCCCTGGTGGCCGACAAAAGCCAGCAACAGCCAGCGTTTCCTTGCGATGATGGCCCGCAACGCCCTGAATCGAACGCCGCCGATAGGCTTCTTCCGCACCTTCGTGCTGGAAGAGGACGGCAAGCAACAAAAAGACCTTCAACCTGAAGCGCCGGGGAACGGCGCCCCTGTCTGATCTGATCCGGATCCACGCCCTGGCCTGCAAATCCCGCGCGCAGAATTCCTTTGAACGCCTCAAGGCCATTGGCAACACCAAACTCCTGATGGAAGACGATCTTGGCAACCTGAGGGACGCCCTCGAGTTCATTTCCATTGTCCGGATCCGGCATCAGGCCCTGGCGATAGAAGCCGGGCGGGAGCCAGACAACAACGTTCGGCCGGAGGATCTCTCACCCTTCGAGCGAAGCCATCTCAAGGATGCGTTCCAGGTGGTCAACAATGCCCAGAAATTCCTGAGATTCCGGTACAACGCCCAGGTGGCCCGTAATGTCTGATGCCTCTTCTGGCGAGCAGTCCGTTCACAGCCTGCCGTGGCCAGAGCAATACCAGGCCCTGGCCAGGCAGAGCAAATCACCGATCCTGAAAGCGTTTTATGAGAGCGGCTGTCCCTCACCCGACACGCCCATCTCAGAGGTGCAAATGCTGGCCATCGATTTCGAGACCACGGGGCTTGATGCCAGCCAGCACTCTATCGTCAGCATCGGTCTGGTGCCGTTCACGCTGGACGGTATCCAGCTGTCCCAGGCAAAACACTGGGTGGTGCGCCCGAAACTGCCACTGCACCAGACCTCAGTGACCATCCACGGCATCACCCACAGCGACATCGACAAGGCGCCCGATCTGGAGGAGATTCTGGGGGAATTGTTCAGCTACCTGAACGGCCGTATTCCCGTGGTACATTACCGGAACATCGAGCGACCGTTTCTGGACGTGGCCTTGCGATGGCGGCTTGGGGAGGGCATTCGGTTTCCGGTTCTCGACACCATGGCCATCGAGGCCCACCTCCATCCGGATCGCAATCCTTCCCGGTGGCAAAAACTGATGGGCAAGAAGCCGGTATCGATCCGCCTGGCTGACAGCCGGCTGCGTTACCAGCTGCCCCACTATGCCGCCCATAACGCGTTGATTGATGCCATTGCCACGGCGGAACTGTTGCAGGCTCAGGTGTTGCATCACTTCAGCCGGGAGACGCCGGTGGCGGATCTGTGGTTGTAGTGTGATCGTCGGATTACGCTTCGCTAATCCGTATATGGTCTCCTCCCCGTTTGCAAGGTCTCAGCACTCAATGTCAGGGACAGGTTTGCGCCCGTATATCCGGCCTGTTTGATGAGGCGGCTTTGTCGCCTCTGGCCTTGATGGAAGATCCGCGCCTGCCGTCCTTATCGACCTAACGGCCTCTGGGCCCTTGGATTAGTCAGGTTTTCGGCAGGCCGGTCTGACCTGTTATGCCATCGATTGCTGTGACCCTCGCAACCTGCGGGAAGGGTAACCGCTTTACTTTCCGACGTCGCGTCGGTGATTTAGCTCAGTCAATCCCTGACTTATTCATACCGCCAGCCGTTGCTCCGATGGCTGGTAGTGCTCGCCTCGGGCGATAATCACCCAGGCAATGCGAACCAACTTGTTGGCCAATGCGACGGTTGCCTTGTTGAACCCTCGCTCTGCCTTGAGTCGCTGGATCCATCGGCTGAGGCGGTCCATTTTCCCGTCCGCACGGGCAACCACCGCTCTCGCCCCGTGAACCAGTTGGGCGCGTACGTACGGGTCGCCTCGCTTGCTGATTCCCAGTAAGACGTCTTTGCCCCCGGTGCTGTTCTGACGGGGGATCAGGCCCAGCGCTGCGCCAGCGTCTCGGCCTCGCCGGAATTGGCGGCCATCACCCATCCAGCCCTTCAGCAGACTGGCGACGACTTCACCAACGCCCGGTATCGCTTGCAGGCGCCGACAGGTCTCATCCTGTCTCGATCTCTGCTTTACTTGTTGGTCGTACCAGGCCAGTTCCTGCTCTACTTCCAGAAAACGCTGATACTGGCGGTGCAACAACTGCCGGGCCCGCTCGCTCAACCCGTTGTCAGCGTCTTCCAGTGCCAGTGGCAGCTCCCGGCGCAGCGCCGCTATTCCCTGGGGCATGATCACACCGTACTCGGCCAGCAATCCTCGAAGCTGATTGCTGATTCGTACCCGATCCTTGCTCACGCCCTGGCGCAGCTTGTGCAGCATCTGATCATCCTGCTGCTCGACCTCTTTGATCGGCACCGGGCGAATTCGCCCATGTTCACTGGCCTCCGCAATGGCCTGAGCATCGTTGTAATCGTTTTTCTGACCTCGAAGATAGCCCTTCACATGTTGAGGCGGTAACAACTCAACCTGATGCCCTAACGCTCGTATCTGGCGAGCCCAATAGTGCGAGCTCCCACACGCCTCAAGAGCGACTGTGCAAGGCTCCAAACGCACCAGCTGCTCCAGCAACTGCTTGCGGCGCACTTTGCGCTTCCACCCGCTGTGACCTTTAGGGCCCAGCCCAAAAAGGACAAACGTGTTCTTTGCGAGATCAATGCCAACCGTTGTAACCTTACTCATGGTCTCCTCCCACTCGTTTCTGATAGGAAAATTCTCCTTCCCTATCCTGGCGCATTGCGACGCCGATTAGGAGGGGAGGAGACCATCTCATCGACCTACCTGCTAATCCGACCTACTCGTTAATCCGACGTGCGCAGGTACTGCAGTTACTGGCTTGCCATGTCGGTTTCCGGTTTGACGTCGTCAATCCACTTGCCATAGCCGGCCTCTTCCATGTCCTCCAGGGGGATAAAGTCCATCGCCGCGGAGTTCATGCAGTAGCGCAACCCGGTCGGCGCAGGGCCATCATCGAACACATGACCAAGGTGGGAATCCGCGTGGGTGCTGCGGATTTCGGTCCGGGTCATGAAGAACGAATTATCCTCACGCTCCACCACTGCGTCCGGCGTGATGGGCCGGGTAAAGCTGGGCCAGCCGGTGCCGGATTTGTACTTGTCCCGCGATGAGAACAGCGGCTCGCCCGACACGATATCGACGTAAAGCCCGGGCTTCTTGTTATCCCAGTACTTGTTATTGTATGCCGGCTCGGTGCCGTCCTCTTGGGTCACCTCGTACTGCATATCGGTCAGGCGCTGCTCCAGCACATCCTGAGCGGGCTTTTCAAAGTTTTCCGGATCAAAGCCACTGCCCATCTGACCGGATTCTTCGCTGGCGCTCTCATCGCCCACCAGGTCGTCACTGGCATCCACCGTGGCATTTTCCTGGAACCGGGTGTAATCGAGCTCATAGTCTTCGCCATAAACCTTCTCGATGAACTGGTAACGCCCGGAGTTGAAGGTGTAAAAGTTATAGCGCACCGGATTCTTGTCGTAATAGTCCTGGTGGTATTCCTCGGCCGGGAAGAAATTCTCCAGCGGTACAATTTCGATGACCACCGGCTTTTCATAGACGCCAGAGGCCTCCAGCTCCGCAACGGCCTGCTCTGCCAGGCGTTTCTGTTCCGCGTTGTGGTAGAAAATGGCCGGCCGGTACTGCTGGCCACGGTCCACGAACTGGCCCTGATTATCGGTCGGGTCCATCATCCGCCAGAGCGCCTGCAACAAGCCCTCGTAGGTCATTTCCTGCGGATCATAGTAAACCTGGACCGCTTCGGTATGGCCTGTCTGGCCCGAGGCAACCTGCTTGTATGAGGGGTTTGTCTCTTCCCCGCCGGCATAGCCGGAGACCGCTTCCACCACACCCGGTACCCGTTTCTCGTACCCGGCCTCCACACACCAGAAACAGCCACCGGCAAAGGTCGCCACGGCGAGGCCGGGCTGATCCGGTGCGTATTTGCTCATCTGCGACTGCGACTTTTCGGCAATCGCGTAGGTGGTGAACAGACCAGCTGCAGAGACAAGTGCCACTGCAGAAAACAAACCTAAAATCTTGCGTTTCATCAGACTTCTCCTTCACGTGATTCCATACCTACAGCGTAGGGTCGTGGATTCACGAAAACGTTCACCAGGTGTTACGAATTCATAACGCTGTGGATTTTTCTCCGCCCGGCACGGAACTCTCCCCGGCCGAAGGAAGCCAGACCGTGAAAATGGCACCGTTGGCATTGCGGACAGAGAGTTTCCCCTGCTGCAGAGAAACCATTCTCTGGGCAATGGCCAGGCCAAGCCCGACATGCCCGGAGCGGGAAGCATCCGCGGCCTGGTAAAAGGGCTCGAAGACGTGTTCGAGGTCCTTGTTGTCAATGCCGGGGCCGGCATCGGCCACGGTAATCTCGGCACCGCCTTCCCGCCCGGCAACGCTCAATGTTACCTCCGTGCCGGTTGGCGAATGGCTGATGGCGTTACTGATCAGGTTGTCCAGCACCCGCTCGGTCATCGCGATGTCCGCCAGCACCCTGACCGGAGCAACGGAAACAATCGAGAGGGTAACGCCGGTGCGCTCTGCCTCGGGATGGTGTTTCTGCACCACATCATGCAGAAGTTCGGCAACCACAAACGGCTCCGTCTTCGGCTGCTTTTCCCGGGCATCCAGTGCCGCAAGCTCAAACAGTTCTTCCACGAGGCGACCGAGGCGGTGGCTCTCGGCCAGAGCCACATCCAGAAACCGGGCACGCTCCTCGGCGCCAAGCGTGTCCTGTTTCAGGCGCAAGGCTTCAATGTAACCCTGGATGGATGCCAGTGGCGTTCTCAGATCGTGGGAGACCTGGGCAACCAGCTGCCGGCGCTGGGCATCCTTGTGTTTCAGAAGGTCCAGCTGGGCAACAATTCGCTGGGCCATCTGATCGAACCGGGCGGCCAGGTAATCAATGTCATCGCCTTTGCCCGCCACCGCGGCGGCGCGCTCCGGCGACATGCCGCGCTCGAAGGATTCCACCCGCTCGGTCAGCCGCGACAGCCGACGCGTCAGCAATCGGAAGAACACCAGCCCGGCCAGCAGGCCACGAACAGGCTCACCGCCAGCGCGCCCGCGCCTAACTGGAGGAGCCGGTTACTGTGCACCATGCTCTCGGCCAGGTCGTACTCCTCGCCGCGCAGAACCACGTACAGATAACCCGTTGGATCAGCAGCCGAAGGCACCGGCGTTACCGAGAACACCTTCCGCCGGTCATGACTGCGCGGATCATCGCCGGGCAGTGGGTAAGCGCCCGGGTTTTCAAGCAGGATGCGTACCGGTTCCAGGGATACCCGGTTGCGCTTGATCTTGTTCGGGTCGGCGGAGTAGGAAAGGATATTACCTTCGGTATCCAGCAGGTAGATTTCGATACTGGGGTTGATGGTCATGTACAGCTCGAAGAGCTGCTTCAGGGCATCGCGGTTGAGCTTGCCATCGGTTACCAGGTTGCGGTCAGACACCAGGTTACGGGCGAGGTCGCGGTTCAGTTGCTGGTTGACCGCAGCCGAGTATTCCCTCACCGAAGCCAGACTCAGAAAGGTAAAGAGCCCACCCACCACAAGCAGCAGCAGGAACAGACCGATCGCCAGCCGGGCATAGAGGGTACGGAAGACAGACAGGGCCATCGTTAATCCATGAACCGATAGCCAACACCCCAGACCGTCTGGACGTATCGTGGGTCGGCGGGATCGGCTTCAATCTTGTTGCGCAGGCGGTTGATGTGGGTGTTCACGGTATGCTCGTAGCCCTCATGGTTGTAACCCCACACAGAATCGAGCAATTGCGCCCGGCTGAACACCCGGCCCCGATGGGAGGCAAAGTGCCAGAGCAGGTCGAACTCGCGGGCGGTCAGGTCCACTTCCCGATCATCCACAAACACTCGCCGGCGAACCGGATCAATCCGAAGCCCGTCCACCTCAATCTCATCAGCCTGATCGCCGGCAGGCGCTGCCTGAGAGAGTGCGTCTACACGTCGGAAAAGCGCTTTGATGCGGGCTGCCAGCTCCGCCACGCTGAACGGCTTCGTCAGGTAATCGTCCGCGCCCATCTCCAGGCCCAGGACCCGATCCAGCTCTGTGCTCTTTGCCGTCAACATCAGAACCGGCACATAGCCCGGGCAGGCACGAATCTCGCGGCACACCGCCAAACCATCCAGGCCAGGCAACATCAGATCCAGAATAACCAGATCGACGCCGCCCTCACGGAACCGTTCCAGGCCGGTATCCCCCCGGTCCACGAGCACGGGCTTCATTCCCAGATCTGAAACCTGCATACGGACCAGCTCACCGATGCCGGGGTTGTCTTCAATAATCAGTACCGTTCGCGTCATGGTGGTGGGCTTCGCTGAAATTGCCGGTGGCTTTCGATGCTTTCATGGCAGAGTGTAGGCGGAAAAGTTCACAAAACCATCACAAGCCGTCAGAACCGCGCGCATAGCCGGCTCCGGGTTTAGCCGTTAAAATGAATCCAAATTCGGGCATGAGGTTTCAGTGGCAGACAAAACCGTAAACAGGGCAACACCGGCCGAGGCGTTCAAGCGAGCACGTCGCATGTGGCTCAAGGGTGAGCGCATTCACCTGGCGCCGCTGGCTGATGAGCTCGGAATTGGCCGCGCCACCCTGTTTCGCTGGGTCGGCAACAAGGATCTGCTGATCGGCGAGATTCTCTGGTCCCTGTACGAACCCCTCTGGCGACAGGCCATGGCGGAAACGCCCGGCACTGGCGTGGACTACATTGTCGGCGTATACCGCCGCACCAACTCCGCGATCCTGCACTTCGAGCCGCTGCGCCGTTTTATCAACCAGGACCCGGAATACGCCCTGAAGATACTCACCTCGTCCCAGTCGATCCTGCACACTCGCACGGTCGAAACCAACACGCGGATGCTTAAAGACCAGGTTGCGGCCGGGCATATCAAGCCGCCGATGAATATTTTCAGCCTGTCATACTTCATGATTCGATTGGCGGAGTCCTGCCTGTACAGCGACATCATTGCCGGCCGGGAGCCACGGGAGGCGGAATTGGAGGATGCCTGTACGGCCGTGAGAATTCTGCTGGGAGGAAAAGCGTAGAGCGGATCATTGAGAACTCGCTCAGGCCTGGGGTGGGAGGTATCTTTGGAAGATCTGTCGGATTACGGCTTCGCCTAATCCGACCTACATTCTGGACCTTACCGTAGGTCGGGTTAGGCGAAGCCGTAACCCGACACCGAGCTCCAGCTATTACAGCTGAAGCGAGCGAACTTCCAGAAACTCCTCCATTCCCCACTTGCCGAATTCGCGACCAATGCCTGAATGGCCGAAGCCGCCAAACGGTGCCATCGGGTTGAACGCACCACCGTTCACGAATACCTGACCAGTGCGCAGCTTGCTGGCAATTTTCTTGGCCTTGGCGTCGTCGCCGGACCAGACTGCACCGGATAGCCCGTACTGGGTGCCGTTGGCGATTTTCACCGCTTCGGCTTCGTCGTTGTATGGGATCACGCACAGCACCGGCCCGAAAATTTCCTCCTGGGCGATGCGGCTGTCCGGTTTTACGTTGCCGAAGACGGTCGCCTTGACGAAGTAACCTTTCTCGCATCCCTCGGGCGCTTCCGGCCCACCGGCGATGAGCTTGGCGCCTTCCTGGATACCCAGTTTGATGTAGTCGATCACCTTGTCACGCTGCTGGGCAGACGACAGCGGGCCCAACCGTGTGGTTTCTTCCAGCGGGTTACCGGGGGTCATTTTAGCCACGGCAGCGGCGGCCAGTTCACAGGCCTCGTCGTGCTTGTCGGCCGGAACCAACATGCGGGTGAGCGCGGTGCAGGTCTGGCCGGAGTTCAGCAGGCAGTTGTTGATGGTACCTTTAACAGCAGCCGCCAGGTCGGCGTCCGGGAGGATCACGGAGGCGGATTTGCCGCCCATCTCCAGGGCGAAGCGTTTGAAGTCATCGGCTGCGGCGTGGGCAATCAGGTTGCCGGTGCGGGTGGAGCCGGTGAAGGACACCATGCGCACATCCGGATGCTTGATCAGGGTATCACCCACGGTATGACCATAGCCGCACACCATGTTGAACACGCCCTTGGGCAGGTCGGTGCCATCGAGGATCTCGGCAAGGATAAACGCCGTCTGGGGAGCGATCTCCGAAGGCTTGAGCACCACGGTGCAACCGGCCGCAATCGCAGGAACGATTTTCAGGATCACCTGGTGCAGCGGGTAGTTCCAGGGGGTAATGCAACCAACCACACCGACCGGCGCATATTGCACCTCGGAGTTGCCCGACTGTTCGGTGAACGGGAAGTCGGGCAGCAGCTTCAGGTAACTCTTGGTCACCGCAGCCGGCATACCAGCCTGGATCGGCGTGGCCAGTTTGATGGGCATGCCCACTTCCCGGCAGACGGTCTCGGCGATTTCCGGCGCGCGCTCTTTCAGGCCCGCGTGCAGCTGTTCCAGCACCTTGATCCGTTCTTCCAGGGTGCTTTCCGACCAGCTTTCAAACGCCGCATCGGCGGCGGCAATGGCCTGTTCCATCTCATCCGCGCCGGCGGCGGGAACGCGGGCAATCACGTCACCGGTGCCAGCTTCGTGAACGTCGATCATGTCACCGGCCCAGCTAACCCATTGGCCGTTGATGTAGTTCCTGTTCAGCTCGTTCATGCTTCCCCCTTCATTCAAATACGATAACGCCTCGAGCGTTCTTGCCTGCCACCATATCATCGAACGCCTGTGCGGCTTCTTCTATGGGGTAGGTCCGGGTAACCAGTTCATCCAGCTTGAGTTTACCAGCCTTGTAAAGACCCAGGATCCTGGGAAAATCGTGCTGCGGCCTTGCCGAACCCAGCCAGCTGCCTTTCAAGGTTCGCTCGTCCGCCGGCAGGGTGAGGGTGGTCAGCGAAGTCTTGTCCTTCGGATCTGCCACACCCACGACCACGGCGGTACCGCCACGGCCCAGACTCTTGTAGGCCTGTTCCACCACCGGCCCGGCACCGACGCATTCGAAGGCGTAGTCAACGCCGCCGGTCATTTTCTTCACAGCCTTGGCGGCGTCCTCCACCTCGTTAATATTCACGGTGTGGGTGGCACCAAACTCTTTCGCCATCGCCAGCTTGGCGGGGTTGCTGTCCACCGCCACGATCATCTCGGCGCCGGCGGTCACACAGCCCTGGATGGCGTTGAGGCCAACGCCACCGATGCCAAACACGGCGGCTCGGGAGCCGGGCTCCAGCTTTGCCGTATTGAAGACAGCGCCGACACCGGTCATCACAGCGCAACCCACCAGGGCGGCGTTCTGCATCGGCACGGTTTCATCCACTTTTACGCAGTTGTCGACGTGCATGGTGGCGAACTCGGCCATCACGCCGCAGGCGCCGAAGACGTTCAGGGGCTCGCCGTCCGCGCCTTTGGTTCTGACCGTGCCATCCGGCAGGTTGAACATGGCCTTGCGGGCGTTCTCACAGAGCACCGGGCGGCCACGAACACACTGGCTGCATTTGCCGCACATGGATATGAAGGTACTCACCACATGGTCGCCTTCCTTGAAGGCCGTGACGCCCTCACCGACTTCGACAACCACGCCGGCGGCTTCGTGCCCCAATACAAGGGGAGGCGGGTAGGGAATCTTACCCGTGGTGGCGGACAGATCGCTGTGGCAAACGCCGCAGGCCGCGATCTTGATGGTGATTTCATCCCGCTTGGGGCCTTCTACCGTGATGGTTTCCACCTGAACAGGCTGCCCCCATTCCCGGCAGACGACGGCTTTTGCTTGTCTGTCCATGCATTTCCCCTTTTGGTCAACAAGGGGTCAAAAGAAAGCATTCTTCTGACCCCGATCTCATACCGGCCGGCTTCAAATCACCTCGAATAGGCCAGCAGCACCCTGGCCACCGCCGATGCACATGGTGATCACCACGTATTTCGCCCCACGGCGCTTGCCCTCGATCAGGGCGTGGCCTGTCTGGCGGGCACCGGTAACACCAAATGGGTGGCCGATGGAAATTGAGCCGCCGTTCACGTTCAGCTTCTCCATGGGAATGCCCAGGCGGTCACGACAGTAAATCACCTGGGACGCGAAGGCTTCGTTCAGCTCCCACAGATCAATGTCGTCCATGGTCAGACCATTGCGCTCAAGCAGGCGCGGAATCGCATACACCGGGCCGATGCCCATCTCATCCGGCTCACATCCCGCCACAGCGAAGCCACGGAAAATACCCATGGGTTCAATGTTGTGCTTCTCGGCATAAGTGCTGTTCATCACCGTGCACACGGAGGCGCCGTCCGACAGCTGGCTGGCGTTGCCCGCCGTGATGAACTGCTCCGGACCACGCACCGGCTCCAGACCCGCCAGGCCCTCAAGGGTCGTATTCGGGCGATTACACTCGTCACCTTTCAGGGTCACCTGCTTTTCACTGACCTCACCGGTTTCCTTGTCCTTGACCAGCATGGTGGCATCGAAAGGCACGATCTCATCATCAAACTTGCCCGCCTGCTGGGCCGCCGCCGTGCGCTGCTGGGAAATCAGCGAATACTCATCCTGGGCTTCACGGCTGACGTTGTAGCGCTTGGCGACAATATCCGCCGTCTCAATCATCGAAAGGTACAGCTCGGGCTTGTTCTTCATCAGCCACTCATTGGTGGCGTGGAAGCTGTTGATCTTCTCGTTCTGCACCAGGGAAATGGACTCAACGCCCCCGGCCACCATGGCGGGTACTTTTTCGGACACCACCCGCTGTGCCGCCAGGGCAATGGACTGCAACCCCGAGCTGCAGAACCGGTTGATGGAGAACCCGGCAGTGGTCACCGGAAGACCGGCGCGGATGGCCGCCAGACGGGCAATATTCCGGCCCTGGGCGCCCTCCTGGTAGGCCGCGCCCATGATCACATCCTCAACAATAGACGGATCAATACCTGCGCGCTCAACAGCATGCTTGATAACGTGACCTGCCATATCCACGCTGTGTGTGTTGTTCAAAGAGCCCCGGTAGGATTTCGCAAGGCCGGTGCGCGCGGTGGAGACGATTACTGCATCAGACATAACAATGCCCTCAATTTTTGAAACATGTAGGTCGGGTTAGCCTAAACACTCAGCTAAGCCGGTCGTGGGGCGGGGTGTCTTTTCCGCCGGGAAAAGATGTCTGAGCAAAGCGAGTTGCTTTTCCCAAAGGAAAAGACACCCCGCCCTGCGACCCGCCCGCCAAGTTACAGGTCAGCGAACTTACGGCCTTCAGCAACCAGCTTCTCGAGCAGAGCCGCCGGCTCCCACTGCTCGCCACCAACGGTATCCTGGTACTTCTTAACCGCTGAAAGAATCGTATCCAGACCTTCCTGATCGGCCCAGAACATGGGGCCACCGCGATAGGCCGGGAAGCCGTAGCCGTAGATCCAGACAATGTCGATATCCAGCGGACGATCGGCAATGCCTTCCTCGAGGATCTTCGCACCCTCGTTGATCATCACATACATACAGCGCTCGAGGATTTCCTGGTCGGTAATCTCCCGTGGCGTGATCCCCTGCTCCTTGCGGAACTGCTCGATCAGCTGCTCCACTTCCGGATCCGGAATCGGCTTGCGGCTGCCTTCCTCATACTTGTATACACCCGCCTGGGTCTTCTGGCCAAGGCGACCCTGCTCCGCAAGCTTGTCCATCCAGCTGGCCGGGATATCCTCACCGGCCTTGCGACGTTCTTCCCGGATGCGATAGCCGACATCGATCCCTGCCAGATCGGACATCGCGAACTGGCCCATGGGGAAACCAAGATCGGTCAGCACCTTGTCGACCTGCTGCGGAGTAGCCCCCTCATCCACCAGGGACATGGCTTCGGTGCCACGCTTATGAAGCATCCGGTTCCCGACAAAGCCGTAGCAGTTGCCCACCATGACACCGACCTTCTTGATCTTCTTCGCGACCTGCCATCACGGTGGCTTTGACCTCATCGGAGGTCTTGCTGCCACGCACGTTCTCCAGCAGCTTCATCACGTTAGCCGGGCTGAAGAAGTGCATACCCACCACGTCTTCCGGGCGCTTGGTGGCAGACGCAATCTCGTCGATATCCAGGGTTGGAGGTGTTGGACGCCAGAATCGCACCCGGCTTGCAGACCTCATCAAGCTTGGCAAAGATTTCTTTTTTGATGGCCATGTCCTCGAACACCGCCTCGATCACCAGATCAACGTCCCGGAAATCGTCGTAGGTCAGGCTCGTGGTGATCAGCGCCATCCGCTGCTCCACCTGCTCCTGGGTCAGTTTGCCCTTCTTGGCGGAGTTCTCAGTAGTTGCGGCGGATAATGGCCAGGCCCTTGTCCAGAGCGTCCTGTTTTACTTCCACGATGGTGACCGGAATGCCCACATTGACGAAGTTCATGGCAATACCGCCACCCATGGTGCCGGCGCCGATAATGCCAACGCTCTTGACGTCACGAACCGGAGTATCCTTCGGCAGCCCCTTGACCTTGGAGACCTCACGCTCGCCAAAGAACGAATGGATCAGACCAGCGCGCTGGGGTGACTCCATGCATTCCATGAACAGCTCCCGCTCGCGCTTCATGCCTTCGTCAAAAGGCAGATTGAAGGCCGCTTCCACAGCGTCGACACACTTGAACGGAGAGAACAGACCGCGGGCCCGCTTCTTCAGCTCGTCACGGAACTGGTCAAAGACATCGCTGCCCTTGTCCGCGTCGATTTTGTCGGTGATATCGCGAACACGACGTACCGGCTTGCCTTCGTCGACCACTTTCTGCGCATAGGCCATGCCTACAGCGCGGATATCGTCGCCTTCCTCTACGGCATCAAGAATGCCCAGGGCCAGGGCATCGTTGGCGCCGACAAACTCGCCGGTGGTAATCATCTCCAGTGCTTTCTGGGCACCGGTCAGGCGCGGAAGCCGCTGTGTGCCACCGGCACCGGGCAGAAGGCCCAGCTTGACTTCCGGCAGGCCCACCTTGGCACTGCTGACCGCAACCCGGTAGTGACAGCTCAGTGCGGTTTCCAGACCACCACCCAGGGCGGTGCCATGGATCGCGGCAACCAGCGGCTTGTCGCTGTTTTCAAAGGTATTCACGAGTGTCGGCAGTGTGGGCTCCTGCATGGGTTTGCCGAACTCACGGATGTCGGCACCGGCAATAAAGGTGCGCCCTTCGCAAACCAGCAGCAGTGCCTTGGCCTCTGTATCTTTCTGGCCCTGCTCCAGGGCTGCGAGCAGACCGGAACGAACAGCCTGCCCGAGGGCGTTTACCGGCGGGTAGTTCACGGTAATAACGCCGATGTTGCCTTCCCGGTTATAGCTAACGACCTCAGACATGATTTCTCCTCGCATTCTTTCTGAAATGTGGTTTTAACTAGCGAAACATGCGTACGATTTAATACAAGTTCGTTTGTGGTTTCAACCACCCATTAATCTACAGGCACAAAAAAACCGCAGGGGTTCTTCTGCGGTTTCTTGGTTTGGAGTTTGTCGGGAGGTGGCGAGCAGGCCCTACAGAAACACGCTGTGAATACATCCTTGTACGCTCGGCTCCGCCATCCATGGCTCCGCACGGTTTCTGTAGGGCCTGCTCGCCACCTCCCTTCGTTACTTCACGACTGTTATCAAACACCCAGCGATTCGATATCACCTGCCAGCATGGCCAACTGGTGGCAATGGAACCGCGAAGCTTTTCGGCCGGCACCAGGTAAGACGGTGCGGCACAGGTCAGAGCCATGATGGTGCCATCCTGCAGATGAATGGGCACGCCAGCGGAGTTGATGTTGCGGTCCCACTCGCCGATGGACAGGCAGAAGCCGTGTTCCTTGTAGTCCTTCATGGCTTGGTCGAGGCCCTGCTTCTTCTCTGGCCAGGCATCACCATATTTTTCGGCCATGGCGTCGTCAATCACCAGGCGAGCCTTGTCGCTGACGGCACAGTAGTAGGCGCGGCCGGCGGAGGTACTGGCCATCGGCAGTTTCAGGCCGATATCCATCCGCAACAGGGAGGCTTCCGGTGGCAGACGGTTTTCCACGTAGATCATATGCAACCGGTCCCGGCAGGTGAGGCCAACGGACATGTTGGTTTGGCGGGCGAACTCGTCCATGTAGGGTTTGGCCAGCTGACGCACCTTGAGATTGGACACGTAGGCATAGCCAAGTGCCAGCACCCCGGAGCTCAGCTGGTATTTCTCCAGCTGGGTGTTGTAGCTGAGGTAACCCAGCTTGGTGAGGGTGTAGGTCATCCGCGACACGGTCGGCTTGGGCAGCCCGGTGATGCGGGCGATGTCCTGGTTCCCCAGGATGACAGGACCCTGGCTGAAGGCGCGGAGCACGTCCAGGCCGCGGGACAGGGCCTCGACAAACTTGCGGTCTTTTTCCGGCTTCACGGGCTTACCGTCAGTGGATGCCACTTTCAGTTCGGGTGAGATCTGCTTTTTTCCTGCCATAATGGGACGTCCTCCAACCGCGTCGCCCGCTCCGGTAACCGGTGTATTAATATGGTGAATAATTAAGGATTCATCATTTTAATCGCTGCAGAAATCAAGTACCAGAAAGTATTGTCAAAACCCGTACCAAATATGAAACGATTGGTAGTTATGTTTCAAAATAAAACTCGCATTGCGGTATTTCGTACCGCCTTTACCCATCCAACTCGATACTTTATTCTGCATTGCAAAACACGTTAGCAGCCATCAAACCCCGTGGCGACCCCGGAGGCGAAATGAAGATTCTTTTTGTGGCAGGCGATCCCAAACCCGAACGCTGGACAGTCCCCATCCGCGAACTCCTGCCAGATGCAGAGATTTACGTCTGGGATCCGACGGGCCGGCGGTCAACGCGGACTACGCCATCGTCTGGCAACCACCTTCAGCCCTGTTCGAACGGGAGAAGAACCTGAAGGCGGTATTCAACCTGGGAGCCGGCATTGACGGGCTATTGAAGGTGCCGAACCTGCCGAAAGATCTGACCGTAGTGCGCCTGGAAGACGCGGGCATGTCGGCGCAGATGGCTGAGTACGTGCTGCATCAGCTTCTGGAAGCAAACCGCGAAATGGAAACCTATCGGGAGCAGCAACGCCAAGGCGTCTGGAAAATTCACCGCCCCATGAAGCGCAGCGAGTGGCCCGTGGGCGTTATGGGGCTTGGCCATATCGGCAAGCGCGTGGCACGAACATTGGCAGCTCTGGATTACCGGGTGAGCGGCTGGGCGCGAGGAGAGCACAGCCTGGAGGGTGTCAGCACCCATGCCGGTCCGGACCAGCTCGCCGGGTTTCTGAAATCGACACGGGTTCTGGTGAACACCCTGCCCCTGACCGACGAAACCCGGGACATCATCAACTATGATCTGCTGAGCCAGCTCCAGCCGGGTGCCGTGCTGATCAACGTTGGCCGGGGTGAACATCTGGTGGAGGACGATCTGCTCAGAGCTCTGGACGAGGGCATACTGCGAAAGGCTTCCCTGGATGTGTTCCGCAAAGAGCCTCTGCCCGAGGATCATCCTTTCTGGCAGCGGGAGGACATCACCATCACGCCTCACATTTCCGCCAGAACCCTGCGGGACGCCACCCTGGAACAGATCACCGGAAAAATCCGGGATCATGCCCAGGGCCGCCCGATTACCGGGGTCGTGGATACTGAAAGGGGATACTGATCTGAGCTAGTGGCCCGGCGTCAGCCAGGCCACCAGAGCCGTCAGTACCAGCAGCAGCGGCAGGGCGATCAGCACGAACAGACCGTTCCAGCGAAACGCCACAACCCACCGTGAGATTTGCCCGAACCTGGATAGCAGCATCACCGAGGGGCCGAAGGGCGAAAGCATCATGGCCAGGGAGAAGCCAATCACCAGGGCCACGGCCACCGGCAGAAGGTGCATACCCTCAGCAACCAGCTGTGGCAACAAACCGGCCTGAACACTCAAGACCGTGATCGGAATAACTCCGATCATCGAGAACATCGGCATCATTAGCATGCCCAGAACGGCCACCAGGAAAACGCCGCTCCCTGTGGCCACCAGGCCGGCCAGGGCATCGGCCGGTATCACTGCGGACAATGCCACACCGAGGATTGCAGAGGCGGCGAAAATGGCCATCTCGTTGTGCATGTTCCACACCTGGCCCGCGCCCTCTCGCAAAACCGGTATCAGCCCACGTTCCTGCCACAACATGTAGATCAGGGTTACGGTCGGGACGGAAAGCATGGCCGCTACCGATACCTTGAACCCGGTCGTCGCCACCAGTGCCGCCATCAGCGAGAAGACCACGAGGATCAGCGCCAGCAGACTTCCGGTACCCGGCAGCCAGCCTTCAACGGCGACACGCTCATTGCTGATCTTGCGAAACCGGCTCTGCTCGAGCACCCAGCCAATCAACACCATCAACAATGCGGCTACCAATCCGAACGGCAACAGCTGGGACCAGCTCAACTGGGGCAGTTCCCGGGTAAGAATTGCTACAGCGACACTGGTGGGCGCCACCAGCGGCACCAGCGCAAAGCCCCTCAGGGCACTGATCAGGACGCTACGCAGCCACTGCAGACGGGATTCGCCGGTAATGCCCCGCTCACGAAGGGTCTCAGCAAGTGTGCCGCACAACAGGCTCATCATTCCAAAACTCAACACCGTTGCAACACCACAGCTGACCAGGGCGTACTTGGGATAGAGCAACACTGGCTTGCCACCCAGCAGCACATCATGAATCCGGCGCAGCACCTCGAACCGGCGTACCAGGCACTGCATCATTCCCAGGCTGCCCAGAAAAGCCGAATAAAAGGCCGCATCGGAGGCCGCTTTCACCAATTGCGCGGTATTCAGGGAGCCTTGTACAGCAAAGGCTCCGAGCACTGCCAGTGCAATCACCAGCAACACCCGCGCGTAACCCTGAAGGTGCCCTGCACCAATGCCGAGCAGGAAGGCCCCGACAAACATAACGCCGGCGAACGCGCTCAGTTCGCGATGCCCAAGGCAGATGGCCACCAGCTCTGTTACCACAGCCAGGGACACGAGCCACTTCAGCATATTGCTCACGGCAGGAGCGCCCAGTCAGATTTGAACACTGCTTGCATTTCCACAACACCCGGATTAGTCTTTCAAAATCGAATTACAAAACACAGTTTCGCTTAATGAAACTGTGTTAACACAAAGATAGCACAGATTGGTCCGGTGTCCCTATAACCGGACCTCAACCGGACACCCGATATTCGCTTTCAGGAGACTACAAATGGCTTTCGCACCCTGGAATGACCTGCTGGATTTCGACTCACAACTGGACGAAACCGAACGCCAGGTCCGAGACAGTATTCGCAGCTTCTGCGACCAGCAACTGATGCCCGGCATCACCGAAGCCAACCGGCATGAAACCTTCGATCGCACCATCTTTAACCAGATGGGTGAACTGGGCATGCTGGGCGCGACCCTGCCTGAAGAATACGGCGGCCCGGGTCTGAACCATGTCTGCTACGGCCTGATTGCCCGGGAAGTAGAGCGGGTGGATTCGGCCTACCGCTCTGCCCTCAGCGTTCAGTCATCCCTGGTGATGTACCCGATCCATTCCTACGGCAAGGAAGCGATGAAAAAGCGCATCCTGCCCAAGCTGGCCTCCGGCGAGTACGTCGGCTGCTTCGGCCTGACCGAACCCAACCACGGGTCCGACCCGGGCGGCATGGAAACCCGGGCCAAGAAAGTGGACGGCGGCTACCTGCTGAGTGGTTCCAAAACCTGGATCACCAACTCACCGATTGCCGACGTCTTCGTGGTCTGGGCCAAATTGGACGGAAAAGTGAACGGCTTTGTTATCGAGCGCGAAGGCGCCAAAGGTCTGGACACGCCAAAGATCCAGGGCAAATTCTCCCTGCGCGCATCGGAAACCGGCTCCATCTTTATGGACGAGGTGTTCGTTCCGGAAGAAAACCACCTGGAAGTGGAAGGGTTAAAAGGTCCGTTCAGCTGCCTTAACAAAGCCCGCTTCGGCATCAGCTGGGGCTCTCTGGGCGCCGCTGAATTCTGCTGGCACGCGGCCCGCAACTACACCCTTGAGCGCAAGCAGTTCGGCAAGCCCCTGGCGGCCAACCAGCTGATCCAGAAAAAGCTGGTGGATATGCAGACCGAGATCACCATCGGCCTGCAGTCGGTTCTGCAACTGGGCCGCATGATGGATGCCGGCATGGCAACGCCGGATGCCATTTCACTGCTCAAGCGCAACAACTGTGGCAAGGCCCTGGACATCGCCCGGGTTGCCCGGGACATGCACGGCGGCAATGGCATCTCCGACGAGTATCACGTGATCCGCCACGTGATGAACCTGGAGGCCGTGAATACCTATGAGGGTACGCACGATGTCCACGCCCTGATTCTGGGCCGCGGTCAGACCGGCATTCAGGCTTTCAGCTGATTTTCAGATCAACGCGAACGAGGTTTTCCCATGAACTTGAACTACACCGCCGAGGAACTCGCTTTCCGTGACGAAGTCCGCGCGTTCCTGGATGAGAAGTTGCCGGCGGATATCGCCGCCAAGGTGAAAGGGTTCCGCCGGCTGTCCAAGGAGGACCATCAGCGCTGGCAGAAAATCCTCAATGAACAGGGCTGGTACGCTACTCACTGGCCGGAAGAATATGGCGGCGTGAACTGGAGCCCGGTTCAGAAACACATCTGGGATGAAGAGTCCTCCCGCTATGGTGCGCCCCGTTCCGTGCCTTTCGGCGTCAACATGGTGGCGCCGGTCATTATCAAGTTTGGCACCGAAGAGCAGAAACAGCGATACCTGCCACGCATTCTCACTGGCGAGGACTGGTGGTGCCAGGGCTATTCTGAGCCCGGCGCCGGCTCCGACCTGGCATCGCTCAAGACCCGGGCCGTTCGCGACGGCGACCATTACATCGTTAATGGCCAGAAAACCTGGACCACCCTGGGCCAGCACGCCAACATGATTTTCTGTCTGGTGCGCACCAATACCGAGGTGAAGGCCCAGGAGGGCATTTCGTTCCTGCTTATCGACATGGATACGCCGGGGATTACCGTACGCCCGATCATCACCCTGGATGGCGAGCACGAGGTAAACGAAGTGTTCTTCGAGGATGTAAAAGTCCCCGTTGAGAACCTGGTGGGCGAGGAAGACAAGGGCTGGACCTACGCCAAGTACCTGCTGACCTACGAACGCACCGGGCTGGCCGGCATTGGCATCTCCAAGGCCGCCCTGCAGCATCTGAAAGAGCTGGCGACCCGCCGGATCAAGAACGGTCGCCCGCTGATCGAGGATGCCTCGTTCAGCCAGCGCATCGCCCGGGTTGAAATCGACCTGATGGCGGCTGGAATCAGTAACCTCCGCATTATCGCGTCCGTGGAAGGTGGCGGCATGCCGGGGCGGAAAGCTCCATGCTGAAAGTCCGCGGTACCGAAATTCGCCAGACCATCAACGACCTGGCTCGCCGTGCCATTGGCCCCTATGCCATTCCGTTTGTGGAAGAGGAAATGGACCTTGATTACGACGGCGACTTCCTTTCTGACGAGAACGCTGCACCGGTGACTCCCCAGTACTTCAATAACCGCAAGCTGTCGATTTTCGGCGGATCCAACGAGATCCAGAAAAACATCGTGTCGAAAATGATTCTCGGGCTTTAAGGAGGCGACCATGGATTTCCGACTCAACGAAGAGCAGCAGATGCTGCAGGACACCGTGGCCCGCCTGGTGCGCGGTGAATACAGTTTTGAGAAGCGCCTGGAATACAGCAAATCGGAGCTGGGTTTCAGCGCCGACTTCTGGAAACAGCTGGGTGAACTGGGCCTGACCGCCGTCCCCTTTCCGGAGGAACTCGGTGGATTTGGCGGTACTGGCGTTGAAGTTCAAAGCGTGATGACCGAACTGGGTCGCGGCCTGTGTATCGAGCCCTACCTGCAGTCCGTGGTTCTCGGTGGCGGGCTGATCAGCCAGGCCGGCAACAGTGAGCAGCACGAACAATGGCTTGGCGGCATCGCCAGCGGCGAGACACAAGCTGCTGTCGGTCTTCAGGAGCCCCAGAGCTTTTACGACCTGAATGACGTGGAAGCCCGTGCCGAGAAGTCCGGGGACGGCTACGTTCTGAACGGTCGCAAGGCCGTGGTCATTGGCGGCCACTGTGCCGATGTATTGGTCGTCTCTGCCCGTACTTCCGGCGACAGCCGCGATGCCGATGGCATCAGCCTGTTCCTGATCAGCGCCGATGCCGAAGGGCTGGAACATCGCACCTACCCCACCATTGATGGTTCCAAGGGCAGCGACCTGTTCCTGAACAACGTCAAGCTGGGCCCCGATGCCCTGCTCGGTGAAGAAGGCAAGGCCGCAGAAGTCATTGAATACCAGGCCGGACGCGCCATTTCCGCTTTATGCGGTGAGGCTGTGGGCGCCATGGAAGTGGCCTGTGACCTGACTCTGGAGTACCTGAAACAGCGTAAGCAATTCGGCGTACCCATCGGCAAATTCCAGGTACTTCAGCATCGAATGGTGGATATGATGTCGGAGCTTGAGCAGGCCCGCTCCATGGCCATCCTGGCAGCCAGCGTTGCCGACGAACCCCAGAGCGACGAGCGCCGCCGGATTCTGGCAGCCGCCAAGAATGTGATTGGTCGCAGTGGCCAGTTCATTTCGGAGCGGGGCGTCCAATCCCACGGCGGCATCGGCATGACCTGGGAATACAACTTTGCCCATTACGCCAAGCGCCTGGTAATGATCAATCATCAGCTCGGTGACGATGACTTCCATCTGGAGCGTTTCGCTGCCCTGCTACAATAATCAGTAGACAACAGTTGTTCGTGGGAATGGGGCAACACAATGACAACAAATGAGCCGTCAACGGAACAGGATCTCAGGAAAACCGAATGGAAGGTTCGCACCGAGCTGGCCGCCGCCTATCGACTGGTGGCCCTGTTCGGCTGGGATGATCTTGTGTTCACCCATCTCTCGGCCCGGGTACCCGGGCCCGAGCATCATTTCCTGATAAACCCTTATGGGCTGCTGTTTCATGAAATCACCGCCTCGTCGCTGGTCAAGGTCGACCAGGAGGGTCAGGTGGTGGAAGCCGCCGGCCTGGGGCGGGTGAATCCCGCTGGTTTCACCATCCACAGCGCGGTGCATATGGGGCGGGACGATGCCGGCGCGGTGATGCACCTGCACGCACCGGACGGGGTCGCGGTATCGGCACACCGGGACGGCCTGCTGCCCCTGAGCCAGACCGCCATGCTGTGTCTCGACCACCTCTGCTATCACGAGTACGAAGGCGTGGCACTCAATATGGACGAACGCGATCGGCTGATCAGGGACCTGGGCAACCGGTCCATGATGATACTGCGCAACCACGGCGTGCTGACTGCAGGCAAGGATGTACCGGAAACATTTACCTACCTGTATTTCCTGATGAAAGCCTGCGAGATCCAGGTCAAGGCCCAGAGCTGTGGCCCCACCCACCTACCCTCGGAACAGGCCATTCGCACCACCGCCGAGCAGTCGCAACAATTGGGCATGGCAGCGAAACTGACCTGGCCGGCACTGATCCGGCTTCTGGACAGCAAGAATCCGGGTTATGCGGTCTGACGCCCAGCGGGGACTACGGCTATGCTGACAGTGCAACTGGACGATCTGACCCATCACAAGAACTCGGTGATTGGCCACAGTCCCTGGAAAACCATCAGCCAGGAAATGATACAGGCCTTCGCCGATGCCACCGGCGATCATCAATGGATACATCTTGATGTGGAGAGAGCCAGGCGAGAGTCGCCCTGGAAGAGCACCGTAGCGCACGGATTTCTGACGGCATCACTGATTCCCCTGCTGAATCAACAGGTCATCAATGTGCGAGGCAAGAGCGCCAGTATCAATTACGGGCTTAACAAGCTGCGCTTCCCGGCAGCGGTAAAAGCCGGCGCGCAGATCCGCAGCAAAATGGAGCTGTTGGACGTGACCAGGGTAGATGAGCAGCGGACGCTGGCCACCTATCGCACCACCCTGGAAATCCGAGGCGGGGAAAAGCCCGCCTGCGTAGCCGAACATCTCGCCATGTATGTGCGGAGCTGAGTCGCTCAGGACTTGGCTTCCCACTCCTCTTCCTGCAGCGCCCGCCACATCAGCTTACCGGTTGGCGACTTTGGCAGCTGGTCGACAAACTCGATCAGGGTGGGAATCTTGTAGGCTGCCATCTGCTCCTTGCACCAGGCGATGATGTCCTCTTCGCTCGTTTTTCCCTCCGCCTCCGGAGTCAGCACGATGCAGGCCTTAACGGTCTCTCCGCGCTTCGGGTCCGGCGAGGAAATAATGCAGACCTCATGAATCCCGGGATGGCGGTACATCAGGCCCTCCACCTCGGACGGCCAGACCTTGTAACCGGATGCGTTGATCATCCGCTTGACCCGGTCGACCATGAAGAAATAGCCCTCCTCATCGTAGTAACCCAGATCGCCGGTGCGGAAAAACTGCTTGCCATCGATCTCCACAAACGCAGTTTCGGTTTCCGCGGGCCGGTTCCAGTACCCGATGGTAACCTGCGGCCCGCTGGAGACGATTTCGCCGGTCTCGCCAGGGCCTTTTTCCTGCAGGGTGTCAACATCAATGATCCGGCTGTCGACATCAAACACCGGGATGCCGAGGCACTGGGGCTTCGGACGGCTCGAGGGGTTGATGTGAGTGGCTGCCATGGTTTCTGAAAGGCCATACCCCTCAATATAATCAAGACCGGTCATGGCCTTGAGCTTGGCGGCCACGGCCTCTGGCATCGCAGCCCCGCCCCCGCCGATGGTGGTGAGACTCGACAGGTCGTACCGGCCAATGTCGGGGTTGGAGAGGAAGTCCACCGCCATGGTGACAATGTTGGTCCAGCCGGTGACTTTATACCTTTCGATCAGCCGCGCCGCGGTGGTCCGCTCCCAGCGAGTCATGATCACTGTAGTGGAGCCGCTGTAGATGGGGCTGTTCATGGAACCGGTCATGCCGGTGACGTGGAAGAATGGCAAGGTGGCCAGCTGCACCGTACTGGCGGTGCTCAGGTTCCAGAAGGCCCGGTGCACGGCGGTAGCCATCACGCTGCGATGAGTGTGCATGCAGCCCTTCGGCGCGCCGGTGGTGCCGGAACTGTAGGGAATCACGGAGAGATCGGCCGGGCCTGCGGTGTGCGCCGAGGGCGCATGGCCTTCCGCCAGCGCCTGCTCCCAGCTGACCATGCCGGCCAGGTCCTCTGACCAGGCTGGAGCGGCGACTTCCGCTGGCAAGGCCAGATCGGTGTCCGGGGCGATATAGCTGCTGTAGGAAGCTACCACGATGTGGTTGAGATCGGTGGTCTCCAGCAACGGGGCAATAAAGCCGGCCAGTTCCTGACCTGCGAGGCAGACATTGGCACCGGTATCAGCAACAAAGTGCTCCAGTTCCGCCGCTCGGTTCATCGGGTTGATAGGGATTACCACGGCATCCGCCCGCAGAATGGCGTAATAGGCAATGACGTATTGCGGGGAGTTCTGCATGTACAGCAACACCCGATCACCTTTAGCGACGCCCTGAGCCTGCAGGTAGCCGGCCATGGCCTCCACTTCCCGGAACAGCTGGCTGTAGGTCATGGGTGCATCGTAGAAAACGATGGCGTTACGGTCCGGATAGCGCCGCGCCGAAATCTCAAGGTTGGTAAACACGCTGGTTCGTGGCAAGGCCAGGCTTTTGGGCAGTTCCCTGGGCCACACGGCGTGATGGCGGGTAAATGGCATTGTTGTGATCCCCTTTTTCGGTTCAGTGGGCCGCTGATGCGGCCAAATCAAAAACGTCAGCGCCGCCGGGCAGGCGGTCCTGGTGGCGTAATGGCGTAATGGCGATGGCTTTGTCCCGCAGCACGCTGGCGTCTTCATCGGGCGCCACAATGTGACGCGAACTGCGATCAAATCCCAGCCACCAGTACGGCAGACTGCGGGCATCCTGACCCGCCTGCAGGCGGGCGCGCTGTATGGAGCCGTTGGACTCCCGGCACCACCGGGCCCGGCTGATGGCGGCCGCCTCGCAGGCGGGAAAGTTGACGTTCCAGGCCCGATTCAGACCTGGCTGCCACAGCTGCCTGATGATGGCCTCGCCATGAATGGAAACCGGCGACCAGTCCACGCCTTCGCGACTCAGAAACGCCTGGCTCAGTGCCATGGCAGGTATGCCCATATGTTCGGCACTCAGCACCGCGCCGACGGTTCCGGAATACTGCACGGAATCGCTGATATTGGCCCCGCAGTTCACCCCGGAAAGCACCAGATCCGGCGGGGTTTCCCCGAACCACCGGGCCAGCGAATAGAGCACACAGTCCGCCGGCGTACCGGAGACTGCATAGCGCCTGTCACCCTGCTCATACACCCGCAAAGGATCATGAATGGAGATGCTCTGGCCGGCGCCGCTACGATCATGCTCCGGCGCCACCACCCAGACCTCCTCGGCCAGGTTGCGGGCGATCTGCTCGAGCACTTTCAGGCCTGGCGCGTTGATGCCGTCATCATTGGTGATTAGGATGCGTTTGACCATGGGATCGTTCATGACGATGGTCCCTCACTGGCAATCCGCCAGCCGACATCGGCCAGAAGGCTGGCCCGCCGGCCAACCTCCAGGGCATCGGCATTGGCGGCATTGCCATCCAGAGCCCGCTTGTAGACACCCTGAAGAATAGACGCCAGCCGGAACAGGGAAAACGCCAGGAACACGTGCCAGTCGGCGATGCCGTCCCGGCCGGTCTGCCGACAGTATCGGGCAATGGTTTCCTGTTCGTCCGGAATACCCAGCGCCTCCAGGTCTTCTCCCTGCAGTCCTCGCATGCCCTGCAGGTCCGACGGCAGGTAGTACGGCAGACAGTAATACGCCAGGTCCGCCAGCGGGTGACCGAGGGTGGACAGCTCCCAGTCGAGGATGGCAATAACCTCGGGCCGCTGCGGCGCCAGCATCAGATTGCCAAAGCGGTAATCGCCATGGGCGATGGCGCATTCGTCGGTCGAGGGCAGGTTCTCCGGAAGCCAGGCCATAAGCTTGTCCATTGCCGGAAGCTCGTCGGTTTTGGAAGCCAGGTACTGTTTGCTCCATCGAGCCACCTGCCGGGCCACATAACCTTCCGGCCTGCCAAAGTCACCAAGACCGACCGCCTTCACATCCACCGAGTGAAGGCGCGCCAGGGTGTCGATGGCCGAGTGATGGGCCGGCAGCCGTTCCTGGCGATCCAGCGCCCGCAGCGCCGAGTGGCTGACAATACGGCCCTCAAGATAGTCCATGACGTAGAACGGGGTGCCGATGACATTGCTGTCTTCGCACAGAGCCCGGGTGTTTGGCACCGGGACACTGGTGTGCTCGGACAGGGCACGCATGACTTTGTACTCTCGTTCTACCATGTGGGCGGAGGGCAGGGTTTTGCCAGGCGGCTTTTTGCGCAGCACGTATTGGCTGCTGTCGGTGTCCAGCAGAAACGTGGGGTTGGACTGGCCACCCTGGAATTGCCGGACATCCAGCCTTGTGCCGAAGCCCGGTATGGTCTGCTGCAGCCAGGTCAGGAGGCTGGCTTCATCGAATTTGTGGGCCGGGAGGACGTCTACCAGCTCTGGGGTGATGCTCATTTTTGTTTTGCCTTCAGTTTTGGGGCGTCGGCCCCTAGCAAATCGTTTCGCCGCCGTCGGCTACGATGACCTGGCCGGTGATGTAGGCGCTGGCCCTGGTGGAAAGAAACACCGCCAGGCCGGCGATGTCGACCGGGTCGCCAATTCTGCGCAGCGGCGTTTTGTCTTCGGCGCGTTTGACCCGTACCGGGTCTTCCCACAGCGCCCGGGCGAAGTCGGTTTTGATCAGGCCGGGGGCGATGCTGTTAATCCGGATACCTTTCGGGCCCCACTCCACTGCCAGGTTCCGCGCCAGGGCAGCTTCTGCGGCCTTGGAAACGCCGTAGGTTCCGATGGTGGTGTTGCCCCGCATACCGGCGATGCTGGACAGCAGCACCACAGCACCTTCGCCTTTTTCCGCCATCTGCGGCAGCACCATGTTCGTCAGCCAGAAGGTGCCCTTGACGTTGGTGTCCATGATCTTGTCCCAGGCGTCGTCGGTCATTTCAGCGGTGGTGCCGTACACCGGGTTGGTGGCGGCGTTGCATACCAGCACATCGATAGTGCCCCAGGCCTCGTTGGTTTTATCCACCAGGTTCTGCAGCTGGTCTTTTTTACCAACATGGCAGGGAATGGCGATGGCCTCGTAGCCCTGGGCTTTCAGTTCACTGGCCACCTGCTCACAGGCCTCGGCCTTTCGGCTGGAGATCACGACTTTGGCACCCAGGCGGGCCATTTCTTCGGCGATGGCGCGGCCGATGCCTTTGGTGGAGCCGGTAATCAGCGCGACCTTGCCGGTCATGTCAAACAGTGGATTATTCATTCTTCGATCCTCATGCACTGAAGCACGGGAGTGGGCGGGGTGATGTCCTTCAGGGACTGTGCAAAACAGGGATGTTTTGCTCAAGCCTACATGAACGTATTCACGGCGTGTCCCGGAAGGACATCAGCCCAACCGCTCTCCCCCTGATTCAGAGGTTATCGTTTTAGCGGTATTGGCGAAGCTCAATCTTGGCCACAGAATCCAGATGAACCTCATCGGGCCCGTCTGCCAACCGCAGAGTCCGTACCTTGGCCCAGGCTTCGGCCAGGAAGGTGTCCTGGGAAACACCGGCTCCGCCGTGCACCTGAATTGCCCGGTCCAGCACCTTCAGCGCCATGCTCGGTGCAATCACCTTGATCATCGCGATTTCCTGACGGGCCACCTTGTTGCCGACGGTGTCCATCATATGCGCCGCCTTCAGGGTCATCAGCCTTGCCTGCTCGATCTCGATGCGACTGCGTGCAATGTCCTTGCGGATGGAATCAAAACTGGACAGCGGCTTGCCGAAGGCCTCCCGGGCATTGGCACGCTTGCACATCAGCTCCAGAGCCCGCTCGGCGACGCCGATGGTGCGCATGCAGTGATGGATACGGCCAGGCCCGAGGCGGCCCTGGGCAATCTCGAACCCCCGGCCCTCGCCCAGCAGGATATTGCTCACCGGCACCCGCACGTTTTCGTAGTGAATCTCCGCATGGCCATGGGGCGCATGGTCATAGCCGAACACCGTCAGGGGGCGAATCATTTTCACGCCTGGCGCATCCAGCGGCACCAGAATCATCGACTGTTGCTTGTGCTTCTCGGCCTGAGGGTCGGTCTTGCCCATCACGATGGCGATCTTCGAAGTGGTGGTCATGGCACCGGAGGACCACCACTTTTTGCCGTTGATTACGTACTCGTCACCCTCGCGGCGGATTTCACAGGCGATGTTGGTGGCATCTGACGACGCCACATCCGGCTCGGTCATTGAGAAACAGGAACGGATCTCGCCATCCAGCAGAGGCTTCAGCCATTGCTCCTGCTGCTCTTTATTGCCATAGCGGGCGATGGTTTCCATGTTGCCTGTATCAGGAGCGGAACAGTTGAACACCTCAGGAGCCATGGCCGAGCGACCCATCACTTCACACAGGTGGGCGTATTCGTAGTTGGTCAGCCCGGCGCCGAATTCGCTTTCCGGCAGGAACAGGTTCCACAGGCCGGCGGATTTGGCCTTCTGTTTCAGTTCCTCAATAATCGGAACCGGCGCCCAGCGGTCTTCTGCCTGCTCGATCTGCTCATGATGCTTGTGCTCGTTCGGGTAGATATAGGCATCCATGAACTCATTCAGCTGATTCTGCAGCTGTTTCGCTTTGTCAGACAGTTCAAACATGTCCGCTTCCTCTTGGTGTTGTTGGCATTAAGTCGGTAACCGTTCCGTCAGATCGGAACGCCCTCTGGTTTGTCGCTGCCGGACCGGATCCGGAATGTACCTTCGGCGATGGCCAGCAGGTTGCCCTTGTCGTCATGAACCTCACCCGTACTGTTGAAAATCCGGGTGCCCCCGGCGCGCTTACGTCCGGTGATCCTGATCGTTCCGCCGGAGCACTGCCCGGTGAAGGTGGTGGTCAGGGACAGGGTGATGGCCTTACGCATCCGCCCCGGGTAGGGGCAATAGGTGCCTGCCTGGGCCAGCACAATATCCAGCAACGAGGTAAGCACACCCCCGTGGATCACCCCTCCCAGGTTCAGGTGCCGTGGCTGCAGTTCCAGCTCAAGCACCGCCTCGTCTTCCTCCCAGGAGACCTGACGATAACCCAGCAGGCTGTGAAAACCGGGCAGGTCCTTACCGTCGGTAAACAGGGGCTCTTGATCATTCATTACACTTTCATTCCTGGCAGGTTAAGGGATGCGGTATTGCCGCCGTCCACGGGCAAGGACTGGCCGGTGATGTAGCTGGCATCGTCGCTGGCCAGAAACAGGATTGCCGCGGCGATTTCTTCCGGATTGCCATACCGGCGCAGCTCACAGCGGGCGCCGAGCTTATGGGCCTTTTCATTGGCCCGGGCGTAGTCGAACACCGCCCGGGTCATGCCGGTTTCCACCAGACCGGGGCACACTGCATTTACCCGTACGTTGTCGCCGCCCAGGTCACAGGCGGCGGTCATAGTCAGATTGATGACGCCGGCTTTGGAGGCACTGTAGGCGTTGCCGCCCGCGCCGGACCGGATACCTGCCACCGACGCAGTGTTGACGATAGCGCCGAGCTTGCGGGCCTGCATATGGGGCGCCACGTGCTTGATCAGAAGCATGGTGCCTGTCAGGTTCACCGATAGCACCTGGTCCCACTCGGCACGGTCGTTGCCGGTCACCGGCGGGTGGCCCTGACCGGTACTGGCAATGCCGGCGATATTGCACAGCACGTCGATCTGACCGAAGCTGGCGATAGCCTCGTTGACCAACGCATCCACCTGGGCTTCGTTGGCCACATCCACCAGCCGTCGAAGGCGCCGGGCTCGCTCTGGCAACTGGTTTTCAGTTTCCACCAGACCGGCCTCAGAGGTATCCGCCAGGATCACTGACGCACCCTCCCGAGCGAGTCGCAGAGCCGTCGCCCGACCAATGCCGCTGCCGGCACCGGTGACAATGGCTACCCGTTGATCAAACCGTCCCATATGCCGATGCTCCCCGGTCTGTCTCATTGTTGTTGGTTGATGGTGCTGGGGTCTTTCCATCCAGTTAATTTGTCACGCCTGTTGGTTTTGAGTCAATATAATCGGAAGTTAATTTCACTAGATAAAACACAATAACGTTTGAGGGGCAAAAAATGGAAAGCGGCAAGCGAGACATGCCGGTCTATGCGCCAATCGATCCCAGTGAGTCCATGGACGCAATCGGAAATCGTATCCAGCAACACGCCCAGACCCGTCGCAGCCACCCGGCCCTGATTGACGAACAGGGCACCCTGGACTGGCGAAGCCTTGTCGACCAGGTAAACCGTATTGCCAACCGGTTACGCGAGGCCGGTCTGCGGCCGGGCGAGTCTGTGGCTGCCTTGTCAGGAAACAGCCGGGACGATGTCGCCCTGTACCTTGGCACCCTGGTGGCCGGGGGCTGTATAGTGCCGCTGTCTGGCATGGCCAGTAGCGAAGCACTTGCACTGATGGTGGCGGATTGCCAGGCACGCTTTCTGTTCGTTTCCGGCCAACAGCGGGAGCTGTTTGGCCGCCTGCGAGCACAGCTGACCAAGGTACCCGGCGAGCGCATCATCAGCCTGGCCGGCCCCCTGGACGGAGCCGGTTACTCCCTGGTTGACTGGCTGGCGCAGACTACGGCCACCGCCCGGCCCGAGCCGGTCACCCTCGACGATCCGTTCAATATCATTTACAGCTCCGGCACCACAGGCACGCCCAAGGGGATCCTGCACGATTATCGCTTCCGCCAGCGTCAGATGGTCAGGATGAGCCGCTATGGGTTGGACGGCGAGGCTATCAACCTTGTATCAACGCCACTTTATTCCAACACCACCCTGGTTTCAGTGTTACCCACGCTCTACCACGGCGGCACCCTGGTGCTGATGGCGAAATTCGATGCCCACAGGTTCCTGCAACTGGCCGAAACCCACCGTGTTACGCACGCCATGCTGGTACCGGTGCAATACCAGCGGATCCTGGCGCAGCCGGATTTTGACCGGTTTGACCTCTCCAGCTTCAAGCTGAAGCTCTGCACCAGTGCCCCGTTGCGGTCGGCGGTGATTGCCGATGCCATGGCACGCTGGCCCGGCAACCTCCGGGAGGTCTATGGCCTTACCGAAGGCGGTATATCCACCAGTCTCGACTGCGCTGCCCACCCGGACAAATGGGACTCGGTTGGTGTACCCACCCAGGGCGCTGAGGTGCGGGTGATCGGCGAGGATGACCGTGAGCTGCCCCGGGGCTCCAATGGCGAGATCGTGGGCCGCGCCATTTCCATGATGCGCGGCTATGTGAATCGCCCGGAGCTGACCCGGGAGATGCTCTGGACGAGCCCGGAGGGTAAGGTGTATTACCGCAGTGGTGACATGGGACGAATCGACGAGGACGGCTTCATCTACATCCTTGATCGACGGAAGGATATGATCATTTCCGGCGGCTTTAACATCTATCCAGTGGATCTGGAAAAAGTACTGCTGTCGCACCCGGCGGTAGCCGACGCCACGATCATCGGTATTCCCAGCGAACACTGGGGGGAAACGCCCCTGGGCCTGGTGGTTCTCCAGCCCGATCGTAATGAAACCGAAAACGGGATACTGGAGTGGGCCAACACACAGCTGGGAAAATCCCAGCGTCTGGCGGCCATTGAATTCCGTGCCACGTTGCCCCGCTCTGCCATTGGCAAGGTGCTCAAACGGGAACTTCGCGCGCCTTACTGGCCCGGAACCTGAGGCGGCGCGAGACAGATCGGCCGTCGGTACTGCTGACGTTCAATCGATGAACTATCCTTTTATGAATTCTGTAATCAATGACCGATCAACCGCCTATTGCAAAAAACAAGACATGTGTTAGATTCAGAAAACTACGATTCACCATGCAGTCGCCAATTCTGCACAGTGAAACAAAGAAAGATCCATTGGTATAACTAAACAGTCATTCAATGCACAAGTACAACAACGAAAGAGGCCTACCATGACTCTAGTTAATAACGCTCGAAAAAAACTGACCGTCTTTGCCTCGGCACTGACCCTTGGTCTGTCAGCCGCCCTGGCTGCCACACCGGCCGCCGCGCAGGACACCGTAACCTGGAAAGTCCAGTCCCACTGGCCCGGTTCCAGCAGCTCATACACAGACAGCCTTGGCCGGATCAAACGGGTTCTGGAAGAGCGCACTGATGGCCGTCTGAAGCTGCAGCTTTACGAGGCTGGCTCGCTGTTCAAGGCCACGGACACTTTCAACGCGGTAAGCCGTGGCATCCTGGAAATGGGCACTATTTCCCCGTCATATGCCCAGGACAAGATCTCCCTCGCCGGCATTGCCTCTGGCCTGCCGTTTGCCTTCCGCAACGTCTGGGAGGCCGCCTACTTCCACCAGAACCTGGGGTTCGAACAGATGCTCCGGGACGAAGCGGCAGAGCATGACGTTTACTGGGCCACAGACAAAGTCTACCCGACTGAAATGGTGGTCAAAGAGCCGGTTGAAAGCGTGGAGGACTTCAACAGCCTGAAGATTCGCTCCTCCGGCGCCCTGCAAACCTTCCTGACCGAAGCCGGGGCCGCCGCCTCTTATATTCCGGGCAGTGAACTCTACTCAGCCCTGGATTCCGGCATCGTGGACGGTGCCCACTGGGGAGCGGCCCAGGGTGCCTACAGCATGGGCCTGTATGAAGTGGCCAAGTACCATGTGCAGCCTGCCCTGAACATTGCCGGCACTGATGTCATCATCGTCAGCCAGAAGGCTCTGAACAAGCTGCCGGAAGACATGCAGAAGATCGTCAAGGATGCCCTCAACGAGCAGTTCTGGATCCGCACCAACGAGTACCAGTACAAGGAGCGTATCACCCTGGCCAAGGCCATCGAGGAACAGGGCGTGCAAGTGAATGTCCTCCCGGATGAAGTCCAGAACAAGCTGGTCGCCACCGCCCAGGCCATGTGGGATGAGGAAGGTAAGCGCAGTGAGAATGCCAAGAAGGCGCTCGACATGCTGAAAGGTTACCTGGCCGACCTCGGCTATCTCTGATCAGCCATTGCTCTGACCGGGGCCGGGGTCTTCGACTCCGGCCTTTCTTTCCCCGAACCAAACCAGCATCCCATGGGAGAATGCCATGAGTGTGATGATTGCCGCATTCATGAGAGGGGTTACCCGTCTCAACGATTTCATCGGCCGGTGGGTTGCCCTCCTGATTTTCGCAATGTTCGTGTTCCTGCTTCTTGAAGTGGGGTTCCGCTATCTGCTCAATTCTCCCACGGTCTGGACCAACGAACTGACCCAGATGCTTTTCGGCATCTACGCAATAATGTCCGGTGGCTACATCATGGCCCATCGCGGCCACGTCAACGTGGACCTGTTGCATTCGCATCTGAAGCCACGGAAACGCGCGGCTCTGGACATTGTTACCTCCGTGGTCTTTTTCATTTTCACGCTCGCCCTGCTGTGGTTCGGGATCGACATGGCCCAGGAATCCATGTCCAGTTGGGAAACTTCCTACTCGGCCTGGAATCCGCCTATCTGGCCAGTGAAGCTGGCCATTCCCATCGGCACCGCGCTGCTGGTTCTGCAAGGGTTGGTCAAACTGCTCGAAGACATCGCCGTGGCCTTCAACCTGGATTACTACACACCTCAAGAGTCCGAATCTGAAGGAGATCAGCTGTGAGCATTGAAGCCCTGACTCTCCTGTTCTTCGGTTCGCTGCTGTTTTTCCTGCTGCTGGGCCTGCCGCTGGCGTTTGTTCTCGGTGGCGTCTCGGTGGTGTTCCTGTATTTCACCTGGGGATTTGATTCCTTCTACATGGTGGCCTCCCAGATCTGGGGCACCATGGAAAGCTTCACCCTGGTCGCCATCCCTCTGTTCGTATTCATGGCCATGATTCTGGAACGCACCGGGGTGGCCCGGGATCTGTATCGGATGATGCACCTGTGGTGCGGCGGCCTCAGAGGCGGCCTTGCCCTCGGCACCCTTGGCATCTGCGCGGTGTTTGCCGCCATGGTCGGCATCAGTGGTGCTGCGGTGGTTGCCATGGGCACCATCGCCCTGCCATCCATGCTCGAGCGTGGCTATGACAAGAGTATGGCCCTGGGCGTGATCAATACCGGCGGTGGCTGGGGCATCCTGATTCCGCCCAGCATCCTGATGATCCTCTACGCCCTGATCACCGGTGTGTCCGTCGGCAAGATGTTCGCCGCAGGCATCATGCCCGGTATCCTGCTGATGGTACTTACGGCCATCTACATCCTGGTGCGCTGCCATCTGCAACCGGAGCTGGCACCGGCGCTGCCAAAAGAAGAACGAGGCACCTGGCCGGAGAAATTCCGGGCTCTGCGAGCCGTGCTCCTGCCGATTGGCGTGGTGGTCATGGTGCTGGGTTCTATCATCGGCGGTATCACCACCCCGACTGAAGCCGCCGCCATGGGTGTTCTCGGCGCCCTGATTTCCGCCGCCGTGTATCGGCAGTTCAAGTGGAGCATTCTGAAGGAAGCTGCGATCCGCACCTTCAAGCTCACCGGCATGATCATGTGGATCCTGTTCGCCGCCCACGCGTTCAGCGCTGCGTACCAGAGCATGGGTGCCCAGGAGCTGATCGAGGGCCTGATGAACATGGTGCCCGGCGGCCCCTGGGGCATCATCATCGCCATGATGGTGATCGTGTTCCTGCTGGCCATGGTGCTGGATCCGGTGGGTATCATGCTGATCACCCTGCCGGTGTTCATGCCGATCGTGGAATCCCTGGGTTTCGATCCGATCTGGTTCGGCATCCTGTTCGTGATCAATATGGAAATCGGCTACATGACGCCACCCTTCGGCTTCAACCTGTTCTACCTGAAGGGCATCGTGCCGCCGTCGATCACCATGAAGGATATCTACAAGTCGATCATTCCCTTCGTGATTGTGGAGATCATCGGCATCATCCTGATCATGATCTTCCCGGAAATTGCCACATGGCTGCCGGATCTGTTTTTCTGAGCCTGGGCACAGCAAAAATTTGGCAGTGAATCCGTGAAAGCGCTACTCTCATAGGGCTCCCGGCATAAGGAATCCGGGGCCCAACACAAGGAGAGACTCTTATGCGCGGCCCATTATCTGCCTCAATCCATACTGCAGTCATCACCACCCTGTTTGCCCTGCTCGCATTGTTTTCCGCGGGCACCCAGGCCCAGGGCCTGTCCGACCAGACCATCTCATCGTTTATCGACAGTCTGAAGGCTGCCGAACAACTGGAGCCTGAATTTGAGGACCTCAGTGACGACATGGACAGCCAGAACGATGGCACCATGCCCGACTTCTCACGCATTTTCTCTGATTCGCTGAAGGAGCTGGAAGGTCACCAGGCCTATGGTCAGCTCGAGGATCTGGTTCAGTACCACGGCTTCGGTAGCCTTGAAGAGTGGGCGGCAACCGGCGACCGGATCTTCCAGGCCTGGATGGCCATCGAGATGGAGCAGCAGAGCCCGGCAGCCCAGCAAGAAATGAACGCGGCCATGGCCGAGATTGAAAACAACCCTAATATGACCGCCCAGCAAAAAGCCCAGATGCGGGCGATGATGGAGGGCGCCATGGGCGCGATTCAGAGCGCCAGCAATGCGCCTCCGGCGGACATAAAAGCGGTTCGCCCCCATGTTGATGCCCTCCGGGAAGCTGGCAACTACTGATACTTGAGTGCCGAAAAACAAAAAGCCCGACGGTTAAATCCGCCGGGCTTTTTTTGTGCGCCAGTTTGCGCGCGAGCAGCCATCTGGCCGCTCAGGCAGGCATCACGACATCAGGTTGTAAACAAACACGATGGCAACTGCGATGGGAGTCACGAACCGGATCAGGTTGTACCAGAGGGTAAAGGCTCCTCCCTGAAGGGCCAGATCGGATTTCAGCGACTCTTTGGCCACAAACCAGCCGACAAATACCGCCGTCAGCAAACCGGAGAGCGGCAGCAGCACGTTGGCTGTGAAGAAGTCCAGCAGGTCAAAGATGGTCTTGCCTTCGAAGCGCTCAAACATAGCGAGCGGCGCGACGTCGGCCCAGACATTCAGCGACAGAATCGAAGCAATGCCCAGCGCCCAGCAGAGCACACCGACAAGGATGGAACTGCCTGTACGGGCCAGGCTGGTTTTTTCCTCAACCCACTCAACTACCGGCTCAAGCAGGGAAATACCGGAGGTCCAGGCGGCGAACAACAGCAGGATAAAGAACAGGGTGCCAAACAGGCCGCCCATGGGCATATTGCCAAAGGCCAGCGGCAGGGTCTGGAAAATCAGTCCGGGACCGGCACCGGCTTCCAGACCGTTGGCAAACACTACCGGGAAAATGGCCAGACCGGCCAGGAGTGCGACGACGGTATCCATGATGGCCACGCTGACAGCGGTGCGGCCAATGGACACATCCCGACCCAGATAGGAACCGTAGGCCATCATGATGGCCATACCGAGGCTCAGGGTAAAGAAGGCGTGGCCAAGGGCGATCAGAACCCCGTTGATGGTCAGGGCACCAAAATCCGGCGTAAACAGGAAGCTGACGGCCTCACCAAAATGGCCTGTCGTGGTGGCATAACCTACCGCCACCAGCAGCAACAGAAACAGGGCCGGCATCAGGATGGTAACGGCCCGTTCCAGGCCTCCTTTCAGTCCCTGGGACACCACCAGAATAACCAGCGCCATAAAGATCGTGTGCCAGAGCAGCAGCTGCCCGGGGCTGGCCAGCAGGCCGCCGAACAACTCACCGATGGAGTCTGCGGTGCCACCGGTAAAGTCGCCCATGGCGGCATGTCCCACATAGGACGCCGCCCAGCCGCCGATCACCGAGTAGAAAGAGAGGATCACAAAGGCCGCGATCATCCCGATAATGGCCGAGATCCGCCAGCCCGGCGCGCTGAGATTGCGCTCTGCCACCAGCCGCATGCTGGTGATGGGGTTATGTCGGCCATTCCGGCCGATAAACACTTCCGCCATCATGATGGGGATACCGATCACTGCGATACACAGCAGATAAACCAGCACGAAGGCGCCACCACCGTTTTCGCCGGTAACGTAGGGGAACTTCCAGATATTACCGAGACCGACGGCCGAACCGGTTGCCGCCAGAATAAACGCCAACCGGGAAGACCAGAGACCACGGGCGGCCCCTGAACCGTTGCCCGAAACCGAGTTGGACTGAGTCATGTTGTGTTCCTGTGCTTTTGGCTGAGGAATGTCTTCAAAAAGGGATAGCCACGGCGTTGCCGGGGCAATTGGGGCGGGATTCTGCCAGCACTGGCGCGTCGATGCCAGTGCTGGCGCACTCCCGGTCCGGATTGGTCCGGCGGGAGGAAAAGGAAGCTAAAGCTAACTAGCCGTTTTTGCTGATAAACCTGGCTATCAGGTCTTTCAGGCCACGGGACATGGCGCTGAGCCGGTCACTGCTCTGCTTGGCGGAGTCGGCCTGGGCATCACTGTGCTCGGCCACCACGGCGAAGCCACGACCCTGCTCTCCCGCGCGCGCCGCCTCAATGGCCGCGTTCAGGGCCAGCAGATTGGTCTGCTCGGCAATCTCGGAAATCAGGTTGGCTGCCTCACCAATGCAGTTGGTGGATTCACCCAGCTTACTGATGGTGGCGCCGATGGGATCGCGGAAGGCATCCGGTCGCAAGTCCAGCGGCTTCCGCAAACGGGCAGCCAGGGAACTGAACACCAGGCCGAAACCCAGTGCGTGCCCCACAACGATCAAACCTGCCGCCAGCCAGGGCTGGTTGATCTGCAGGGCACCGAGGCTGAGTACCAGCGACACCAGGAACGGCCAGCCGGAACGAAGCATCGACAACGCGCGGTTACTGAAGGATGAGGTCAGCTTGCCGGCAGAGATCTTGCCATACAGCCGCTCGGCCCGGGCAATCTGATCACGGGTTGGCTCGACCCGCACCGATTCGTAGCCCACCATCTGGCCATTCTCGCGAATCGGGGTCACGTAAGCACTCACCCAGTAATGATCACCGCTCTTCGCCCGGTTCTTGACCACACCCATCCAGGCCTTGCCGGCCTTCAGGTAATCCCACATATCCTTGAACACGGCCTGGGGCATGTCCGGGGGCGAATAATGTTGTGGCCCTGGCCAACCAGCTCTTCCCGCGAGAAGCCGCTGATTTCCACAAATTCCTCGTTGCAGTATGTGATCACCCCCTTCAGATCCGTGGTGGTAATCAGACGCCCGCCCTTCCGCATTTTGACTTCACGCTGGGTGACCGGGAGATTCTTACGCGTAAACGGACCTTTTGACTGGGAGCTGACCACGGGAATAGATACAGGCGCAAAAGGGTAGCCCCTGATGAACATTATTGATATTCATCAACGGTTACCCTGCGCATGGGGAGTGTAACGGCAGAGGTGCTTGGAACCTTAGTGCGTGCAGTTACTTATGTTGAAACCGCCAGCCGGGCCCGAGGATGGAAGCGCGCGTTTACCCAGAGGGAGAAGGCAATCACGCCACCGCCAATCGCCAGCCTCAGCAAATCGGCATCACGGTTCCAGATCAGCAGGTTGACGATCAGGCCCGCCGGCACAAGCGCATTGTTCATGATAGCCAGGGTGCCGGCATCAACCACACAGGCACCGCGATTCCACAGGAACAGACCCAGGCCAGAGGCAGCAAGCCCCAACCATGCCAGGATGCCCCACTGCACCGGAGTGGTGGGCAGCTTGTCGGCATTGCCGAAAATCAGGAAGGATGGCAGTGCAATGATCAGGGCACCGAAGAAGAAATAGCCGAAGGTGCGGTAGGCAGGCATGTCGGTGGCGTAGTGTTGCATCACATGCTTGTAACCCACCTGGCCGGCGGCAAAGGTAAAATTCGCCACCTGGAGCAACAGAAAGCCGGTGATGAAGTCCTCACTGAGCCCATCGTAGCGTATGATACCCGCCCCGACGGTAGCGATGGCCGCCGCCAGAAGCGCCACCGGAGAAAAGCGGCGGAACAGGGCGTCATCCAGCAGGGTCACATACAGCGGGGTGAAAATCGTGAACAGCAGCACTTCCGGGACGGTCAGGTAGCTGAAAGACCGGTAAAGGCACAGGTAGGTAATACCGAACTGCAACATGCCGGTTACCAGGATGCCAAGTTTCTGTCCGGAAGCCACGCCGCGCCAGCGGGTGAACGGCAGAAACACCAGAGCACCGAGCAGAACACGGCTGAGCACCGCAAAATCGCTGTCCACCTGGCCGGCCAGAAATTCGCCGATCAGACTGAATGAAAACGCCCACAGAACGGTAACAAAAACCAGAAGTCCCATCGCCACTGCCATCTATTGTGATCAAGGCGCGTACTTTAACGGTTTTGGGAGAAACTTGCAGTGCAGAAACACCGGACAGCAACCCATGGATGAAACCCACCAGCCATTACCGGAACCAAGGCAGCCGCTGGTCGCCAGAACGCTGACCGAGTGGCGAACCCTCGCCATTCTGGGCGGGCCGATCCTGATTGCCCAGGTCGCCCAGATGGCCAACGGCGTGATCGATACCATCATGGCCGGCCACGCCAGCGCCGAAGATCTGGCGGCAGTGGGTATTGGTAGCAGCCTGTGGATGCCCCTTTTCCTGTTTTTCATGGGCATGCTGGGGGCGCTGCAACCCATTATTTCCGGTTACAACGGTGCCCGGGAGGTTGGGAAAATCATGCCCGCCACCTGGCAGGGCCTGTATCTTGCCGCCGCCGGGGCCGTCATCATGATCCTGCTGCTGACCCACGTGCACCCGGTACTGGCGCTTCTGAACCTGGAGGCCAACACCGCGCGCATTACCCAGGGTTATCTGGACGCCTTTGCCTGGGGCATACCGGCCCTGCTGCTAATTACAGCGCTCCGGGGCCTGACCGATGGCCTCGGGCACACTCGCGTGATCATGGTGTTCTCTGTGCTCAGCACGCTGATCAACCTGCCCATGAACTACATCTTCATCTACGGCAAGCTGGGACTGCCAGCGATGGGCGGGGTCGGCTGTGGCTGGGCCACGTCCATTTCCAACGGCGTCGCGGCAGCGGCATTGCTGGTGTACCTGAACCGCAGCCGGGTTTACCGTCAGTTCCACCTGATTTCCGATTGGGTAAAGCCGGACCTGGCAGGCATTCGCTACATCCTCGGCATCGGCGTGCCCATTGGCTTTACCATCTTCGTTGAGGCCAGCCTGTTCTCGGTGATCGCCCTGTTTCTGGCGCCCCTTGGCCCGGTTGTGGTCGCCGGCCACCAGATTGCCCTGAACGTGGTGTCTTTACTGTTCATGCTGCCGTTGAGCATAGGTATGGCGCTAACGCTGCGAGTCAGCTTCCTGATGGGTGCCCGAGCGCCTGCAACTGCACGACTGATTTCACGCAGTTCGCTGATTCTCGCCGCCGCTACAGCGCTGGTTTTTGCAATATTGCTGTTCGTGTTCTCCCGGGAGATCGCAGCACTCTACACCAGTGATACCGAGGTTCAGGCGGTCACTGTCAGGCTCCTGATGTTCGCGGCCCTGTTCCAGATTGCCGACGTTATCCAGGTAACCTGCATCAGCGCCCTGCGCGGCTACAAGGACACCCGCATTCCCATGTTCATCATGCTGTTTTCATTCTGGGGCGTGGGCATGCCGCTGGGGTATGTGCTGACCTTCACGGACTGGCTGCTGCCGGCCATGGGAGCCGCCGGCTTCTGGGTAGGTCTGACGGGCGGGCTGGCATCAGCCAGCATTCTTTTGGGCTGGAGACTCTTCCTCTATGCCCCTGAGGGCATTCGGGCAGCACCGGCTGCAGGCTCCGGCACCGGCTGATCATCAGAAAACACAATCCGGTCCCGGCCGGTTTCCTTGGCCTCATAAAGCGCGGCATCCGCCCGGGCCAGCCAGCTATCAACACCTTCACCGTGCTCGAGCAGCGCCACGCCAAACGAGGCAGTGACTGTACCGCCGGGGTGCTTCATGTACTTGCGCAGAACCTGCTGCAGGTTGTTCATGACGGCCTTCAGGCCAATGCCATCAACCCCCGGCAACAGCAGCACAAACTCTTCACCACCATAACGGAACAACTGGTCTGATTTGCGCGTGTTCTGCTTCAGCAGGGCAACCAGATCCGTCAGCACATCATCGCCAACGCCATGGCCATGCTCATCGTTGATCTTCTTGAAATGATCGATATCCAGGAGAACCAGGGCGTAGGGCAGCCCGGTACGCTCGGCATTCGCCGCAGCCAGATCCAGCTCCTGATCCATTGACCGCCGGTTCTTGATACCGGTGAGCGGATCAATGGTCGCAAGGTGCTCCAGGCGCTCTCGCTGATCATGGTTCCTGTGGGCAAAGACATAGGCGCAGGCACTGACCACAAAGGCAGTTGAGGCAAACGACCACATCTGGACGTCAGAGCGGAAGGCACCGCCGTGGACCATCAACGCAACAACCGAACTGATGTTCAGAACGACGGCAATCCGCGGGCTGGCAAGAAAGAACGTGGTTACCAGACAGGGATATAGCCAGAACAACCCGGGTTCGCCCACAACGGTGCCAACAGCTACCGCACCGCTGCACGCAATAACAGCTAGCACGAGGCCGCTTCTTCGGGTATCCCCTGTTGTCCAGGCGTAAGTCAGGGTCACCAGGATTCCGAGAAGGATCGCCGTGTCTACAGTCCCGGCAAGCGTATTGCCCTGCATAAAGCGCATCACCGCGAAAGGGGTTATGCCCAATATTGCGCTGGCGCCCAACAGGGTAATAATCGACAACCTGAAATCGGTCTTGAGGCGATGGAGCATTTAGCTTATTCGTCCGACAAAAGTACGATTCGACAACCAAGAATAGCGGAAGAATTTTGAGTGGTCGCTACGGAACTACGATTTTTTACAATATTTGATTAGCTGGCTAAACAGCCTGCCTCCAGTTCGAGCCAGTTTTCGCCCGTTCGGCTACAGACTCCCTCCCGCCTACATCCATAAATGCTCATCAGATACCACTGAACCGGAACCAGCGCCGACCAGGTATTGATGCATTAACTATAAACCTTTGTTGAGTATGGTTTTTTGAAGAAATCTGTAAATTTTAATGCTTAAAAAGCAGAAAATTCTCACTAATTAGCATGAGATGCATAACCCAACTCCCCAACAAGTATACAAATCATAACAAGTCAAGAAATCGGGACCCGTTACACTTGAAGCAAGTCACAAAACTACAAAACCAAAGAAAATACATTTCAGATGTTGATAAGGCTCGCCTCAGGCATCCCAGCAGATACCAGGCAGGAGTTGCCAATGTCCAAAGTAACGATACCCCAGTCAGAACAGGATCTGTTGAACGACAGGCTCGAGCAGGCCCGGCGGCAGCTATTGCAATCGGAAAAGCTGGCAGCCATCGGTCAACTGGCAGCTGGTGTCGCCCACGAGATAAACAACCCCGTGGGCTATGTTTACTCCAACCTCCAAAGCCTCGAAACCTACCTGACCGATCTGTTCCGGCTTACAGATGCCCTGGACACCGCTGAATCGCTGGACAGCCTGAAAGCCATCAAACGGAACATTGATTACGAGTTTGTCCGGGAAGACCTGCGGGATCTGCTGGCCGAATCCCGGGAGGGCATTGAGCGTGTCAAAACCATCATCTCTGCCATGAAGGATTTCTCCCACATCGAGGAAGAGGAGTTCAAACCGGCTGACATCCAGCGCGGTATTGAAACCACGCTCAACGTTGTCAACAACGAGCTCAAATACAAAGCCTCCGTGGTCCGGGATTTTGCCGAACTGCCCCCGGTCGAGTGCATCATCTCCCAGATTAATCAGGTGGTGATGAATCTGCTGGTCAATGCTGCCCACGCCATCGATGATTTCGCGAAATCAGGATTCGTACCCGCAGCGAAGCCGACACCATCACTATTGACATTGAAGACACAGGGCGGGGCATTTCCCAGGACAATATAAACCGCATTTTCGAGCCCTTTTTCACAACCAAGCCCATTGGCAAAGGCACAGGTCTGGGCCTGTCCCTGTCGTTCAACATTATCGAGAAGCACAACGGCCAGATCAGTGTGCAGAGCAGTCCCGGAAAGGGGTCCTGCTTCCGGATCACGCTGCCAATCAGCCAGCCAACCGTGCCGGAAGCGGCGTGATCATGAGTCATTCAGTGTCCACTGCCCAACCTGCGGACAAATCCCTGCCAACCAGTGCCAGGCTGCTGCTGGTGGATGATGAGGAGAATATCCTTCGCAGCCTGCAGCGGGTTCTGCGCAAAGAACCCTATGAACTGGCCACGACCAAGTCCGGCGACGAGGCACTCCAGCTCATGGAAGACCAGCGGATTGATCTGGTCATTTCCGACGCCCGGATGCCTGGCATGGATGGCCCAACCCTGCTGGCCGAGATCAAGAAGCGCTTTCCCTGGTGTATCAGGATCCTCCTGACCGGCTACGCGGATATCGATTCCACCATTTCCGCCATCAATGACGGCCAGATCTATCGCTATATCAGCAAACCCTGGGATGACGAGGAACTTCGTCTGGTCATCCGCCAGGCCCTGGCCTTCCAACATTCGGAACGCCGCCGGCTGGCGCTCGAGAAGCTGACGCGCAAGCAGAACCGGGAGCTGCAGGAGCTCAACGCAAGCCTTGAGCAGAAGGTGCTCTCGCGCACCGAGGAACTCAGTGAGACTGCAGACATGCTGGATCTGGCCTATCAGGAATTACGCCAGAGCTATGTCATAACAACAGAAGTTTTCTCTTCGCTGATTAATAAACGCCTGCCGGCCAATCGACAGCCAAACGCCAGGGTGATTGCGCTGGTGAAGGCTTTCGCCGAGTACCACAAGTTGGACAGCGAGCTGGCGCAAAACCTGTCCATGGCGGCCGCGCTCTACAACCTGGGCAAGCTGAGCTGGCCGGATGACCTCTTCACCTCGCCCTCGGACCTTCTCACCAGGGACCAGCGACTGGAGTACATGAAATACCCGGTAGCCGGCGAGCAGTTACTGATGGCGCTGGAACCGCTAAAAGAGACGGCCCGAATCATCCGGCATCATCAGGAAAAGTGGAATGGCTACGGCACCCCCGACCGGCTTGAAGCCCAGGATATACCCATGGGCTCGCGAATCCTCAGGCTCGCGGTGGACTTCATTGAACTCCAGTTCGGTCTGATCCTCGAGCGGCGTGTGCCGAGGGACAATGCGATCAAACTGATCAAACGCTACAGCGGCCGCCTGTATGACCCGGAAATCACCGACCAGTTTCTGGAGATGGTGATGGAAGTGGCACCGGACATTGAGCACGAAGATCCCGACGTGCTGGTTCTGGATACCCGGCGCCTGAAACCGGGCATGGTTCTGGCCCGAAACCTCTATGCCGCCTCGGGCATGCTGCTTTTGAACGAAGGCAAAAAGCTCACGGCCATCCTGATTGACAAGCTCGCCGCCTTCGAAAAAGGCGAGCCCGACGGGCATCGCTACACGTTGTATGTGCATCGCCCGGAAGAAACAACGGAGACGAACCCATGATCAAAATCCAGCTGGTGGACGATGAGCCCAATATCCTGAGTGCCCTGCGTCGCCTTCTGAAGCCCCAGGGCTGGGAAATACACACCTACAACACGGTTGAATCCGCCCTGGGCGGGCTGCTTGAGCACGATTACGCAGTCATTGTGTCCGATTACCAGATGCCCACCGCTGATGGCGTGACCTACCTGCAATTTGCCAAGCAACGTCAACCGGACGCCATACGTCTGGTCCTTAGCGCCTATGGCGATCGCAACTCCATGATCAAGGCCATCAACCAGGCCGAGGTGTACCGTTACCTGTCCAAGCCCTGGGACGACTACGAACTAGTGGCATCCATCAAGTCAGCAATCGATCTGTACCAGCTGAAAACAGAGAACCGGCGTTTGCGGGACGAACTGGATACCCAGAAAGCCATGATTCGGGCCCGGGAAGCAGAACTGTTGCGGCTCGAAACGGACCATCCCGGCATAACCCGGGTCCTTCGGGACACCGACGGTTCGGTACTGATCAGCGAGAACGACTGAAGAAAAGACACCCATGCCAGACTTCCAAGCAGACGAAAACAAACTTGCACTGAAGGTCGTGTTCTATGGCCCTGCCCTCAGTGGCAAAACCACCAACCTCATGCAACTCCACTCCCTGCTGAACCCGCAGAGAAAGGGCGAGCTGATGGTGCTTGAGACCCGGGATGACCGAACACTGTTCTTCGACATGCTGCCCATCGGTCTGCGCGGAAACTCGGGTCTGGATCTTCGCCTGAAGCTCTACACCGTGCCCGGGCAGGTCCAGCACGACAGCACCCGCAAGGCCGTGCTCTCAAGAGCGGATGGCGTTGTGTTTGTGGCCGATTCCCAACCGTCACAGCAGGACAATAACGCGACGGCCTTCGGCAACCTGGAGGAAAACCTCGAAAAGGTTGGCCTGGATATCGACACCCTGCCCATGGTGGTCCAGTTCAACAAACGGGATATTCCGGGCGTGGTAAACGAGCAGGAGCTTCAGCAACGCTGGGAATCCACGCCCTGGGCGCCACTGATCATGGCTTCAGCGCTCAAGGGCACCGGCGTCATCGAAACCTTCAGACTCCTGCTGGACCGCCTGTACAGCGCAATCAACACGGAGTACTCACTGGAAAGACAGCACGGGATCAGCCGAGAAGTATTCATCGACGGCCTGAGCGCCAGCCATGAGGCCTGCCATGCGGAATTTTGAGGACGACCCCACTCTGAGCGACCTCCTCAACGGCGAACAGCTGCAGCGACTGAACCGGATTCTCAGCGGCCTCTGCCGGCAGCCGATCGAGCTTGGCGAGCAAAAAGCCGACGACTCGGTGGCCGTGGACTTCAACCTCCAGACAGTGGGTTGGTTATCCGGCGGAGAGTCCATCGGGGAAAGGCAGGCGGCGGCCGAGCTGGTGTCTTTTCTGATGTTGTTTGTCGCCAAATACCGGCTCGCCGCCAACCTGCATCACGACACAACAGAAGCCAGCTATGCCGAACTCCAGCGACAGAACGACGCCTTGAGGGCGTCCGAAGCCCGCTTCCGGGAGCTGTCGGAGCAACTGCAGGAGAAGGTTGACGAGCAGGTGGCCGTGATCCGGCAAACCCAGCAGGAACTGTTCGAGAGCGCCCGCCTGCGGTCAGTCGGTCAGTTGGCAGCCGGTGTCGCCCACGAGATCAACAACCCGATCGGATTCATCAGCAGCAACCTTCGGGTGGCACGGGATTATCTGAACGACCTGCAGGCGATCGTTCCCGAGACGGATGACAACGCCGGCCTTCTGCAGGATTTTCAGGATCTGCTGACCGAGTCGGTGGACGGCACCAGCCGGATTGCCAGCATTGTTGCGGACCTGAAAACCTTTTCCAGCATTGATCAGGCCGACTATTCCCGTTGCAACATCAACGAACTGTTGCAGAGCGCCATCCATCTTGTCCAGACAGAGTACAGCCACAGCCTTCAGATCACTGAGCGCCTGAACGAATTGCCGTTGCTTTCCGGGCACCCTTCCCGGCTGTCCCAGAGCTTTTTTAATGTGCTGGACAATGCGGCCCAGGCCCTCAGGGATGACGAAAGCGGCGATGGCAAAGGGCGCGTTCTGGTTCAGTCACAGGTGCAGGGAGATTTCATCCAGATCATCATCCAGGACAACGGCTGCGGCATCCCCGAAGCAAACCGGGCCCGGATTTTCGATGCGTTTTATACCACCCGGGCTGTTGGCTCCGGGACCGGCCTGGGACTCACCGTAGCCCGTGATACGGTGCGCGCCCACGGCGGCGATCTGACCATTCACAGCCGGGCGGGCGCAGGCACCCGCGTGACACTGACTCTTCCGGTAACAGGTTCCTGAGGCCCCCTATGGCAAAACGCTACGCATCACTATTCAACAGTGCGGAGTCAGGAAACGAGCCTGAGGTAACCCCGGAACCAAAAAAGGCTCCCTACAAGCTCCTGCTGGTGGACGACGAGCCCAACATCCTGGCGTCGCTGCGCCGCGTGTTCCAGCGCGAGAACTATGAACTGCTCTTTGCCCGCAGCGCCAGGGAAGCCCTTCGGATTCTGGAACAGCAGCCGGTAGAACTGATCATGACCGATTTCATGATGCCCGGCATGAACGGCAGCGAACTGCTGCGGGAAGTCCGTGAGCGCTGGCCCCAGACCATTCGCATCATGCTGACCGGCCATGCCAATACCGATGCCGTCATGGGCTCGATCAAGGAGGGTGCGGTCTACCGGTTCATACTGAAGCCCTGGAACGATGACGACATCCGGCTGACCATCGCCCTGGCTCTTGAGCAGTATGAGCTGATCCAGCGTACCCGCACCCTGGAACAGGAAACCCGCAAACAGAGCCGGGATCTGGAAACCATCAGCAAACTGACCGCCACCAACCGTAGCCAGCTGGCTATCCTTCTGCACAAGAAGGGGTGGCTGAACCCGCAACAGATTCAGCAACTGCACCGGGAAATGCAAAGCCAGAAAACCCCGGTGGTCCGGCAGCTCCTGAAACATGAGTGGGTGGATTTCCGCAAAGTTTTCGAGATGCTGCGGGACGAGATGCTGTTTGAAGAGATCGATCTGCGGGAATTCCAGCCAGACCCGAGCCTGCTCTCACTCGTGCCCCAGAAAATCTGCAACCGCCAGCTGGTACTGCCCTTGCGCACCAGCGGCCAGCGCCTGCGGCTGGCCATGGTGGACCCCATGGACATCAACCTGATCGACGAGCTCGGGTTCATGACCGGTTACACCATCCATCCGCTGCTTTGTGAAACCTCGCAGATGCAGGCCAAACTGGCGGAGATTTTTGGCGAAACCAATGATCTGGACGACATCACGACTCGCGTCGGTACTGACGACCCCTATGAAGGTATCGAGATTGTTCTGGACGAAGATTCAGACCAGGAATCACTGGAGCAGTTGCTGGGCAGCTCGGAAGAGCCTCCGGCGATCCGTCTGGTAAACGCCATCATTCTGGAGGCCCTGCGACTGGGTGCCAGCGACATCCATGTCCACCCGAGGACCAAGTCGCTGGTGGTCCGCTACCGGATTGATGGTGTGCTGCAGGACAAGATTCATATCCCCAGCAATCTCCTGATGTCAGTAGTCTCCCGCATCAAGGTCATGGCCGAACTGGACATTACCGAACGGCGCAAACCCCAGGATGGCCGCATCACGGTTAAAACACCCATGCGCATTGTGGATCTGCGGATTTCCACGCTGCCGACCATCAATGGCGAGAAAGTCGTCATGCGGGTATTGGAGCGACAGTCCTCCGCCCAGTCCCTGTCGGATCTTGGCTTATCCGAGCACAACCACAAACGCCTGATGCATGTCGTGGCCAAGCCCCAGGGCATCATTCTGGCCACCGGTCCCACGGGCAGCGGCAAGACCACCACCCTCTATGCTCTGCTGCAGCACAACGCCTCGCCGGAACGAAACTACGTCACCATTGAGGACCCGGTAGAGTTTCATGTCGACATGGCCGGTCAGGTTCCGGTGAAAGAACGTATCGGCCTGAATTTCGCCAGTGTGCTGCGAGCCATCCTCCGGCAGGACCCGGATGTCATTCTGCTGGGTGAGATCAGGGACGAGGAAACCGCAGACGTTGCCTTCCACGCAGCAATGACCGGGCACCTCGTGTATTCCACGCTCCACACCAGCTCGGCAGCGGCCACTGTCGCCCGCCTGCTGGACCTGGGCCTGAAGCCGTTTGTGCTGGCATCGGCACTTGAAGCAATCATCGCCCAGCGCCTGGTCCGTCGAATCTGCAACCATTGCCGGGAGGAAGTCCCCGCACCCACAGACACCCTTGCACAACTTGGGCCTCAGTTCCTGAACAGCAAGCTGGCATTTTACCGTGGCCGCGGGTGTGAAAAATGCCACAAGGGATACAGGGGAAGAGTCGCCATTCATGAGGTGCTCACCATGAACGAGAACCTCAGACGTGCCATCACGGAGGGGGCCAGTGCCATGCAGATTGAAACCATAGCCCGTGATCAGGGCATGAGAGTCCTGCTTGATGATGCGTTGGAGAAGCTGAGGGAAGGCCTTACCACAGCAGAGGAAGTGTTAAGGCTCCTGGGGCCACAGGTGCTCAATGACTGACGTTCGAAACCGGGAAATTTTCTGGTTTTGCCTCACCCTGGCACTGGCCATTTCTCTGGCGTCCCTGGGTGTTGTCATCCTCTATGATTTCTTCACCGGTGGTGTCGACACTCCCGGTCGTGTCTCCCTGAGCCCTGTCGGCGGTGCGTTCTCGGTCCTGACCGGATTCAGCTTCCTTGCTCTTCTTTTCCAGCGCAAACGACTGGCAACCGGCCTTACCCTGACCATGCTCGCCGTTACGATCGGTCTCGCCATTGCCATGGCCATTGGTCCCGAGCACGGACGCCGGAGCCTCGACATCAAACCGGTTCTGCTGGTGATCGTAACACTGATCGCTGCAAGCGGACTGGCCGCCATGCACTTGCCGCGGGGCTGGATAGCCAACCTTATTGTCGCCCCGGTTCTGTTCGTAATCGGGTTCTTATCCCTGATGTCTCACTGGCATCCGGTGTTCAGCCCCCTCGAGATCGGCAGCATCGCAGAGTCGACCCTGGTCGTCAGCCCTCTGATCATGCTGGTCGGCCTCACCCAGCCCTTTCTTTTCAGGCTGTATCACCGTGATATCCCGGTTTATTCGCGCAGCCTGATCCTTGCCGGCATTCTTGGCATCCTGATCAGCACAGTCACCTGGCATGCCGTGCGCCTGCACAATAGCGACAACCTGATGGATCGCGCCCAGGCCCTGGCAAGCCAGCTTGCGGCCACCACCGCGTCTGCCTACGACGTGAAAATGTCCCTGATCCGGAGGCTCGCGGAGCGATGGTCACTGCTGGATACGATACCGTCAGAAGAGCTCTGGCAGCAGGAAGTACGGAGTTATCTGCGAGATTTTCCGGAGCTGCGCCTGATCGCGATACTCGATCAGGGCCTGCGCCCCGTGCGGGTGGGATCGACGGCCCGCCATTATCAACCCTGGCTGTTAGAGTTTCTGGACCAGGAGCGGACCCCGGACTGGCTGCGCCATGTTGTCGAGTCCAGGGCGCCACACCTCAGCCGGCCAATGCCCGACCGAGACGGACGCGCACATGCAGTTATTGGTGTTCCTGTAGCACCGGCGCCGGGAGTTTCCTGGCCATTGGTGGCAGTCGTTGATCTGCAGAGCGTCTACGAGGGACTTGCCCGGCACCTTGGTGGCAGCCTGGATGTAGCCATTAGCCAACAGAACCAGCGCATTTTTGATACCTCTGACGAACTCCAGGCGTCGGAAAAAATGCGACTGGCTTCGACCACCGTGGAGGCCCACCATGACACCGACTGGCGCATCGACGTGTATATGGCGGGCGGCACACTGCCTTCAGACGAGCTGTATGTGCCGGCGCTGATACTCTACACCGGCCTGGGACTGAGTTTCCTGGTGATGCTGATTCACCTTTTCTGGCGTGACTCCGAACGCCGCTCAAGGGTTCTCACCGAGCTCAACGACGCCCTGAATTTCCATCTCGAAGAGGAGCGCACGCTACGCCAGACCAACGAAAGAATCATGGAATTCTCCCAGGATATTCTTTGCTCCATCAGCCCGTCCGGCAGGTTTCTGACCGTTAGCCCTGCCAGTTTGCCGCTTCTTGGCTACACCCCCGATGAACTGAAAGGCCAGCACCATGATCTTCTCCTGCTGGCGGAGGACCGGGATTCCACCGTTGAGGAAGTTCGCAGGCTGATATCGGGCGAGAGTGACAAGACCTCCGGGTTCCGAACCCGACTCCGCCACCGGGACGGCCATACAGTCACCATTTCCTGGACCGCCGAGTGGTCCCGGGAGGATAACGCCCTGTTCTGCGTGGGCAGGGATATCAGTGACGAGCTGATGGCCGAGACCCTGACCCGGGAACGGGATCAGTTCTTCTCGTTGTCGCCGGATATGTTCAGCATTGTCGATCTGAACAGTCATTTCTTCGAGGTAAACACCACCTTTGTAACGACCCTGGGCTACACCCGGGAGCAACTCCTTGGCACTTCCTATATGGCCCTGGTGCATCCGGAGGATCGGCAGAAAGTCATCGACGCTGTCGAGTCACTGACCCGGGGAAAGGATATACATGATCTCTTTATCAGGGCGGTAGACAGCGCCGGCAGCGAGCATTGGCTGCAAATCAACGCCATTCTGAGTGCCGACGACCTCATCTATGTGGTCGCCCGGGACATTACCGAATCCCTGAAAACCCAGGAGCGACTCAAACAAAGCGAGAATCTTCTCCGGATTGCCGAAAAAACCGCCCTGATAGGCGGCTGGACCATAGAGGTTCCTTCTGGCCGGACTGACTGGACCGCTGTCATGTTTGATCTTTTCGAGCTGCCTCCAGGCAAGGTGCCTGAAATGGAAGAGGGACTGGATTTCTACATCGGCGAATCCAGGCAGGTTATCGCTTCGGCAATCGACCTGTGCATCAGAACGGGCATTCCATTTGATGAGGAGGTTCAGTTCCAAACAGCCACAGGCCGGCAACGCTGGGCCAGAGCCATTGGTCAGGCAGTGAAGGATGAGGCGGGGCAGATCATCCGTGTCCAGGGCGGATTCCAGGATATTACTGCCTCCAGACAGGCCATGGAGCAGATTCGTCGCTTCGCTGAGAGGCAGGCGAATATTTTCGAGAGCATCACCGACGCATTTTTCACCGTCGACAGGGAATGGCGCATCACCTACGTCAATGGCCGGTCTGAAGAGCTGTTACACAGATCCCGTGACGAATTGCTGGGCCACAGTCTCTGGGAGGTGTATCCCGAGATCGCGGGAACCAAGTTCGACAAAATGTACCGTCGAGCCATGAGCACTGGCGAGTCGGTTTCCTTCGAAGCGTATTTCGCGCCCCTCGATAACTGGCTGGAAGTCAGCGCCTACCCCTCTGATGAAGGCCTGGCGGTCTATTACCGCAGTATCCACGAACGAAAAGAGGCCCAGTGGAAACTGGAGGCGGCGATGGATGAGCTGGAGCGAAGCAACAGAGAACTCCAGGACTTTGCATTTGTCGCCTCCCATGACCTGCAGGAACCGCTGCGGAAGATACGGGCGTTTTCGGATCGCCTGCTCGTAAAGTCTGACCAGTTCGGTCCCGATGAGCAGGATTACCTCAAACGCATGCAATCGGCTGCCGCCCGCATGCAAAACCTGATTATGGACCTGCTGTCCTACTCCCGGGTGACTACCCGGGCCAAAGCCTTTGAGCTCTGCGATACCCAGAGCATTGTTCTGGACGTGCTCCAGGATATGGAAACCTCGATCGCAACCGAGGAGGCAAACATCGAACTGACCCCGCTGCCAGCTGCAATGGGCGATGCAACCCAGTTACGGCAGGTATTCCAGAACCTTATCAGCAATGCCATAAAGTTCCATGAACCTGGCCATCCCTCAACGATCCTGATCTACCCTGAGGCAATAGAGCCAGACACCTGGACGCTGGTCGTAAGCGACAACGGGATCGGCTTCGATCCCAAATACGCCAAAAAACTATTCCACCCGTTCCAGCGCCTGCATAAACGAGAGACCTACGGCGGCACGGGCATAGGCATGGCGATTGTGAAGAAAATCCTTGATCGCCATGGTACAGAGGTAAGCGTTGAGAGCGCTCCCGGAAAAGGAACAACCTTCAAAATACAGTTCAGAGTCCCACAAACCCAAGGCGAGGCAGAACATGAACAGCGTTGATAAAGAACCTGTAGTACTGATCGCCGATGATGATCCCGACGATCGCATGATGATTCACGAAGCCTTCACCGAGCGTTGCCCCGGTTGTCGGCTGTGTTTTGTCCAGGACGGCGAGGAGCTCATGGATTTTCTATCGGGCCGGGCGGCCCACCCCGAGGCCGGGCAGATCCCCGACTTACTGATTCTTGATCTGAACATGCCCCTCAAGGATGGGCGCGAGTCACTTGTCGAAATCAAGGCGAACCACCGATACCAGTCCATGGCCACCGTGGTAATGACCACATCAGCCAGCGAGGAGGACAGGCAGTTCTGCCTGGAGAAAGGCGCTGACCATTACATAGTCAAGCCACCCCGGTACACGGAACTGCTCGAGCTTATATCGGCTCTAAAGCCCTTTCACAAGAAACACAGATCCCAATTAAGACCGAGCGATGATGA
>Ga0064014_10067_pt1 | contig 52018 bp, 44 predicted proteins | sample CrowatWCoCulture_2_FD_61584 | JGI IMG/M metagenome (GOLD analysis project Ga0064014, IMG submission 61584) | Marine cyanobacteria communities from the University of California, Santa Cruz, USA, analyzing cyanobacterial DNA methylation -... | ecosystem: Host-associated > Microbial > Bacteria >...
GCTCTTGAGTTCCTGCAGCTTGCCGTAGAAATGCTCCATGGCGTTGTACTGGACCATGCCCTGGCGGGTCTTGCGCAGGAAGTGCTCCACTTCCTGCGCCACCGCCTGGATGGGCTTGTACAGGGCGTTCAGGCTGATGGAAGAACGGAACAGCTGGTCCGCCAGGTTATGGTCCCCGTGGTTTTCCAGCAACCGGACCATGGCTTCCAGAGTCTCGAACAGGTTGCTGCCGTCAGGCAGGCGGGTATCCGGGTTCAGGAACACCAGCGTTGGCTTGATGTGGCGCTCGTACAGGGTCACGATCTGCTCAAACAGGTTCTGGCGGAACTCCAGGAATTTTTCCGGCGCGCGACTGGCGTCGCCGGACAGGTCCGCGAGCTGGGCACTGATGGTCTGCATCCGCAGGACGTTCTGGCGCAGCAGGCCGATGAGCTGGCTGACCCGCTCGTTCAGATCATCCCTCAATTCGGTGTAGTCCGGGTCCGCGTCGCTGAAGCTGCTGGTTTCCAGCCGGTTGCGCACGTCCCGCAGGGTCACCAGGTGGCCGCGCAGGCGGGCGTCGGTCAGCTCCTGATACAGCGAGGCATTGCAGGCGCGCATCAGGTTTATCAGGGCATCCTGGAACACCAGGCGCCGCTCACCTTCGGCCTTGATGATGTCGATCACCAGGCCGCTGCGGAACAGGTTGTCGGTATTCAAGGCAAGCCGCACCCGGTCCCGGTCGGCCTTGCCAAGGCGACGGGTATAGTCCATCACCTCGGCCACCAGATCACTCTCGCGGATATACCGGGCTTCGTTCCGGTCCATCCGCTCAATCATCCGGAACAGGATCTTCGGGTGCTCGAACAGCAGCCGGGTGGTATCCAGGGTGCTGAAGCGTTTACTCATCCGCCGACTCCAGCAGGCTGTTCTGGGTCTGGTCGGCCCATTGGCTCAGGGATTCGCCGTTGGTGAAACCCTCGGCCCCGCCCCAGAACACGAGAGTGCGCTGCGGGCTGTAGGGGCGTGCGGTGCGCATCTGCCCCACTTCCAGGTGCCGGCCGATCAGGTAGATCACTTCCGCACTGGCACTGTGAGTGGCGGCGGAGAACAGATTGAAACCTTGCTTGCGCAACCGTTCGAGCAACGAGGGCATCTGACTGATGTCCACGCTGGCCAGCTCGTCCAACACCATGGGGAACGACAGCTGAACGCCGGGATACAACACGCGTTTCAGCAGACGGTACACCAGTTCCAGATTGATCAGGGCCGTGGTGGAGGTGGACTGGCCCTTCTTGTCCAGGCTCGTGGCATTCTCCTTCCGGGTTCTGTAGGAAATGCCGGTAATCACCTTGTCCATGGTCAGGCGCTTGCTACCACCCTCCCCGAAAAAGTCCGCCACGAACACCCGCAAACGGTCATAGAAGGCGTCCGACTGCAACTGGTTGCCATAGGGATCGATGTTGTTGGCTTCTTCCACCAGATTGCGGAATTTCGGATCTGTGTGGATATCCACGCGGATTTCCACCAGATCGTTGATGCGCACGCCTTCCAGCTCGCGGTTCAGCTGCGCTTCAAAACGGGCAATGTGCTCGTGGTTGGATTTCAGGGCCTGCCGGTAGCTCGCCACGGTTTCATTGTGGATGCCGACTTGCTGCTCCAGCACATTCCAGCGCTCGGCCATGCCGGCAAACAGATCCGACAGGCTTTTGAACGTTTCGCGGATAACGGATGACGCCGGGCTGTCTTTCTGCAATTCGCCTTCGGTATCTTCGTGGATGCCAAGATAAACAAACTGGCGAAGGTGGTCGAGGATGCTGCGCCGACGCTCTTCCAGGTCGTCCAGCTGGGTTTGCAGGTCGTCGAACGCGGCAACAGACACCTGCTCGATCGCCAGTGGCTGCTCGGCTTCTACTGCTTTCAGATGCGGAAATCGGTGCTCCACGGTCCCGACGCTTCGGCTAAGACCCGCCAGTTCCCGCTCCCGCTCCTCGATACGCTCTTTTTCGGCCCTGGCTTTGGCGGCCTTCTGTTGCACGCCATCCTGCTTTTCCTGCTCCAGCCGGGCCTGTTCTTCCAGCTTGGCCAGCTGTTCCTCCGCCGCCTGCTTTTCCTCGGTGGCGTCCCTCAGTGTTGTTGCAGCTGCCGGGTAACGGCTCAGGGTATCCAGATCCTTTTCGATGGCGCGGATCTCTTTCTCCGTGCGCTCGATCAACCGTGGCCGGTCATGTTCCTGATTGGCGGTGTCTGCCAGCTCCGCCCGCTCCTTTTCCAGGCCATGGAGCTCACCTTCAATATGCCGGCGCTGCTCTGCAAAGTCGGTCTGCCGGGCCGGCTGGGCCGAGTATTCGGCGTCGAACCAGTCAAAGCCTTTGTCATTGGGCACAAACAGCCGGGCAAACGCTTCGATGGCCGCCTTGCTGTCGGCGTCCAGGTCCTGGCCCGGGCTCGCCATCACCAATCTGGGGTCCACGGCCCGCAGCGGTGCGGCGGTGGCTTCATCCAACTGGTTCTGCAACTGCCAATGTTGCTTGCTTTCCCGATCCTTGAGGGATTCCAGCTTGCGCTCAAGCTCCTGCTTCTTTTTCTGGATCTGCTCCAGCCGGATTTCCGCCTGGGCGGCACTCTTGAGGGCAGCCAGGTGCCCTTTCTTGCTATCGAGTTCCTCTTTCTGGATCTCCTCGATTTCCTGAAGGGTCATCTCCCCGTACTGGGATACCAGCAGATCGCCATCTTTCTGGTTCTGCTCGGCCTGCTTGATGCGACGGTCGGCGGAACGGATCTCGCCCTTCAGACCGCTGGCGTCCTGCTCCAGTTTTTTCAGAGCCTGGAGCACATGGCGCAGGGTCTCGTTCTGTTCATTGAACGCATCTACTGCGGCCTTACGCCTGGCGCCAATGTCCTGCAAGGCATGGCTGACGCCATCCCGGAAAGCGGCAAAATCGTGCTGGCTGCGAAGCAGGGTCTGGTAGGCCTGATAATCCCTTTGCAGCTTCTCGAACCGTGAACGCTCTTTTTCAATCTGGTTTAGCTGGATTTGCTGTTGCTTCAGTTGATCGTGCCGGTTGAGAAACTCATCGATATTGAAATCGAAGGCGTCATCGGCAAACTTCTTGTCCGCCTCGATGATGCTGGCCACCGCATTGGACATGGCCTGATCGTCCGCCTTCATTTCAAACAGCAGCAGGATCAGCGTGCGCAAAGACTGCACCCGGCGCTCGTCGGATTCACCCAGCGGCAGCACCGAATAGCGTACGGCATCGGCGTTCATCAGCTCGCTGCTGTACAGCATCTGTTTGAGCTTGGCCGGGTCATTCACTAACCTTGTTTCCTTCGAGCGTTTTTTCAGCATCTCGGACAAACGGCTGAACGACAGCTCCGGCACCGCCTGGCCGATTCCGTCCTCATCGTCACCATTCCAGAACAGCGGCCGCAGCTGATCGTAGCCCACCGGTACGAAAGCGCGGCCATAGCTGAGCTGGCTGGCGCTGTCCCGGTACAGAATCTGGCAATGCACCCCGGCCGGGTTCTCGGCTTCCATAATCAGGAAGCTGAACTGACTGGGAAAGTAATGCTGGTAGCTTTCCTCGTTGGTGTAAAAACTACCGGCACTGGCATTGCGGAACGCGAATTTCTTGCGGCTGTTCTTGAAGTTGTTTTCCGGCAGCAGAAACAGTCGCAGGCTGTTCAAAAGGCTGGACTTGCCAAGATTACCCGGGCCCAGGATCAGGCCGTGGTTGTCCACCGGAATTTCCACGTAACAGAAGCCGGCGGAGTCCACCAGCACCAAACGACGGATACCAAAATTGAAATTGCCTGGGCTCCCCTGGGAGTCACTCATCCAGAATCATCTCCTGTTCCATGAATTTGCCGGTAGCTCGAAACGCCTCTGCCAGGGGCACAAAACCAAGCCCCTCCGCCAACGAAATCGCCCTTGTGAATCGTTCGGTGGTGTCCGGTAGTTTGCGGAACCGGCCCAGCCATGGTTGCCAGTCGGGCGGCTGAACAAATATGGCTTTGTCACCAAGAGAGGCTGCGATTGTCGAGAACATTTGCAGACCACCCGCATCATAATCGAATGCGCAGAATACTTCTTCGTAGCCGGTCAACCAGTCGAGAATCGCGCCCCGGGTAACCCGGTTGCCACCGCCCAAAACCACATCGCAGTCCGCTAGATGCAAGGGCCTGCCGAGAATCTCACCGGTAAACTTCAGCATCTGCTGATACTGGTAGAAATTACGCTCGTTTTCTATTACCAGCACGGAGCCGGCGCGCTGAAAACCGATGTCAACAGAATCGCTCTCGATAACAACCACATCCGGACGGCTGGATGCCAATACACCATGGTAAACCAGAAGAAAACTTACCTCAGTACCATGGCGATGAGAGTCACCCTTTTTGGCGGCGTCGATCCTGCTTGCAGGAGCCTCCGCGAGGTTCTGCAGCTCCGCGAAAGCAGTTTCATCCTGAACCGTGACCAGCCACCGGTTGGACTGGACCTTTTCCGTGGCAAACAACTCCCTATGCCGGCGCCGAAACGCCTCCGGCAGCTTCTTCAGGAAAGCTTCATAGTTAATGGGCTGGCCACGGAGGATTTTCTCGAGATAGTCGTTCAAAGGCGTACCACTGTTACTCTGGACCCGGCTTTTCGATAGTGTGATTACTCGAAAGTGTAACTCATACACAGAACGCAAAAGAGTCAGAATGGTTCTCGAAGTCACCCTCACGACGGTTTTTATTGCGGCGCTAATCACCGCCCTGACGACGGGCTTGGGTGCGCTGCCGCTGGCTATCAGCAAAAACATCGATCAGAAATGGCTCAGTATTGGTGCTGCAGTCGCGGCTGGCCTGATGCTCGCGGCGAGTCACAGTCTCATTCAAGAAGGGCTGGCCAAGCAGGAATGGCTCCCACTGGCCGGCATGGCTTCAGGCCTGGTGCTGGTCTACCTAGCCTACCGCTGGATCGAGAACCAGGGCGCTCCAGACGTCAGCGAGTTGCAGGGTGCTGACGCTAAAAAGGCACTGCTCATCGTCGGCGTTATGACCGCCCACTCCTTTGCAGAAGGCATTGGCGTTGGCGTTTCCTACGGCGGCAGCCGGGATCTCGGCGTTTTTATCACCGCCGCCATCGCTGTCCATAACATCCCAGAGGGACTTGCCATTGCACTTATCCTGGTGCCAAGGGGCATGTCCGTTACCAAGGCAGCCGGGTGGAGTGTTTTCAGCAGCTTACCGCAACCTCTGATGGCCATTCCCGCCTACCTGTTCGTAAGTACCTTCAAACCCATGCTTCCCTTCGGCCTTGGTTTGGCCGCGGGCGCCATGATATGGATGGTTTTTGCCGAGCTTCTGCCAGATGCCAATAAAAAGCTGGAGCCCGCTTCCGTTGGTGTTGTGATTGTACTGGCCTTTCTGGGCATGATGGTTTTCCAGCTCGCCATCCACTGACCGCGGACGTACCGGATCGCCAATAAGCTATTGCGGCAAACGACACTTAATACGTTTTCGAACTATCGAAGGTAACTCTATGCAGAGCCGAGATATTTCCGGGAACGACACGCAACATCCGATACTCGTCTCGTTCCATTCAGAGGCAAGCCAGTTATCCTGGCAGCCCCTCGGTGACCGCGCGATGGGCGGGCAGTCTGACGGCACCGTTGATCTTTCAGAGGGCGGCGTTGGTGTCTTTCACGGCACGGTGCGACTGGACAACGGCGGCGGGTTCGCCTCTGTGAAAGCGGACCTGCCGAAGCCTTTCGATGCAGCTGACTACACCGGTATCGAGCTTCTTGCCCGGGGCGACGGCAAAACCTACAAGATCGGTCTTCGCAACAGTACCGACCGGCGCAGCATTGTGTACCAGCATGGGTTCACACCGGGTACTGAAGACTGGAGCCGCATACGGCTTCCCTTCAGCGATTTCATACCCACCTGGCGCGGCCGGACGGTCTCTGATGCAGAGCTGCTAAACACCGGCCATTTGGCTTCCGCGAGCCTGTTTGTCTCCGGGCGACAGGCTGGGGAGTTTGAGCTCAGGATGCGGGATTGGATTCTTTATTGAGCTGTGGGTGATTCACTCTCCCTCCTCTGCCAGCATATTCATGATCAAGCGGATCATAACCCCGGACACGAGCGAACAGCTCGGTCGCCTCACCCCGGGCCAATAACCCATTCTTCAGAGAATCGAGGCCTGACTGGAATTAACGCGATAGCCCACCGAAATAATCGCATCCAGATTGAAATACTCAACCTGATAGGTTTTACCGTCCGCGGCAGTTGTTGCATTTTTTGCAACAACTGCCTCCCGGTCCAGCTCCGCGTCGCGGAATATGTTCTTCAAATGACGAGAAATTACTGATTTATCGCGACTAAAGACATCTGCAAGCTGCTGCAGGCTAAGCCAGACAGTTTCTTGATCAGCATCCAGGCGAACCTCCACTGCCCGATCGGCACTCTCATAGATAACGATCGGCGTATCGCTTTCTTCACTCATGTTATTTCTCCATGCTTGAAAATTAACTATAAGCCCCTGCTTTACGACTAGTGGCCTCAACTACAAAATCGTCCATCAATTCCTTTCCCGGAAGCTTTGTTAAGCTCTACTTTAAAGCTCAATAGCAGATTCGCAATAATACAAAGAACACCGCCAGAACCCTGACCTCCATTGGCAGCCCCTCGGTGACCAGGTCATGGGCAAGCAGTCTGATGGCGAGGTTGTCTGCCGCGATGACGGTATTGGCCTATTTCACGGAACTGTGCGACTGGACAACGGCGGCGGATTTTCGTCTGTGAAAGCTAACCTGGCGCCTTTTCAGGAGCTAAGCCGGCAAGGCTTCAGTAGTACTGCTGGCCATCATGATAATGCGCTTCACGATGCCCTTATCGGACAGAACCGGTAAATAGCGAGCTTCCAGCCAGATCGGCTGCCCGTCTGCGCCAAGATTCAGGAATCGGCCCTGTTGCACGTGGCCTGTAACCAGTTCACGCCAGAACCTGATGTACTCCTCACCACGCGCATGCTCAGGCTTGCAGAGCACCCGGTGATGCTCACCAATCAGCTGTTGTTCCTGGTAGCCAAGCATATCCAGAAAGACATCGCTGACCGACTCAAACAGTCCATCCCCGCTCATTACCGCAAGCGCCACCGACCGCTGAATTGCCTGCCGATCGGCTTCCAGTTCAGACACCCGGTTCTCGGCGGCCTCCAGCTTTTCAAGAGCGGCCTGCAGTTCCTGCTTTCGTTTACTTTGAAACACCATCAATTTCCTTTATTCAGGATGCGATCTTTTTACAAGGTAACGAGTAGAACGAAACCCCAGATCACTTCAAGAGCTCGCCATGAGGCTTATATCCAAACCTTTTGATGACAGCGGCGTGGACATGTTCGACGTCATACCCAGCTGATACAGCGACAGATGCGGTTCGTAGAATAAGAGCGAGTCACCAAACAAAACCAGTTTTAACGCAGAGGGATATGTATGAACAATTCTGAAGACATTCTTCAATCTCCACTGTTTCAAACCGTCGCTGACTTTGCTTTTGAATCGATCATGGTGACAAAAGCTTCTTCCGATCATACAAACTCTGTGATCATCTATGTAAACCAGGCCTTCAGCAATCTAACCGGCTATTCTGCGGATGAGGTAATCGGAAAAACACCAGGATTGCTTCAGGGACCGAGAACCGAGAGCGGAGTCAAAGAGCGGTTGGCTGAAGATCTGAGGAATAAACGGACCTTTCACGGCGACACCATTAATTACCGCAAGGACGGCTCCTCTTTTGTCATTTAATGGAAAATCGCACCGTTGATGGATGGCGACGAAGTCACGCATTATGTGGCAGTCCAGAGAGCTATCGGTTAGGGCTTATAAACGCGTCCGAGCAGCTGCGACCGGATGTATTCGTCTGTATCTTCCACAACCTAAAGCAAACTGGATTGAGGATTGATGCAATGACAAAACTCGCCCTGGTAACCGGTGCCAGCGCCGGCATTGGCCGTGAAGCCTGCGCCCTCTTTGCCCGGAAAGGCTACAGGGTGATCGCCCTGTCCCGACAGCCAACCGGCGTCGAGTCCGCAGATCCGGAGCTGGCGCTGGATCTTGAGTCCTTTCAGCAGATCGAAGGCCTTGCCGGCACGCTGGAGGCAGAAATTGCGGCAGCCGAGCGGGTGATTCTGGTCAACAACTCCGGTTACGGGCAATTCGGCGCGCTTCGCGATCTCTCCGAACCCATGTGGCAAAAGCAGTTCAGTACCCACGTATTCGGCCCCATCAAGCTGGCTGCTGTCTGCCTGGGGCTCTGCGAACAGCACGGTAAACCCTTGCGGGTCATCGCGGTTAGCTCCGTTCTCTCCATCGCACCCCAGAAAATGAAAGGCGCTTACTGTGCCGCCAAATCGGCGATGAACACGGCCCATGAAAGCTTCTGGTTTGATGAACAAGGCAGCAACAGCCTGGAAAGTGTCTCGCTGGTGCTCCCGGGCCCCGTGGTGACCCGGTTCAGAGAGCATGCCCTGGCCGCTTTACAGCCCGTGCTTGGGCGAGCAAGCGCCGTGCACCAGGAAAAATACAAAGCAATGCAAGCAGCACTCGCCCCAGGCGCCAGGATCAAGCCCTTTACAGCCAGTGCGTCGGACGTCGCGAAAAAGATTTTCAGGGCTGCAGAGGCTACACGACCCAAGCCTCGATATCTGGTTACACCCCAGACCTACGCTGCCGAATTTATCACCCGGTTTATTCCCCGGTCGATCCAGCGCATGCTCTTCAGCTAGTGTTACCACATACTCAAAGCCAATCCTGTTGAAGGAGACCCACCATGGAAGATCGCAAAGTACGCTGGGGTATCATTGGTACCGCCGAAATTGCCACCAAGGTGGTGGCGGGAATGCACGACGCGAAAAATGCTGAGGTTGTCGCCGTCGCGAGCCGCGCTCTCGACCGGGCCCAAGCCTGGGCAGACGAGCACGATGTACCGCAGGCTTTCGGCTCCTACGATGAACTTCTGGCGGATGACAGTATCGACGCCGTTTACATCCCGGTCCCACGGCCCTTCGCAACGAATGGATCAAGAAGGCCGCCCGCGCCGGGAAGCACGTATACGCCGAGAAACCGCTTGCCGAGGGCATCGAAGAGGCCATCGACGTCTGCAAAGAAAACGGCGTCCAGTTCATGGATGGAACCATGTGGCTGCACAGCACGCGCACCCAAGACATTGAGAAGCGAATTGCCAACGGTGATATTGGCGATGTGCGGCGAGTGACCAGTGCCTTCACCTTCAAAGCCCCTTCCAAGGAATGGTACGAAGGCGGCAATGGCCGAACCGACAAGTCTCGGGAACCCATGGGCTGCTTTGGAGACCAGGGCTGGTATCCGATCAGCGCCACCATGTGGAGCTTCGGTTACGAACTGCCCGAAAGAGTCCAGATGAACTTCGTCTCAAAAAACTCGATCGATACCATCGTCGCCTGTGGTGGCACTCTGTGGTTCACCAACGGTCGGATGGCAACCTTTGATGCGGGGTGCGAACTGGCGCACCGATCGCAGCTGGAAACCGTTGGCGACGCCGGCCTCATCCGGATTGACGATCTGGTCGGCGGTCAAGGCAGAAGCGGCAATTTCGCAGCCTATGGAGAGCGATTCACGGGTAGCTCCAGGTACATCCTGGGTGATGTCGATGGCAAAGACACCGAGCAAGAAGTGGAGCCGTGTGACCACGTTGTGAAGCTCGTCGAGAAGTTCTCGGACATTATTCTGACAGGTGAGCTAGAGGACGAGTGGCCGAAGCGTAGCCTGGCCTGTTACCGAGTGATGTCGGCGCTCTTTGAGTCGGCGGAGTCAAACGGCGCCGTTGTCTCACTGTAAAATTCCTCAGGCCCCGCCGTGCTGGCGGCGGGTGGCGTGGAGCTGATCGTCGGCAAGCCCCTCGGTCATGGCAGCTTTGGCAAGTCGGTTGGGCAGGACGGCTCCGCAGGGGAGTTTCAAAGGTTCGGCGAGGGGCGATTGGGGCATAGCTTCATCCTGATGGTTTTGAATGTGGGAATTTCCGGGTTAAAAAATCAGGCCAATCATGAGTGAAATTGCCTACGGCTGCGCGGCTTGTCACTGGTCATCACCTTGCCGTACGGTTTGCCACTGACAGCGCAAATTTGAACACACTACGCAATCAAAGGGATTGTCTTTATGTCACTGGAAAAACACGATCTGATTCATGAATTCCCAGACTCAAAAGAAGCCATTCATCACCTGAAAACCAGCAACAATCATTTCGCGAAACTGTTTGAAGAGTACCATGAGGTAGATCATGCAGTTCACCATTTCGAGGGTGGTGCAGAGAACACCTCTGACGAACACTTGGAGGACCTCAAGAAACAACGCCTCAATCTGAAAGACCAGCTTTCTGGCATGATTCGCGAGTACGAATCCGCGCCGGAAAAATAGAAGTAACCCGGCCACGTTTCCCCGGGCTCGGGCGGAAGCTCAGCTCGCGCCGGGGCTCTGCCCCTTCCCCGACCATTCCTAAAAAGAATCCAAACCGCGATTTACCGCATCAATAGCGCCGGCCAGATACCCCGTAAACTCACGTGACCACTCACTGCCAATTCCGGTTACCCGGTTAGCCCATGCCCCTGAGCTCGGCGACAAGGCAGGCATAGGGTGATCGCCAGAGGATCTTTGATCCGTGTCGGTGGCGGTGTAAATCTCTTTAGCCCAGTCCTTGATAAATTCTGCCTCTGGATTCTCCGCTTGCGAACCAAACAGTCGCACGAACTGTGTGCGGCAAGCAGTAATAAGCTCTTCCTCAGAAACACGACTGCGCACGTCACTCGGCACACCCAGGAAACCAAACAACGCCGCCTTCCCATCCGGAGTAGAGGCATCATGGATCTCAACCATTGGCCCAACGGCACTTCGAGCCTCCCCGGATAACCCTTGCTCTCGCCAGAAAGGCCGGTCGAATACGGCAATGTATTTTGCATGAGGGGCCATCCAGGTATCTGTCTCTCGCCACTGTCTTGCAAGCTCGTTCGGCAAGGCGGGCGAAAACGTAAGCTGAGACTCAACTAATCGGGGCGGCATGGCCAACAGCACATGTTCTGCAAAGTGGCTAAAGGTTTCTCCTCTCGCATTTTCGCTCACTAACTCGACATGTGGCTCTGACATGCGCAAATGACGGACCGCCTGGCCTCTCACTACACGCGCTGAATCAATCCGCCGGTATAACGCATCAATGAGGGCATACATGCCACCGGCGATTCGCATAGAGGGCGGAGAATTGACGTACCCACGTGTTCTCTCAGGCGGCTGATTCGATGAACGCTCCAAAAGCATGTCGCCGGTTTCAAATTGTTGGAAGGTCTCCAGTTCAAGTTCATCTACCAGTCGCGCCATATCGGTCTGGAACGCGGGCCAGAACCAGGAGGGCCCGAGATCGAAGCCGACAACGCCTGACACATCCGGTTTACCACCAGAGTGGATCGTAGAAGCAATCCGCCCACCAAGAATCTCCCGGGCCTCGAGAATGACATGGTCTTTGATGCCCTTTTTCTCAAGTGAATAAGCGGCGTATAAACCCGCCAGGCCAGCGCCGACAATGGCGATGCGAGCGTTTTGCATGAATGAACTTCCCGTGATGATCGTGTTGTCTCGGTGATATACGGTTCTAAACGCCTAACCATTCAGCCAGCTGAAGATTTGTCTTAAGCCTCAATCGCTGCTGAAGCATCCCCTCAAAAACGCCTTCCACGGTTCGTTCCTGCCCCAGCAATGGTAGCGAGGCCTCAGCCTCTGAGAAGAACTGCTCCTCACGAGACGTGCCTACAATGGCTTGCTCCCACCAATTCACTACTCGCGGGTGTGCCTCCTTGAGCAGAAGGTCCCCAGGTAGCTTTTCGGACTTAGAAGCATTCGCCGTATGAGTCGCCGGCATCAGATTCCAGAGATCGTTGTTGTTCCACCGTGACCATGGAAAACAGTGGTCGACGTCAAACCGCTTCGCTTTGAGATTCTGGGCTGTCCATACGCACTCGACCCGACCAGTCTCGAGCTGCTGGTTAATCATGTGACGGACAGCGGACGTATCGCGCCGACCTTCCACCCACTGTAAACCACGATGATAGTCATCCATGCGGTAACGCAGATCCCAGCTACCCATCAAATCAATCCATTCATTAACAATCGCAGGCTCAATCCAGCACGCATAGCGACTGAATGCATCCCAGAGAAATGAAGGAACGCGGAAGGTACCGAACCGGGAAAGCGTTGCCTTGTCCAAACGCACGGGTGCCTTCTTGAAGGTCATCCTGGCCGAACCGCCCTCAAAGATCGGACGGTTACTGCCGGGCCAAGTCGTGAAATGTGCGGGGTTCTTGAGAATGGTCGAGCAAGCATCCCGGATAGCACGGAGGACCACCGGTGCAACATCCGCCGACAGCGACATTCCCACTCTGAAATCCAGAGGCGTGAAATTCTGCAGCTTGAAGAAATCGTCCGTGGCAAAGCCATAGCCACGAGTGCCTGGTGCTTGCCTCAATTGATGCCGCAGAACCAGAGGGTGATAAAGCATAATCCAGAACAGCCCGACCGCCCCAAGCGGAATATCCACCCAGTCATCGGTACGTTTAAGCGCCAGGCCGGGCGCACCGTCAGCAATCCGGACAAGGGTTCGCAGCAAACCCAATTTGTAAGTCGAGGACTTATTATCATTAACGATGATGTGACGGACTGTCGGCAGTGCGCCTGTACCATCGTCCGCCAAACGAAAAGCCAGAGTCTCCCAGGAAACTTCGTCCCTCTGGAGCTCATCCTTATTGCGCCCGACCGGCAACGGAAGCGGGATCAGTGCCCGGCGTTTGGCAAAACCCTCCAGCTCTTCCCTACTGACATCGTAAAAAAGCCGTTCGCCATCACCGGGCCCATGCCGAAGCGTAATCACCAGCATCCCACCGGGTGCCAAAAGCTCAGTCAGGATTCGAAATGCACGCTCGCGATCAGATGGAGGGATATGCATCCACACAGCGGAAACAAGAATCAGATCGAAGCGATAGCTCAGCTTCCTGATCTTACCTAGATCGGGTAATTGATCGTCTAGCCAGTGAATGCTCTGATCGCGAGTGGCGTCCTGCCCCAACTCTCGCAAGCCAGCTGCAGGCTCTACCGCGACAACATCCCAACCCCGCGCTGCAAGAGCGCTGGAATCTCGACCGCTGCCTGCGCCGACATCCAGAGCAAGACCTGGTTTATCGCCAAGGAAGGAGAGCCAGTCTTGGTGAACCTGTTCGAAGGTCAGGGACTGGTATTGGTTGAAAAAGTTTCGGGCGTTTTTGTTGTAGGGACCGTAACTCATGCCGCCGCCAGCTTCGCTGCCTGCTGCCACATAAAGTTCGGCATCGGCGTTCGGAGTTTCCAGGTAATACTCATCGGCTGGGAACCGGTGTGAGACACGTAATCCACCTCACCATAATTCACAAACCCCATCGTGCGACCATATTCGTCTTTCGCCTGCTCTCTTACAAACAAGAACAACCGCTTGTTGATGGCTTGGTGTTGAATATAGTCCTTCCCTTTACCACGGTCAGGCCGGGAACTGTTTTGCGACTGCCAGTGGAATAACTGCTCATTTATGGCGTAGTCGTGGTACATGGTGGTTGGGGAGAACTGCTTTTCGTTTTTGTCCAGGGTGACAAACAGCAGCTCAATATTTTGATCCTGAATGACATATACACCTTCCCTCGATGGTGGCTGATGCTCGAACGTCATCGCACCAAAGCCAACCAGAATCTGCTCTCGGGAATAGCGGGCGTGCAATCGTAGCGGGACTTCCCGCAACTCCGGCATCGCCGGCTGCTCGTGTTTGGTTTTCGCCAATTTCCAGTCGAGCACGTCCACCAGCTCCTGTTCCAGCCCCAGCTTGCTGAGTCCTGCCAAGCTTTGTGTCAGCGAATCAAATCCCAGCTCTGGCCCTGCTTTCTGCCAGAAGTCGTAATGGCACATGAGTGCCTGGCGACCTTTCGGGTCGTCACAGCTAAACCCTGCTTGGCATAGCTTCTTAAGAAACAGCAGGTACTGGTGATCGTCGCAGATCAAAATCCGATTGTGGATGGCCTTCTTCGCCAGTTTAAACGAGTCATCGGCTCTGTCTTCGTCTTTTGCCTTGCTCACCAACTCGGCCCAACTGCCCCGTTTGTAGAGTTCGTTCAGGTCGATGTGGGGATGATGGGTTATGAAGTTCTTCAGCGTGAGTGGCTGAGTGGAATGCTGTGGGAACTGCCGAACAAGAGACACCAGCCGCTTCATGGTCAGCGTGGCTTGCCGGATGTTGCTCAGCACCATTTCCTGGGTTTTCTTGGTGAGCTCAATTCGGCAACCCAGTGGTGCATGGGGAAAGCCCTGCTTCAGTTCTTCCGAAATTGAGCGTTCTGACTTTCCCACCAGTGCCCGGAATTTATTGGCGAAATCATATTCAGGCCGAGAATTACCAACAAAGTCCAAGACTGTGCAGCAATCTTTGTCGTCAGCAAGGCGCAAACCCCGACCCAGTTGCTGAAGGAAGATGGTCAGGCTTTCGGTTGGGCGCAGGAATAACAGGGTGTCGACTTCCGGAATATCGACGCCTTCGTTGAATATGTCGACCACACACAGCACGTTGATTTGCCCGGAGCGAATGGCTTGCTGCTTTTGTTGGCGTTCGTGTCTGTTGTCACTAGTGAGCACATCGGCCTTGATGCCGTGCAACAGGAGCTGCTCCACCATGAAGGTCGCGTGTTCACGGCTCACACAGAAAGCGAGAGCTTTCATGCTGGCTATATCGGTGACGATTTCCCGCAAGCTTCGCAGAATCTTTTTTACGCGATTCTGGTTGTGCGTATACAAGTTCGTCAACTGAGCAATATCGTAACGCCCACGACTCCAAGGAATAGTGCGCAGGTCGGTGTCATCATCTATTCCAAAGTATTGAAAGGGGCAAAGGTGGCGGCGGTTGATGGCCTCCGGTAACCGGAGTTCGGCGGCAATCACGCCACCAAAGTCGCTGAGAATATCGCCGCCATCGTGTCGCTCCGGAGTCGCTGTCAGTCCCAGCAGTATTTCGGGCGAGAAGTGTTCCAATACCGCCCGATAACTCGATGCGGCGATGTGGTGCACTTCGTCGATTACGATGTAGTCGTAATAGCCTTCAGTGAGCTTTAGCTGATCCAGCTGGTTATTCAGAGTCTGAATCGAAACGAACAATTGCCGGTAGTGTTCCGGCAACTGGCCGCCTACCCAGAGTTCACCGAAAGCATTATTACGCAGCACGCCACGGTAAGCTTCGCGGGCTTGGCGCAGAATTTCTTCCCGGTGCGCCACAAACAGAAAGTGGGCGTTTGGTTTTGCTTTCAGGAAGCGCCGAAAATCAAACGCCGAGATCAGGGTCTTGCCGGTGCCAGTGGCGGCCACCACGAGGTTTCGCAAACGCTGGTGCACGTCCCGCTCAACAGAGAGTTGCTCTAGAATGTCTTTCTGATGCGGAAACGGCGTAATTTCGAAATAGTGGGAGGAGCCGGGAGCGTCCAACCCTTTTTGTTGTTTTAGTGCGCGGTTGAGCTTTTCGGTACTCTCAGCCCGGCCATCGAACCATTCAAAGTCTTCCGAAGCCCAATAGGTTTCAAAGGTGCTGAGCGATTTGTTGATGATGTGAGGGATTTCCTGAGCGGTGATCTTAAGATTCCACTCAAGGCCATTGGTCAGCGCCGATCGAGATAGGTTTGATGAACCGATGTAACCGGTGTGAAAACCCGTGTTCCGGAGGAACAAATAGCTCTTGGCGTGCAGCCTTTCACGCTCGGTGTTGTAGCTCAGCTTCACTTCGGTGTTCGGCAGGCTAGCCAGATACTCAACGGCTTTGGCATCCGTTGCCCCCATGTAGGAGGTGGTGATGATTTTCAGCTCTCGGCCACTCGCGGTGAAAGCTTCCAGTTCTTTCCGGAATATCCGAATTCCGGCCCATTTGATGAACGAGACCAACCAGTAAATCCGGTCCGCTGACAAAATCTCGCGCTTTAGCTCTGACTCCAGTGACAAGCCAGCATTACTGCCTGAAAATAACTCACTCTGTGTGAGTCCTGTGAGCGGGAAAACGTCTTCAACATACTGCTTCAGGTTCGCAGCAACCGGGTTTTCCAGCTCATAAAGCGCGGTGAGGATCTTTCCTTGGCTATCGAGGAGGTTCTCATCCAGGAACCCATCATCCTGCACCTTCCCCTTGAGCCACATCAGCAACTGATTCGATAACTCGATTTGCTCCTGAAGTCGGTTATCGCCCGAAGGCACCGACCCAATAGCGAACTCCAGAATGTTAGTAAGGAATCGTGACAACCATACAGATGCTTCCACACTGCTAAGCTGGCGCTCACCTACGTACAATTGTTTCCTGTCCAATCTGTTTTCTACGAGCCGGGTAATAAGCTGCTCGTAGATTCCGGTCTGCTGCATCGTGTACGTCCCACATTGATGACTTCCAGAAGAACGGCGCTGTGGCCACCGGCATTCCTTATATCTCGCAATCTAACTAAATCCGGTGGAATGACGTTAACCCCTAAAATGTCGGATTTCCATGAAATCCGCGATCCTCCCGACAGGCTTTTTTTGGCCATCGAGCGATTGCTATCGATTACAGTGTAGCCTTACATGACACCAGATAGATCCAGCGCTTCCACATCGTGGACGCACCGGACAGCCACAACCGAATATCCAGCTTGCCGGTCAGCCGGCAGTAACTTGCAAAGCACTGCTTGGCGTCGCTAGTTATGCCTGTGCAACTGCATGAACCTTCAAGCTCTGGAGGTCAATAGGTGGTACACCAAGGTCGCTCCAGTTCCCTGGATGGCAGGTAAACAGCAATATCTGATGCCGGCTGGCCGCATCGAACAGGATGCGCTTCATGTCTTCCAGGCGGTCGCTGTCACTGTGCACCAGGGTGTCGTCCAGGATGACCAGCGTTGGCCTTCCGGCTTCACGCAGCAGATCGGCGTAGGCTAGGCGGCTGATCAGGCCCATCTGTTCCCGGGCGCCAAAGCTCAGCTCGGTGATCTGCCCGAGCTCGGTGCCCCGGCTGAACGTGCCCGGTCGGAGCTGTTCGTCCACCTCAAGCGACGCTTCCGGAAACAGCACTGAAAGGTAGTGGTTCAGGTGTTTTTGCAGAGGCGCCTGCAGTCGACGCGTCAGGGCCTGGCGCTTTTCGGTGAGCAGGTTCAGCAGCAGGTCCAGCGCCTGGGCGCGGCGGTGCAGTTCCTGATAGCGGCGGTTGCACTGGTCGTACTCCGCCTCTTTCTCGTTGAGCTGTTCTTCCAACCCTTCCGCGCCCCAGGCTTCCAGCCTGACTTTGATATCACGGAGTTCGCGGCCCCGGTTCTCCTGGGTTTGGCGCAGCTGATTGACCGCATTCTGGTAGCGTTCGATGTCCTGCTTGAGAAACTCCGGGCGGGCTTCGCGAATTTCCGTTCGCGGCGCTCGAGGCTGGCTTGCAGTTCGGCCTGCTGTTTTTCGATGTTCGCCAGGTCGGTGGTTATCTGGCGAAGTTGCTGTTGCCGTTCCGGGCTCTTCTCTTCATCCGCCAGCCGCTGCCATTCGGTTTTGGCGTTGTCGCGGGCCTGTTTCAGAGCCGACAGACTGGACTGATGCGAGCGCTCATCGGATTCGGCTTTGTCCAGTGCGGTGCCAGCCCGGGTGAAGGCCGCCTCCGCTTCTTCCAAGGCCGGCACGTCCTCTTTCGGATCCGGTTTGGGAGTGGCTTCCAGTTGAGTTTTCGCTTTCTCCAGCTCGCCCTCTGCCTCGTTCTGGTCGGAAACAAGTTGCTCAAGGCCTGCCGGCGCCAGAGATTTGAACAGCTCCTCGGCATGCTTCACGGCGCGTCCAGCACTTTCAAAGGCGGAAAGACGGTCCTCCGCCTGTTGCACGGATTCCACGCCAAGGGTTTTCAGCTGTTCTTCCAGATCTTCCTCAAGGGCTTTTAGCTTCCTGCGGGTGCTGGCCAGCTCTTCCCCGCCCGGCGTTATGCCGAGGGTGCCAACACCTGGAATCACCAGGGTCGACTCTTCTAGAAGCTGTTGCTCGCCTTGTCCAGTAAGCGATTCATCGTTCAGCGTCAGTGATGCGCCAGCATCCAGCTGCCAGCTCAATCGGGTGGCGATGGTCCGTGAGCGAATGGTCTCTTCGCTCAGTTGGCTACTGGTTACTCGCAGCTTCTTGACCATCTCTGCATCGATGCGGTTTTCCCTGGCCTGCTGCCTGGCTTGCTCCAGCTGCTGGTGGTATTCCTTTGCTTTGGCAAGGTTCTGGGTCAGCACTTGTTTTTGCTGTTCAAGCCGGCGGACATCCTGCTCCAGCCGCTGCCGGGTTTTCAGCAAGCCCGCCAGTTTGCGTTGCTTTTCCGCTTGCTCATAGGCGGTTCTGGCTTCGCTCAAACGGCCTGCAACCATCGGAGTTTGGGCTTCTGCGGTAGCGAGGTCTCGCTCCGCTCGGTCCAGTTCGGCCTTTCGGCCTTCAAGCTGGCGACTGAGCCCTTCGAGGTGTTCCTTGTTCTGCTGCAACAGGCGGTGGTTTTGCTGCAGCTGGCTGAGCGTAGCTTTCTCCTGGTTCTGTTGTTGCTCCAGGCGCTCAACCTGCTGATAACGCACCCGGGCCTCCTCCAGCTGGCGCTGGGCGTCTTCCCAGGGGCGCTCGGCCTCGGCCTGATCATAGTCCTGGGCCAGTTTGCCAAGCCGGTCGACCTGCTCCTGGTATTTGTGCACCCGCTCCTTCAGTTCTTCAATTTCAAGTTCATATTGAGCGCGGTCTTTTTCCAGTTTCAGGTAATCGCCCCTGGGCTTGCCAGTGCCGGTCAGCAGGGTGTCCCGCTGGCTGCGGACCGTTTCGATCAGGTCGTCGCCCCCGGAACTGGCGACCTCTCCGACCATGGAATTCAGGGCGGACTTCAGGTGATCGCCGGCATGTTCGATGGCCTGTTCGATGTCCTGCCCGGTGCCCTGCTCCACCCACAGCAATCCCGGTATGCCCCAGTGTTCGGCTTTGCTGGCGCCACGTTTCGGGTACTGGTAGCCCAGCAATTCAGCCAGTTTTTCTTCGGCGTCGTCTTCACTGTAGGTCTCGGTGCCGACAACGAGGTCGCACCGTTTGCGCTGGAGAAAGCTTTTGGTGAGCCGCCAGGTGCGGTTGTCGTGCTCGAAATCCAGCTCGATGGTGGGCGCCGCGGCGGAGTCGCCCCATGGGCGCAGGTCGTCTACGGCCGTTGAACGATAGCGCTCGAAAAACGCGGCACGGATCGCACGTACCAGGGTGCTTTTGCCGGACTCGTTGGGGCCGTGGATCAGGTTGAGGCCAGGTTGCAGGTTGTCCAGAACAAAGGGTTTGCGGAACTGGCGCAGCTGTTCAATGCGCATTCGCTGCAGCTTCATTGCCCCACCTCCTGTTCCCGTTCCCTGAGCAGACCCGCCAGAATCGCCAGGGCATCCCGGGCGACATCGTCCTGGGCCCCTTCTTGCCGCTCTCGCAGGCTCTCAACCACCTCGCCCACGTAGCCGTCGGCTTTCAGGGCCGCGATGTCTTCATCCGTGGGTGTAAGCTGAAGCCCGCTCCGCTCACAGCGAAGGCTGCGGAATCGCGCTTCGGCAACCGACAAGGCCTTCAACAGGGTTTCTTCGCCGGCCAGGGTCACAGAGCCTTCAAGGCGCAGATCGACAACAGCGGATTCGGGCAAGGTGTTCAAACGCTCCAACAACTGCTCAAGATCGGAGTGGACCGCCAGGGTTTCCCGCCACTGGTGCCACTGATACCGCCCCGTTGGGAGTGAGGTTACGTTCGGGGTTGCTCCGGGTTCGGACACTTCAACGATCAGGGCATTCCCCGCTTCGTTGTTCCGGAACCGTTCCGGCTCGGGCGTTCCGCCGTACCAGGTGCGTTCATCGATCTGTTTGGTGCCGTGCCAGTCGCCCAGAGCGAGGTAATCAAGCCTGCTGGCTTTTGCACGGTCTGGTGCGATGGGGTTGGTTGAATCAATTTCGTCCGGCAACAGGCCCTGTACACTGCCGTGAGCCAGGCCGACCCTGAGAAAACCTTCAGGGGTTTCGTAGCCACTGAATGGCTCAGTCAGATCGCCGTAGGTATGGCGCTGGGTCAGCGGCGCGCAGAGGATGCTGAGGCGCTGGGGTTCCAGATCTATCACGCCGGGCTGTAGCGCCAGATGGACGTTCTCCGGCACCGCAACCAGGCGCTGGGCTCGCGTCCACACGCTCTCTGCCAGGGCGGCGTCGTGGTTGCCTGGCAGCATAACCCAGGGACCAACAAACCCCTTGGTGGCATTGAATACTCGCCGGATCGTGCGATCGGAGACCGTTTGGGCATCAAAGACGTCGCCTGCTACCAATACCGCATCGCACTGATGTTCGTTGGCCAGTTGAGCCAGCGTTTCAATAGCCTCGAACCGGGCCTCGACCAGGGCTGCACCGTCTTCGGTCTCGAACCGGGTAAAGGCCCGGCCCATCTGCCAGTCTGCCGTATGCAAAAACTTTGGCATTTTATCTACCTGAAAGATCTGGAAATTTTGGCGTTATTCTAGACTACCCGCGCCTGTTTTACAGACGCGATGCGACAATGAGCGTCGTTCTGGAGGAATCTGTTTGCCTGGGAAGCTACGCCGGGCTCAATTTGCAGGCCGCATACTTGAATTCGGGGATCTTCCCGAATGGGTCCAGGGCCGGGTTGGTGAGCACGTTCGCTGCCGCCTCCACAAAGGCGAAGGGGACGAACACCATGCCCTCTGGCATGGTCTGATCGGCCCGCGCCGTCAGGGTGATGGTGCCGCGCCGGGTGGCTATTTGAATGTTATTACCCGGCTCTACGCCCAAGCGATCCAGCTCCGCAGGTGCCAGGTAGGCTGCCGCTTCCGGCTCCCGCTCATCCAGCACCCGGCTGCGACGGGTCATGGCGCCGGTGTGCCAGTGCTCGAGTAATCGCCCGGTTGTCAGCACAGTGGGATAGGCCTCATCCACGGGTTCGTCCGGTGGCAGCGGGCTGGCCGGCGAGAACATGGCACGGCCTCCTGCGCGCGGGAAGGCATCGGAGAAGACAACGTCCTGGCCCGAGGCGTCATCCGCGGGGCATGGATAGGTTACGGACCCTTCGCGCTCCAGGCGAGACCAGGAGATATGATCCAGTGAGTGCATGCCCTGCTTCATTTCTTCAAACACCTGCTCGGGGCCGGCGTAGTTCCAGGCCAGCCCGAAACGCCGGGCGATTTCCTGAACAACCCACCAGTCGGGCTTTGCCTCCCCCGGCGGCGCCAAAGCGGCACGGCCCATTTGCACCTGGCGGTTGGTGTTGGTAACGGTGCCGGACTTTTCCGACCAGGCGGCGGCAGGCAGGATAACGTCGGCAAACTGGGCGGTCTCTGTGGCGAACAGATCCTGTACCACCAGGTGTTCCAGGGCAGCGAGCGCGGACCGGGCGTGGGTGAGGTCCGGGTCGGACATCGCGGGGTTTTCGCCGAGGATGTACATGCCCTTGATGGTGCCGGCCTTGATGGCGTCCATAATCTCCACCACGGTGAGCCCCGGCTTCGGGTCCAATTCAGTGTTCCAGAGCTCTTCGAAGGCGGCGCGCAACTGGGCATCCCCGACCGGTTGGTAATCAGGCAGTACCATTGGGATCAGGCCGGCATCGGAGGCGCCCTGCACATTGTTCTGCCCCCGCAACGGGTGCAGGCCGGTTCCGGGCCGGCCGGTGTGGCCGCATGTGAGGGCCAGGGAAATCAGGCATCGCGCGTTGTCGGTGCCGTGCACGTGTTGGGAGATGCCCATGCCCCAGAAGATCATCGCTTTATCAGCCTTGGCGTAGGCTCGGGCCACTTCACGAATGGTGTCGGGCTCAACGCCGCAGACCGGGCTCATCACCTCCGGAGTCATGCCTTCAACGCTCGCTGCCAATGCCTCGAAGCCTTCGGTATGGGCGTCAATATAGGCCTGGTCAAAGAGTCCTTCGCTGATAATCACATTGAGCATGGCGTTGAAGAGTGACACGTCGCCACCAGGCGAGAAACGCAGGCTGCGCCACGCATAAGCATCCAGCGCCTGGCCCCGGGGATCGATGATGATCAGCTTGGTGCCCTTTCGTGCCGCCTGCTTGAAGTAGGTCGCGGCCACCGGATGGTTTACCGCCGGGTTGCAGCCGGTGAGGATGACCACATCCGCCTCAAGCGCCTGCATGAAGGAGGCGGTCACGGCGCCAGAGCCCAGGCATTCCATCAATGCGGCCACGGAGCTGGCGTGGCAAAGCCGGGTGCAGTGATCAACGTGGTTGGAGCCGAAACCGGTGCGCACCAGCTTCTGGAACAGCCAGGCTTCTTCGTTGGAGCACTTGGCACTGCCGAAACCGGCGAGCGCATCCGGTCCGTGTTGTGTTTTAAGTTGGGTCAATCCCCCTGCCGCCAGATCCAGCGCTTCTTCCCAACTTGCCTCCCGGAAGTGCGTCAACGGATTGGCCGGATCAAAGTCCGGGTCGAGGCCCTTGGGAACGCCCTCCCGGCGGATCAGCGGCCTAGTAAGCCGCGCCGGGTGCGAGGGATAATCGAAGCCAAAACGGCCTTTCACGCAGAGCCGGCCCTGATTTGAGGGGCCGTCTTTGCCCTCCACAAAGAGAATACGTCCTCGCTGCTCGCCTATTTCGGATTCGGCTGGCGCAGGCTCGTCTTTCACGTGATAGGTCAGTTGGCAGCCCACGCCGCAATAGGGACAAACGGAGTCCACGGTGCGGTCGGCCGTGGCGGAGTCTCCGCGGCCCTGGGCATCGATCAGGGTGGCGGGCATGAGCGCACCCGTCGGGCAGGCCTGCACGCATTCGCCACAGGCCACACAGGTGCTGTCGCCCATGGGATCATCGAAATCAAACACTACCTTGGACTCTGCACCACGGTGCGCCAGCCCAATCACGTCGTTGCCCTGCACTTCCCGACAGGCCCGCTCGCACAATCCGCAGGTGATGCAGGCGTCCAGATTCACGTTCATGGCAGAGTGCGTGGCGTCATGGCCCCGGGCGTGGGCCAGCGAATCCGATCGGGGCTCTACATGGTGAACCGTTGGCTCGTTGCGCTCTGAACGGGCCGGGAGGCGCTGGCGCACATCCCCGACATCAATCGCCAGTTGATCCGCCGTTTCCCATAAGTGGCTTGAACGATCGGGGCTGCTATCTTGCGCAGGTTGATCGGCCAGTAACAATTCCAGCACCGCTCTTCTGGCTTCCTGGGCACGGGCGGAGCCAGCGCTTCGCACCACCATGCCGGGCACTGCCTCGCGAATACAGCTTGCGGCGAGCACCCGCTCACCCTCCACTTCCACCATGCAGGCGCGGCAATTGCCGTCCGCTCGGTAACCCGGGGCGTCTTTGAAGCACAAGTGCGGGATAGTCTCGCCGGCGCGCTTGGCCACTTGCCACAGGGTTTCGCCGGGGTAAGCCTGCACTTCTACGTCGTCCAGTGTCAGGGTGAAGCTTGTGGTCGCATCACTCATGGCTGCCTCCCCTAACCTTTCGCGATCAGGTTGCTGCTGGCGAGTTCGCTGCGGAAGTCCCGCAGCAGGCTCAGCACCGGATTGGGTGCGGCCTGGCCGAGACCGCAGATGGACGCATCCGCCATCACTCCGGCCAGCTGCTGGAGCGTCTGTTCATCCCAGGTATCCCGCTCCAGCAAGGTGAGCATTTTCTCGGTGCCCACACGGCAGGGCGTGCATTGGCCGCAGGACTCATCCGCAAAGAATCCCAACAGGTTGGCAGCCGCAGCCTGCAAATCATCCTGATCCGACAGAACGATCACGGCAGCGGAGCCGATAAAGCAGCCGTGCTCCTGCAGGGTGTCGAAATCCAGCGGAATATCGGCTTTGCTGGCCGGCAGTATGCCGCCGGAGGCCCCGCCGGGCAGATAGGCCAGGAGCCCATGCCCTTCGGCCATGCCACCGCAGTATTCCTCGATCAATTCATTGAGGGTGATGCCAGCGGGTGCGACGTGCACACCGGGCCGAGCAACCCGTCCTGACACCGAAAAGCTGCGAAGCCCCTTGCGACCATGCCGGCCCTGGCTCGCGAACCAGTCGGCGCCCTGGGCGTGGATGCGGGGAATCCAGTAAACGGTCTCGACGTTGTTAACGAGTGTGGGCTGGTTAAACAATCCCTTCTGGGCTACGAACGGCGGGCGATGGCGTGGCTTGCCGGGTTTGCCTTCCAGGGACTCGATCAGGGCAGATTCCTCGCCGCAAATGTACGCGCCCGCGCCCCGGCGTAGGATCACGAAGCCCTGTTCAACGATTGCGGCGGATTCCAGCTCGGCTATGGCCTCTTTCAGCACACCGAGGAGGCCCGGATACTCATCCCGCAGGTAGATGTAGAGTGCCTTCGCCTCAACCGCCCAGGCGCTAACCAGTGCACCTTCCAGGAAGACGTGGGGTTCTCGTTCCAGGTAATAGCGATCTTTGAAGGTACCCGGCTCTCCTTCATCCGCGTTAATCACCGCATAACGGGGCCCCGGCTCGGCCCGCACGGCCTGCCATTTACGGAATGTTGGAAATCCGGCGCCGCCCAGGCCGCGCAGGCCTGCCTGTTGAAGTTCTTCAGCAAGGGACTCGATGGTAACCCGTCCGTCGCGGCATTCCTTCAGCAACTGGTAACCACCTACCGAGCGATAATCCGCCAGCTTCTGCCAATGGATCTCGTCGGGTTGAACCTGCTTTTGTTCGACTGCCGCGCCAACCGTCTGGGCAGTGGCGTTGCATACATGATGTTGTCCCACGGCCACCACGGGTGCTGTATCGCAGCGCCCCATGCAGGGCGCATGGACTACACGCACCTGGCTCGGGTCAGTCCCATCAGACAGCGCCTCGTGCAGTGCCCCTGCGCCCGCCAGTTGGCACGAAAGCGAGTCACACACCCGCAGAGTTATCTCAGGCGGTGGGGCTTGTTCATCGTGAATTACGTCGAAATGGGCGTAGAACGTGGCCGTTTCATAAACGGCGGCCATGGGCAGGTTCATGAAAGCCGCAAGGGCCCGAAGGCGGGGCATGGAGAGGTAACCGTCCGCGTCCTGCAGTACATGCAGGTGCTCGATAAGGCGATCGCGGTCGCGCAATGACGAATCGACACGTTCGTCACCGATCAGGTCCCGCAGCTCCGACAGTACCGCCGGTTCCAGTTGACGGCCACGTAGAGCAGAGCGCCGGCGTTTGACCATCTTATCGTCTGTGCTCATTGTTGTTGACCAGGCGCCGAGGTATCAAAACCAGCCTTGTTGGCTGACTTGACTAGTTACTGATCATTGAAGCATATGAGACTGGGATTACGCCAGACGATGGAAAGCGGGATGAAGAGATCGAAAACTCGACCTCGTATATCTTTATCCGCATTTTGACTAGAGTTAAAAGAGCAATTGATAAACTCAGCCAAAGCGAACGGACTGGCCCCATGAAACCGGACGACCGAATAGCACTCTTCAGTCTTGATTGCGGCAGCGACTTTGCCTCGCAAGTGGCCGCACACCTGGGCGTACCCCTGTGCAAACATGAGGAACGGGATTTCGAAGACGGCGAGCACAAGATCCGCACGCTGGAGACGGTTCGCAACCGGGATGTATTCGTGGTCCAGTCCCTCAACAGCAGCGATGGCCTCAGCACCAACGACAAGCTCGTGCGTCTGCTGTTTTTACTGGCCAGTCTTCGGGACGCTGGCGCCGGCCGAATCAATGTCGTGGCGCCCTACCTTTCTTACTCCCGCAAGGACAGGAGAACCAAGCCCCATGATCCTGTCACCACCCGCTATGTCGCCCAGCTCTTCGAGGCTGTGACGATCGACACCATGGTGACCGTGGACGTTCACAACCGCGCCGCTTTCGAAAATGCCTTTCGCTGCCCGACAGTGCATTTGAGCGCCAGGGAAGCGTTCATCGACTACCTCCTGCCGGAACTCGGGGACAGGGAAATCACCGTAGCGTCCCCGGATATAGGGGGCGTAAAGCGTGCGGAACTGTTCCGCAAGTCATTGGCGAATCGGCTGGAGCGCCCCGTCGGCAGCGCATTTATGGAGAAGCATCGCAGCCAGGGCGAAATGAGCGGTTCTGCCGTGGTTGGCGATATCCGCAACCGCACCGTCCTGATCCTGGACGACCTGATCGCAGGAGGAGGCACTATGCAGCGGGCTGCGGAAGCGTTCAGAGACCAGGGCGCGGAGGACGTGATCGCCATCGCCACGCACGCTGTGTTCACTGACGATACCGGGGAAAAACTGGCTTCGCCGGCATTGTCCCGGGTGATTCTCGGCAATACGGTCACTCCGTCACTGCCGTCCAAATCACTGAAGACCAAGGTTGAGCTGGTGGATATTACTGCCGGCATAGCCGATACCATCACTGCATTGCATGAAGGCAGGGATGTGACAGATCTGGAGTCCTGAATCCGGGTTTCTTGGGCGCCATCGCTTCAGCCGCCAGCACCTTTGCCGAAATCGGAGGCTATGTTCAGGTAATCCAGCGCTTTTTGCCGCCATGGCCCGCGCCTCTCGCGGAAATCGTCGTCCAGGTGCCAGATCGCCAGCTTGGCCCGTTCTGTGGCTCGGTCAGGCAGACATGCTCCGGCCGCAAATCACCATGGGCCTCAACGAGGATGCCGGCCTTTGCGCGATCCGCAAAGACCGCCGAGTGTTTTTCAATCAGTGTCATTTGCTGGTCACGGACCCGTTTGACCCTGTCCTCCGGAAGGGAGTAATCAATCAACTGTTGGTAGTGATCGTCGATGCCCTCCCGCAAGCGCTCCAGGTACTGGTTCCCCGAGAGCCGGACGCTTGCGGCATCCAGATAAAAACGGGCAAGCAAGTCGGCCGCCGCCGTGACGCGCTGGTATTCCACGGCTGAGGACTTGATCTGTTTTTCCAGCATCGCAGTCTCTGGCAGGCGATGCATGACCACCAGCCAGTCGACGGGAATGCCCTCCGTGCCCAACCTCAGCTCACCACCTGCCTCAATCACAGACTCTAGCAGAGTATGTGACCCGGGTGGATAATGACAAGGGCGGCCTGGTGTCGGCCTGGAGAATAAAGGTGGCACCGGATAACAAAGCGCTCTGGTGAAACCGCCCCTGTGGTGGTCTGATGGGTATTAAGTTGTTACGGTCGCTATCACACCGGTACTATTATGAACGCCATATAAATGCCATTATCAGACCCTGTTTGCTGCCACCCGTTATCCAGATACCAGATAAAAGCACACTGCCGATGGACGAACAAACCCACCTGAGAACCCGCTCCTACCTGGTGGCCCGTCACCAGCATCCGGCCTGGAAGCTTCTGTCTGCCACCCGCGGGCCCCTGGTACTTAGTTGCCTGCAGGCACTGATGGAAACAAACCGGGAAGAAATCCTGTTCGAGGATGCCCAGCAAATGCTGACGGATATCCTGCGTGAACACGCCAACAGCGACGACCTGAAGCTGTCCCCCGACGACCCGGCAGCCGATGCCAGGAAAGAACTACGCTCCTGGATTCGCAAAGGGCTGATAGTGGAACGGGACGGCCGGCTGATGGCCACCGATGCCCTGCAAAAAGCCCTGGCCTTTGTTGAGGGCCTCGATGAAAAGATCATGACGTCCACCGCCTCTCGCCTCGCCACGGTACAGCGGGAAATTGAAAACCTGGAAACCCGTCTGAACCCGAATGCCCAAAGCCGTGCGGACCATATACGCCGCAAAATAAGAGACCTGGAGCACGAACTGGCCGACGTGGAAGCCGGTCGATTCAAGGTGCTGGAGGGGGCCGAAGCCGCAGAAGGCATCCGCGAAGTCTACAATCTTGCCACCAGTCTGCGAGCGGACTTTCGCCGGGTGGAGGACTCCTATCGGGACGCAGACCGTCAGTTACGCCAATCCATCGTCAGCGAACAGCATCACCGTGGCGAAATCGTTGACCGCTTGCTGGACGGCCACGACACCCTGCTGGAAACCGCCGAGGGCAAGGTATTCCACAACTTCAGTGAGCAACTTAGCCGTTCCATCGAGCTGGACAACATGAAACACCGGTTGCGTACCATCCTGAAGAATCCGGCAACCCGCCACGCCCTGTCCCGACAGCAACAGGATGAATTGCGCTGGCTCGTGATCCGGCTGATACAGGAGTCCGCTGCTGTCATCCGCGCCCGGGCCCGCAGCGAAAAAGACGTCAAAGGGTTCCTGAAAACCGGGCTGGCCGCCGAGAACCACAGAGTCGGCGAACTGCTCAATGGTATACTGAACACCGCACTTAACATCGACTGGTCCAGCCACAAGGTCCGCAAAGGCGACACGCCTCTGCCGCCAATTGCCGTGGCGGTTTCCAGCCTGCCGCTGGTTGAGCGGCTCAGATTCAAGTCCGCCACTGAAGAGCAGGCACAAGGCCTCGAGTTGACCGATCAGGGCGTCAACCTCGACGACGTCGACGAAGAGTTCTGGCGGGCATTTGACGGTCTTGACCGGGAAGCCCTGTACCAGGAAACCGTGGAACTGCTGAAAGTCACCGACCGCCCCATGAGCATCGGCGACCTGGCGGCTCACCTGCCGCCCACTCACGACCTGGAAACCATTGCCCTGTGGCTGGCCATGTCCCGTGAGGCGGAGGTGGAAATCACCGACGACCGGGAAGCCGTGGATATTACCGACAGCAACGGACACCGGCTGCGCTTCCACGTGCCGCAACTGGCGCTAACCCGACAAGACGCAGAAGCCATCGACTGGGAGCTGTAAACCCGCATGTCTGACTATTTTGACCGCCTGACAAGCCAGGCAGACGACCAACAAGGCCGGGACGAGCCGCAACAGACATCAGAGGCACTGGCCCATGTCGATCAGCAAACGCCTCTGACGGAGGCCAGCCACTACACGCCCGGCAATGTGAAAGCCACCGCCCAGGAGCTGCTGAAATACGGATTGCTGGAAGCAGACCGTAAGCCCAACCTCTACCAGGTTGCCACCACCCAGACCGCTGCGATCAACCAGATCCTGGAACCGTTCGACCTGCGCCTGAAAGTGGACGACGTACGTGGACTGGCTTTCCTTGTCGTGTCAGACCGGCTCTTCAGCGAAGGCCAAGAAAACGACGACGAGTGGTCCCACCCCCTGGTGCGCCGCCAGCGTCTGACCATGGAACAGTCCCTGCTGGTGGCCATACTACGCCAGCACTTTATCGCCCACGAACAGGAAACCGGTCTCGGTGCCGGCGAAGCCACTGTGGAACTGGATGAGCTACTGCCCCAACTGCAGCTGTACCTGGGCGACACCGGCAGCGACACCCGCGACCAGAAACGCCTGCGCAGCCTGCTGGACAACCTCAAGAGCCACGGCATTGTCTCGGACATCGACGCCAACGACCAGGTGGTCGTTCGCCCTATCATCACCCACCTGGCGAACCCGGAAAATCTGCAGAACCTGCTCCACCATTTCCGACAAATGGCCGGCCAGTCCGCCCCGCAAGACGCTGACGGAGAGGATGTATGAGCCTGCCCCAGACCGACCTCTTTGCCGCTGACATCCTGCCGCCCACGGCCTATATCCTGACCCACCTGGACCTGTATAACTGGGGGCCCTTCGGTGGACGGCACTGCGCGGAGATCGACCCGAAAGGCACCGCCATTATCGGCCCCACCGGCAGCGGCAAGACCACGCTGGTGGACGCGTTGATGACCCTGTTGACTCACCAGCCCCGGTACAACCTGGCCTCCACTGGCGGCCATGAAAGCGACCGTGACCTGATTTCCTATATTCGGGGCGTATCCGGTGCCGGTAACAATACCGGCGACAACAGCCATATCGCACGCGCTGGTAAAACCGTAACAGCCGTGAGCGCCCGCTTCTCCAACGGTAACAACGCTATTCGCATCGGGGCGCTGTTCTGGATCGACGGCAGCAGCTCTGCCGCCAGCGACCTGAAACGCCTATGGCTGTTTTCAGAAAGGGATGACCAGAGTCTGGACAACTGGCTGGCCATTCACCACGAGGGTGGCGCCCGGGAGCTCAAGCAACACGCCGGGGATAACCCAGGCTTACAGGCCAACGACAGTAAGAAAGCCTACCTGGCCCAAGTACGGCGATTTTTTGAAGTGGGGGAAAATGCCTTCACTCTGCTCAACCGCGCCGCGGGCCTGAAGCAGCTCAACAGCATCGACGAAATCTTCCGGGAACTGGTGCTGGATGACCACTCGGCGTTCGACCGGGCGGCAGAGGTGGCCAGTGAGTTTGACGACCTGGCCGCGATCCACAGCGAACTGGAAACCGCCCGAAAACAACACCAGTCGCTGCTACCCATAGCGGAAACCTACGAAAAGCACCAGAGTGCCACCAGAGAGCTTGACCAGCAGCTGTTATTGAAAGACATCCTGCCGATCTGGTTCGCACAAACCGGCTACGAGCTGTGGAGCACCCGCAAACAGGACCTGGAACGCCAGCTTGATAAGGGCAGAGAAACCCTCGAGTCATTGAGCAGCAATGTTAAGCAACTCAACAGCAAAGCCGATACCCTGAAAGACATATACCTGCAGGCCGGTGGTGCCAGCATAGAGCAGCTAAAGGAGCAGATCTCCCAACAGAAGCGCTGGGTAGGAGAACGGGGCCGACGCGCCAGGGACTACCAGACCCTGACCGGCAAGCTTGACCTGGACAGCACACTGAGCTCCGAAGCACTGGCCCGGAACCGCCAGCTCGGTGAGTCAAAGCTGGCCGAACTGTCCGAACTTGCGGACACTCAGGACGAATTCCTGCTCGACCTGCGTTTTCGTCACGGTAAGCTCAATGAAACCCTGACGGAAATCACCGAAGAAATCGACCGCATCAAGGCCCGGCCCGGGTCCAACATCGACGGACGTTACCAGGAATTCCGCAGCGAACTGGCCCAGGACCTGAACCTGGACGAAAGCATTCTGCCGTTCGTGGCAGAACTGGTGGAAGTCAAAGCCGAAGAACGTGACTGGCGTGGCGCCATTGAACGGGCTATCGGCGGGCACCGCCTGCGCCTGCTCGTGCCACCGGCCGCCATGCAATCGGCCCTGGACAGGGTCAACAGCCGTGACAACCGCCTTCATGTGCGACTGCTGGAAGCCCAGGCACCCCAGGCCACGGCACAGTTCATGAAGGATGGCTTCACCCGCAAGCTGAACTTCAAGGACCATCCTCACCGGGAAGCCCTGAAACAATTGTTGGCCGAAATCGACCGACACTGCGTGGACTCTCCCGAAACCCTGCGCCAGACACCCCATGGCATGACCCAACAGGGCCTGATGTCCGGCAAGAAGGGCTATTTTGAAAAACGGGACAATCAGCGGCTCGACAAGGCTGGATGACCGGCTTCAACAACCGTGACCGTCTCTCCGCGCTCTACAACGAACTGAGCGAAACCCGTAAGAAAGCGGACGCTCTGGGGCGGCAACTCGAATCAGCCCGCCGTAATCTCAGGGACACAAATGATCAGATAAGGCTTTACGAACTCCTGGGCGAAACCGAGTTCAGCACCATCAACCTGCCCAGCGCACAACGTGAACTCGATGCCCTGCAAAGCCGGCTGGAAGCACTGACCGCTCCGGACTCGGATGTGGAAAAAGCACGGGGGGAATTTGAAGCGGTTCGCCAGCAACTAGAAGAAGGCCGACAACAGCTGTCGAACCAGGAAACCGCCCTCGCCCTGCTGAAAGAAAAGCGCAACCAGGCCACGGACCGCTGCACAGAACTGCTGGACCGGCTTGGCGATGGCCTCACAGACGACCAGCAAAGCCTGGCAACCAGACACTTCCGCACCCCGAAAGCGGACCAGTACGAACGACTGGAAGCCCTGGAGCGGGACCAGCGAGAGCAACTGGACAAAGTCATTGGGAAGCTGGGCAAACAGATCCAGAGTTTTGAACTCAGCCTGACCCAACTGATGGAAAAGGCGCTCACCATTGATACCGGGGCGCTGATTGAAACCGGCAGTAATATCCAGGACATTCCGGAATACCTGGAACGCCTGCGGGTACTGGAGGAAGAAGCCCTTCCCCAGAAGCTGGAGCGATTCCTCAGCTATCTGAACCAGTCGTCGGATCAGGGCGTGACCCAACTGCTGGCTCACATACAGAACCAGGTGGCCATCATTGAAGAACGTATCGCCGATCTGAACGCCACACTGCGGCGGGTCGACTTCCAGCCTGGCCGCTACCTGCGCCTGGAGCCCCGCCGGGTTACCCATGAATCCCTCCGCAGGTTGGAGCGCGCACAACGGCAGCTGCGGGCGGATGCCCTGAAAGGCGACCAGGGCGAAAGCCATTTCAAGGCTCTGCAAAACATGGTGGCCTTGCTGCGGGACGCGGCAGACAACAAGCGCACCGTGGGTGCCCGGGCTCTGCTGGACCCGCGCTACCGGCTGCAGTTCGAAGTTTCGGTGCTGGAACGCGAGTCCGGCTCGGTGATCGAGACTCGCACCGGCTCCCAGGGGGGCAGCGGCGGCGAAAAGGAAATCATCGCCAGCTACATTCTTACCGCCTCCCTGAGCTATGCGCTTTGTCCGGACGGCGCCACCCAGCCACTGTTCGGAACCATCGTGCTGGACGAGGCCTTCTCCAAGAGCTCCCACGCCGTAGCCGGCCGCATCATCTCGGCTCTCAACGAGTTTGGCCTGCACCCACTGTTCGTCACGCCCAACAAAGAGATGCGACTGCTACGGGCCCACACCAGCTCTGCCATCCTGGTTCACCGCAAGGACCTGCGGGCCACCCTTACCTCACTGAGCTGGGAAGAACTGGAGGCCCACGCGGAGAAAATGACCCGGAAAGCCCATGAAATCCCCGGCTGAACTGGCAAGCCGCCTGGCCCGCCAATGGCAGAACGCGGACCTGCGCGAACAGCGCCTGCTCCGGCCTCAGGGCTGGCCATTAACCCTCCCCATCGGCAAGCCCACGGGCGCGACGGTACGGGAGAAGGTCACACAGGTACGAGAACACCTGCGGCAATGGCGGGAGGTCACCACCGGGCAGGTCCAGTGGCAGCTGGTCCGCTTCAAGAGCACCAGCGAAGCCATCGACATTCCCACCCACTGGACACTGGACACTCCCAGCCAGTGGGTGCAGGCCGCAGGCAGCAGTGAAGTCAGGCGGGAATACGACACACTCAGCCGTCTCGCCTCTGTTCTGGACCCGCGATTTCACTCACTGATCATACGCCGGCGCAGCCTGGTCATGGATAAGCCGGAAAGCGACGTTATTCGCAGCGGCAAGGTTGCCCTTCAGCTCCAGCCAGGCTGCGCCGAAGGAAAACCCCTCAGGGCACTGTCTATTGCCGGCACCGACAGCAAGTTCTTCGAGCGCAACCGCCAGCTTGTAACGCTGATGCTGGACATTCTGTTCGACGGCCAGGCCAGCGAAACCGGGCTGGAAGCCTTTCTGGGCGCTGAAGACGACGGCCACCACTGGTTACTGGTCGCCGACCTTGATGGCTCGTTGTTGCCCTTCACGCAAATGCGGGTCCGGGCCCACGAACTCCAAAGCACGCCTTTACCTGGCGAACGGTTGATACTGGTTGAAAACGAACGCTGCCTTCACCAGTTGCCCAGGGTCTCCGGTACGGTCTCGGTACTTGGGTCGGGCCTGAACCTGTCCTGGCTCAACGCAACATGGCTGAAAGATCGGGCGACCGCCTATTGGGGCGACATCGATACCTGGGGGCTGACCATGCTGGCCAGCGCCCGGAAACACCTCCCGCTTCTCACACCACTGCTGATGGACAGGATTACCTTCGACACGTTCGCCGACGCAAGTGGTGTTGAAGAACCACAGCCTGCCCCCTCGATCACTCCGCCAGGATTGACCGGAAGCGAGGCTAAGCTTTACCAACGTCTGAGACAGGCAGACCGGGGCCGGCTGGAGCAAGAGTTTCTGCCGGTCTGTGTTGTTCATAGGGCCATTGGAGACTGGGTCGATCGCTCCGCAGAATAACATCAACAAAATAGTCCAACGCGCTCAAGATCTTGCGCAGTGCTCACATGTATCAGGTTTTAACGATTCTTCGGCGTTGAATTGCAAGCCAAAACTCTATCGGTGTACACTGCACGTGTACACAAAAGAAGGAGAAAGCATGCAGACCATTAATGTCCGGGAAACGCGGGAAAAGCTTTCCAATCTATTAGACGCGGTAGCCGCTGGAGAAGAGATTGTTATCCTTCGCCATGGTAAACCAGCAGCGCGCCTGACGGCAGCCTATCCGGAAACTATTCAGTTTCTGGATCGTTCAGGGCTAAGAGCTTCGCTACCGCCTTCTCGAGAAAGTTCTGCAAAGACGGTGCGAGAGCTCAGAGACGAAGAGCGCTATTGATGTACTACTTCGACACCAGTGCCGTTCTACCCTACTACCGCCAAGAGCATGCTAGCGATAGCATTCAAGCCTTGCTTGAATTGCAGACCAAGCCAGTTCTGATCAGTCATTTAACAGAAGTGGAAGTTGCAAGTGCCTTGGCCCGTTGGGTTCGCATGGGGGAGCTTAGTGAGCCCCAGGCAAATCGCATCGAAAGTGCCTTCCATGATGATGTCAGCCACGGCCGCTTCACCCTCTGCTCTATTGAATCAGACCATTACCGTCGAGCCGGGCATTGGATCGGGACACGAAAGACAAGTCTGAGGACATTGGATGCACTCCACCTGGCCTGCGCGGAGTCTAATCAGGCTTGTTTGATCAGTGAGGACGAAGCGTTGCTGAACGCGGCCGTTTTTTTTGGCATAGACGCGCGCCTTGCCTCAAATGGCAGCTGAGCACTATGGGCAGGAAGCTGAGTCTACTTAAGCTGCTGTAACAACACGGAAATAAATTGGAGGCGCGGGTCGGAATCGAACCGGCGTACACGGAGTTGCAGTCCGCTGCATAACCACTCTGCCACCGCGCCGGAAAAGATCGAAGAGATCGGATCTTTGTGCTCTCAGGTGGGCATTGAGAGACTTGAAATTGGAGCGGGAAACGAGATTCGAACTCGCGACCCCAACCTTGGCAAGGTTGTGCTCTACCAACTGAGCTATTCCCGCTCTTTGTTGCCGGGGCATTGCCTCGTCAACGGCTGCGTATTCTACGGATTACCGTTCGGGCGTCAATAGTTTTTTATCAAGTTTTTGTTTTACTGGAGATTGTGGGTAAAGTTTGGCCAATCCCGGTGCCGGATGCAATCATGCGACTTGCGCACTGGCAGAGAACCTTTGCACTCTCTAAGCTAGTGTCTGGCAGGCAACATCACTCAGGGATTCGACAGAACGTGCCCAGTCCTGATTCTTCCGAGCAGACCGACCCACAAAGACCGTCTTCCAGACCCGGATCCATAACCGTGGAAGCCGGCACCCTGAGGGTGACGGATGACTGGCTGCTGAGCCATTACCGGTCGCTGGCGTCCCTGGCTTCGTCGATGTCTTCCAGGGATACGAGTCGATTATCCATCGACCTCTCGGGGCTGGATCGGATTGACACTGCCGGTGCGTCGCAACTGGCCTCCCTGATTGGCCCAGAGCGCCTGCTTGAAGCCGCCTCGGCCGCTGGCGACTTACCCCGTGAAAAATCCGCGCTGATTGCCGCCGTTTGCGAGGCCATGAAGAACCAGCCCGGGCCAGATGGGCGCAGGCCTTCCCTGCTCTGGAGCTTTGTGACCGGAACGGGCCAGAAGGTTGAAAGCATCTTTCGGCTGCTGTGGATTCTTGTGGGTTTTATTGGCCAGACGCTGGGCACCCTGGCCTGGAACCTTCCCCGGCCCTGGCGGTGGCGTATGACGCCCTTCGTCGCAGCCGTTCATGACACCGGCCTGAATGCCCTGCCCATTGTGGCACTGCTCACATTTCTGGTGGGTGCCGTGGTGGCGTTTCTGGGGGCGACCGTGCTGGAGGATTTTGGCGCCACCATTTACACGGTCAACCTGGTGGCGTTCTCCTTCCTGCGGGAATTCGGGGTGCTGTTGGCCGCAATCCTGCTGGCCGGCCGAACCGCCAGCGCGTTTACCGCCCACATTGGCGCCATGAAGGTTAACGAGGAGCTGGATGCCATCCGCACCCTGGGCCTGAACCCCATCGAACTGCTGGTGCTACCCAGGGTAATGGCGATGATGGTGAGCCTCCCCATTCTCACCTTTGTGGGCATGATCTCCGGCATGGTTGGCGGCGCCATGGTCTGTGCCCTGGTGCTGGATATCTCGCCGACGCAATTCATGGCTATCGTTGAGCGGGACATTGCCCTCCAGCATTTCGTTGTAGGCATTGTGAAAGCGCCGATCTTTGCGTTCCTGATTGCCGTGATTGGCTGCCTGGAAGGGTTCAAGGTAGCTGGCAGTGCCCAATCGGTGGGCGAACACACCACTTCCAGCGTGGTTCAGTCCATCTTTATGGTGATTCTGCTGGATTCCATTGCTGCACTATTCTTTATGGAAATGGGCTGGTAATCATGGCGGTAATGGCAGCATCTTCGAATACTGAAGCCAGAAACAAACCGGTGATAGCGGTACGGGACCTGTGCAACCGCTTCGGCGAGCATGTTGTGCACGAGAACCTGGACCTCGACCTGCTGCGGGGCGAGATACTGGGTGTGGTTGGCGGGTCGGGAACCGGCAAAACGGTGCTTTTGCGCAGTATCGTTGGGCTGAACACGCCCGCCTCGGGCCATATCCGGGTGTTTGGCGAGGATCTTATCCAGCTTCCGGCACGTGCACGCTCCCGGGTTGAGCAACGCTTCGGGGTTCTGTTCCAGGGTGGCGCCCTTTTTACCTCCCTTAACCTGCAGGAGAACATCGCCGTTCCCCTGATTGAACACGCCGGCCTGAAGCGGTCCGAGGCCGAACAGCTGGCCCGGATGAAGCTGGCGCTGACCGGTTTACCGCCTGAAGCAGCGGTTCGTTACCCGTCCGAGCTCTCCGGCGGTATGGTGAAACGGGCGAGCCTGGCACGGGCCCTGGCCCTTGATCCGGAAATCCTGTTTCTGGATGAGCCCACAGCGGGCTTGGACCCCATTGGCGCGGCTGCGTTTGATAGGCTGATTGTAACGCTTCGCGATGCCCTGGGGCTGACCGTGTTTCTGGTCACCCATGATCTGGACACCCTGTACTCAACCTGTGACAGGGTTGCGGTACTGTCACAGCGCAAGGTGCTGGTAGCTGATACGCTGGAGGCTGTTGCCGCGACGGAGGATGAGTGGATTCAGGACTACTTTAACGGCCCCCGGGGCCGGGCTGCGAGCTACGCATTCAGGGACCATTCGAACAAACGGAATCAGGAGCAGTAACCATGGAGCCAAGGGCCCACCACCTGATCATTGGCCTGTTTACCATTCTGGCCTTTGCGGCCGCGCTGATCTTTTCCCTGTGGCTGGCGAAATCTTCCGCCGACCGGGATTGGGGCTACTATGAAATCGTCTTCGACCATGCGGTGGGCGGTCTCTCCGAGGGTAACCCTGTGCTCTACAGCGGCGTTCAGATTGGAGATGTGGTGGAGCTGAATCTGGACCCGGACAATCCCGGCCACGTGCGGGTTTTGGTTCGGGTGGATCAGTCGGTTCCCATTCGTGAAAACACGAGGGCCGGCCTGGTGCTCGCCAACATCACCGGCAGCATGAGCGTTCAATTCAGCGGTGGAAGCCCGGACCAGCCAGCCCTGAAAGGCGATCGGGACAGTCCGCCAGTTATTATGGCCGAGCCCTCGGCATTCAATAACCTGCTTGCCAATGGCGAACAACTTCTGACCAAAGCAGACCGTCTGCTCACCAGTGCCACGGAGCTGTTATCCGGTGACAACATCGAGAATGCCTCTGCCATCCTGAAAAACACTCGGGAAGCCACGGATGCCCTGCTCGACCGCCGGGACCAGCTGATCGCCCTGCTCGAACAATTCGACGCCGCTGCCATTCGCGCCGAGGAAGCGGCCATCAAGGTGTCCAATGTCTCGGATAACGCCAACGAACTGCTGCAAAACGATGGCCAGCGGGTTCTGGAATCCATGGACCAGGCCCTTGCGGTTATCACCAGCACCATGGCGCGGATTGATGAGCTGACCCGTAACAACCAGGGGGCAATGGATGCCGGGCTCCAGGGCATGGGAGAGCTCGCACCCGCGCTGCGGGAGCTGAGGGCAACCCTGCGGAGCCTGAACCAGTTTACTCATCGCCTGGAGCAGGATCCCACCGGCACCCTGTTCGGCAATGAAACCATGAAGGAGATGGCACAGTGACATTGGGGTCAATCAGAAACCTGACACTTCTTCTCGGTGCTGTCGTTGCCAGTGGCTGTACGGTGTTTCCGAACCCGGAGCCACCGAGGGTTATGGACCTGGCCGCGGTCCAGACGGTGCCAGCGGCAGAGCAACGGATTCAGGCCTCCCTTCGTGTTGATACACCCTACGCCTCAGAGCCTTTTAACGGGTCGCTGATCCTGGCGAAACCCACGCCTCAGGAGTTCCGGGCCTACGAGGGGACCCGCTGGCGGGACACGGCACCGGTGGTGGTCCGGGATACGCTGGTCAACAGCCTTCGTCAGAGTGGCGCCTACACGAACGTGATTACTGATACCAACCCGGCGCAGGCTGAATTGACCCTGGTCACCGAACTCTCGGCGTTTCATTCGGAAACCCCGGAATCCGGTCCGCAGGTGGTTATCGAGCTGCACCTGCAGATGGTTCACAACCGTTCGAGGGCCAGCCTGTGCACTCGCACTGAACGGGTTGTGGAGCCGGCATCAGGCACATCGGTTGACCAGATTGTTGAGGCCTTCGGAACCGCTGGCAGCGACCTGGCCGCCAGGGTGATTGAATGGGCTACGAGGTGTGAGTATCCGTCTCGCCTGAGGCCTTCTCCGGAAACAGATCCGCCCAGGCAGCCTTGAGGTAGAGGCCCATGGACCAGAGGGTGAGAGTCGCGGCGATATAGAGCAGCACCAGAGCAACATTGGCCCAGAGAACGCCGGGCGGAAATGCCAGAAGACCCACAATCGCGCACATCTGCGCGGTGGTCTTGATCTTGCCGATGAAGGAAACCGCCACACTGTTGCGGCTGCCAATTTCCGCCATCCACTCCCGCAAGGCGGAAATGACAATCTCACGGCCGATAATAACGGTGGCCGGAATCGTCAGCAGAATCGCCGAGTGCTCCTCGATCAGCACAGCCAGCGCAACGGCTACCATGAGCTTGTCTGCGACCGGGTCCAGGAAGGCGCCGAAGGGGGTGCTCTGGTCGAGTTTTCGCGCCAGGTAACCGTCCAGCCAGTCCGTGGCCGCCGCCAAGCCGAAAATCGACGCGCTGACGAGGTAGCTCCACCCCACCGGAAGATAGAAAATCACCACGAACACCGGGATCATGATGATGCGGGAAAGGGTGAGGATGTTTGGTAAATTCATGCTGTCCTTACTCGTCGTGCAATGCTGCGTATATGGTTTCGGCCAGTGATTTGCTGATGCCCTGCACTTTGGTCATCTCATCAATCCCGGCCTTGCGGAGTTCCTGTATTCCGCCAAAATATCGAATCAGGTCGCGGCGCTTCTTCGGCCCCACGCCCTCAATGCCTTCCAGTGTAGACTGCCGGCGCTTTTTGTCCCTCCGGGCCCGGTGCCCGGTTATAGCAAAACGGTGGGACTCATCCCGGATATGCTGGATCAGGTGCAGCGCGGGCGAATCAGCCGGCACCCGGAACACATCTCCAGTCATGGCGTCTATCAGTTGCTCCATGCCTGCACGACGGGTTACGCCCTTGGCGACACCAATCAATGGGATGTCCGAAATCTCAAGCTCATCAAAGACTTCCCGGGCAATATTCAACTGCCCCTTACCACCGTCTATGAAGACCAGATCCGGGCGCTTGCCCTCGCCAGCCACCATTCGCTTGTAGCGACGTGAAAGCACCTGGCGCATGGCGGCGTAATCATCGCCGCCGGTCACGCCCTCGATATTGTACAGGCGGTAATCGCTCTTCAGGGGGCCATTCTCATCGAAAACCACGCAGGATGCGACGGTATTTTCTCCGTGGCTGTGGCTGATATCGAAACACTCCATCCGTGACGGGGTTTCCGCCAGCTCCAGGAGGTCCCTCAAGGCCAGCAGACGCCGGTACACGGTCTCCTTGCTCGCCAGGTGCGTGAGCAGGGTCTGGCGGGCGTTTGTCATGGCCAGCTCCAGCCATCGACGCCGCTCACCCCGGACGTTGCCCCGAATCCGGGTTTCCCGGTTCGCTGATTCAGTGAGCGCCTGGGCCAACAGTTCCTGCCCCTCCACTTCAACCGGCACCAGGATATCCCGCGGAATCTCCCGGCGGGTGTTGCCACCAAAATAGTACTGGCCCAGGAACGCACTGAGCAGTTCGCCCTCGGTCTGTTCGATGGAGTAGCGGGGGAAATAGTCCTTGGTGCCGAGCACACGGCCGCCACGCACGATGATCACCACGATGCAGACAACCCCGGCATCCTGTGCAATGGCAATCACATCCGCGTCGCCGCCCTCGCCTTCGATTGATTGCTGCTCCTGCACGTGGCGCAGATGGTTGATCTGGTCGCGGTAGGCGGCGGCTTTCTCGAACTCCAGGTTTTTCGAGGCGGCTTCCATGGCGTTCATCAGGTCGTGGAGGATCGCCGGGTTCTTGCCTTCCAGAAACATGGTGGCGTGGCGGATGTCCTGCTGATATTCCTCGGGTGTGATATAGCCCACACAAGGTGCGGTACAACGGTTGATCTGGTATTGCAGGCAAGGCCTGGTTCGATTCCTGAAAAAGCTTTCACTACAGTTTCTTATGCGGAAAATCTTCTGTAGTACATTAAGACTTTCCTTGACTGCACCGGAGCTTGGAAACGGCCCGAACCAGGTACCGCCACCCTTTTTGGTTCGCCCACGACGAAACGTCAGCGAGGGGTAATCGCTGTGGGAGGACAGATAGATATAGGGATAGGATTTATCGTCACGGAGCAAGATGTTATAGGGCGGCCGTAACGATTTGATCAGGTTCTGTTCGAGCAGCAGTGCCTCGGTTTCACTGCCGGTAATCGTCACCTCGATAGAGGCAATCTTGCTGACCAGAGCTTCCGTTTTCGGTGCCAGGCCGGTCTTGCGGAAGTAGCTGCCGACCCGTTTTTTCAGGTTGCGGGCCTTGCCCACGTAAAGCACCGAGCCGCCCTCGTCGTACATTCGGTAGACGCCGGGCCGCTCGGTCAACTGTTTCAGGAAGTTCTTGCTGTCAAACTCCCCGATGTGGGTAGTTTCAGGGTCAGACCTTGTCGGCATCAAGCAACCCGAGCCGCACCGCCATCAGGGCCAATTCAACATCACTGGAGATTTCCAGTTTCTCGAAGATCCGGTAGCGATAGCTGTTCACCGTTTTCGGGCTCAGGCACAGCTTGTCCGAGATGTCCTGCACCTTCTGGCAATCCACCACCATCATGGCAATCTGCATTTCCCGTTCGGAAAGCCGGTCGAACATCGACAGTTCGCCGTCTTCATCGCGATCACCGCCGCCCAGCTGTTTCAGGGCCATTTTCTGGGCAATTTCCGGGCTGATGTAACGCTGGCCGGTGTGGGCCATACGGATGGCGCGGACCATCTCTTTGATATCAGCGCCTTTGGTGATGTAGGCGGTGGCCCCACTTTGCATCACGCGGGTCGGATAGGGATCGTCCGCGCAGGCGGTTACCACAATCACCCGAATGGAATCATCAATGCGGAGGATACGACGGGTTGCCTCAAGGCCCCCGATGCCCGGCATTCGGATATCCATCAGTACAATGTCCGGCCGCTGCTGGCGGACGAAATCGATGGCATCCTCTCCGGATGACGCCTGCCCGATGACTTCAATGTCCGGGTTGTCGGCCAGCATCCGGGTAATACCGGACCTCACCAACTCATGGTCGTCTACAACCAGTACCCTGATCAAAATTCACCTCGCACACGGCTTTCGGGAAAACAGCGCGATTGTAACGTTTAGTTCGGGCCCCGGGTAGGTGCAAACACAAATACCGTGACACACCTGACGCCTAACCCGGCACACCCAGGCCGGCTGTGTTCTCCACCGGGTCGAACCACACCACCAGATCGCCCCGACGCACCGCAGACATCACTCTGCTCTGCTCACCCATGGGGTTTTCGGTATCGTTCAGTCCGTGGTAGCGGGTGCAGTATTCTTCCACCAGGCCCTGAAGCTGGTCTTCGCTCAGCAACTCCGTGTCAACGATGAACTTTTCCTGTCTGGGATCTTGCTCTGGCTGGTTTTCGGTACTGTCAGTCATACTACCTCCTGCGCAACCTCCATGGTAAGAGTAATAGCGCTGAGGTAGAAGCCCGGAGAAGGGTTCCGGGCAAACAATCTTTGATCAGGCAGTTTCTTCGGCCGTTCGGAAGCGTGCGATCAATTGTCGCATGGAAACCGACTCCTGCCTGAGCGCCTCGCTGATGGTCCGGGTTTGCTCGACCGTCTCGATGAGGAAGTCAGCGCTTTCGTCCAGGGCTGTTGAACGGCGGCCTACCCGTCCCATCTCATCCCGCTGCAGCGCAACGGCAGAGCTGATCTCGGCACTGTGGTTCTCAAGATCCACGAACTGGCCCTGCAGGGATTGAAGATGCCCCTTCAGCGCAGCCAGGTGCTCGCGGTTGCTGCTGCCGGCATCGCGCATTTCCTCAAGAAGTGCATCGACGCTGCTTACGCCGGATACCAGGTCCTGCACCCACTGGGATATATCCCGGGTAGAGTCGGAGGTGCGACGGGATAGAGTCCGAACCTCATCGGCCACCACCGCAAAACCACGGCCGTGTTCGCCTGCGCGGGCCGCCTCGATAGCGGCGTTCAGGGCCAGCAAGTTGGTCTGCTCGGCGATGTCGGCAATCACCCCGATGACCTGCTCAATCTTGCCCGTGGACTCATTAAGGGCGTGAATGGAGCCGGAAACGCGGGAAATGACGTCCACCGTGTGTTCCGCAGCTCCTTCGCTGGTGGTGAGTCGGGTCTGCACTTCTTCATTGGCCGCCACCGCCGATTTCACCGTGCGGCCGGACTCGTCCGTGGCCCGCTCAATGGCGGAGGCCTGGTCGGCAATGGCGGCCATGGACTGGCTGACATCGTGGATCTGCTTCCGGGTCTGCTCGGATGCTGCCTGCAGAGATTCGGCTCCGTTATCCAGAGCGCCGGAACGCTCATCCAGACCACCGGCGGCCTGGCGGATGTCTGCAATAAAATGCTCAAACCGGGAGACCAGGCCGCCCAGTGCCCTTGCGACTCCGGCCACTTCGTCCTGCCCCTTCAAGACAGGCACCCGCGTGAGGTCGGCGTTTTTCTCCATGGCAACCAGGTCGCTTTCCATACTCTGCAATCGCAGAATCACCGACTGCCTCAGCCACCAGGTCATGGCGATAACGATAAGCAGGAAAGACACGGAACCCACAATCAGAAAGTTTTGCTGGCCAGCCAGGAACGACAGCAACTCGTCGGCGCCCTCGGATACGGATGTTCGGCTCTGAAACTGGCGCTCGGCAATGGCTTCGAGCATCGGCTCCATGGCCGGGAAAAGATCGAAATCCACCACCTGGCCGACACGGTAATAGCTTTTCTCAGCAATGCCCTCTTTCATTCGGGCTATAAGCGCCAGTACCCGCTGGAAGTCGTCCCGATGGTTTTCCGCCCAACCGGTCAGCCCTGGCTCCGCCTCCAGGTTCTGCCAATGCGCCGGCAGGGCGGCTTCAAGTCGGCTGAACTCGGTCTCGATTTCATCCCACAGCATAAGCTGGGCCTTGATCTTATAGGCGAGGTCCTGCAAATGCCGGTGGTCTTGCTCCAGATCCGCCAGCAGCCATGCCTGGTTCAGGTTTGTCTGGATCAGGGTTTTGGAGGCGTCTTCCGCTTTCAGGATAATGCTCCAGGAGAGCGCGGCGAGCCCAGCAAGGGCAGAGACTGAGAGAAAGGCGAAAAACAGGATTCGGGTTCTTACTGTGCCGAACATGACAACTCCAACAGCGGACTATGCCGCGAATGGTATGCCGATTTTATGACACTTTTATTGCACCCAATGCGCCAGCTATTCAGCTCTCACGCCCGAGAGTGCTGTTAGCCACTTCAAAAAACTCCACCGATTCTCTATGATCGCCGCTTTCTGACCGTTTGGATGCTAATGAACCAGTCCGTTTTCAGACTCACTTTACCCATCTTGTTCGGCTACCTGCCGCTGGGCATGGCTTTCGGCGTGCTGTTTACAACCCAGCTCGACTACGCCTGGTGGGCGGCGCCGTTGATGGGCATTGTTATTTACGCCGGAGCTGGCCAGATACTGGCCGTGAACCTTCTGGCCGTAAATGCCGGCCTGCTGGAAGTATTCATCGCGATGTTTGTTCTGAACGCCCGCCATCTGTTCTATGGGCTTTCGCTGCTGGGCCAGTTCAAGGGGGCTGGCTGGCGCAAGCTCTACCTGATTTTCGGATTGACGGATGAAACCTATTCCCTGCTCACCAGTCGCCCACGGGGCACTGATCGGGCACATGAACAGGAGGTGGATTTCCGGATTACCGGCTTCAACCAGTGTTACTGGGTCGCTGGATGCGCGATTGGCGCACTGCTTGGCGACAACGTCGCATTTGACAGCACCGGCATCGAGTTCGCGCTGGTGGCTCTGTTCATTGTTCTGGCTCTGGAGCAATTCAAATCACTGGGAGAAGGTTTCCCGATCTGGCTGGGAGCGGCTGCAGCGGGCGTCGCCATGCTGATTTTGCCGCCGGCGCACCAGTTGATTGGCGCTATAGCGCTGGTCACCGCCGTGCTCTTGCTGGAATACCGGAAGAGTCGCGGGCAGACGCCGCACAAGGAGAGCAGCCATGGATGAATCAGGCTATCTGGCAGCATTCATAGCGGTAGCTGCCATCGCAACCTTTGCCACAAGGGTGATTCCGTTCCTGTTTTTCGAGCGGCATACGGAACACCCGTTGGTCCGCCATCTCGGGCGCTACTTGCCTGCGGCGGTTATGGCATTGCTGGCGACGGTATTCCTGCAGCGTTCGGCGGACTGGTCCGGTTCATGGATGGGATTCGATGCCCTGCTTCCAGGCGTCCTGGTCGTCATTATTCACCTGTGGCGCCGCAATGCCCTACTCTCCATTGCCGCGGGCACAATCAGCTACATGGCCATCCAGCAAGCCGGGCTCTGACCCGGCTCTGCCTACATCCGGTTTTCGAGATTGGCGACCAGCCGGGAATCCTGCAGGGCGGCGGTTCGATGCTTGACCACGCCTTTGTATTCCGGGCTTTCGATCATGGCCATGAAGGCGTCGATTGACGGGTAGCGGACCAGCAGCACCTGATCCCAGGATTCATCCGGGGGCGCAATCAGCGAACCAACGCTGCGGCCGGACCAGATGACTTCCGCGCCTACCGATCTTACGCAGGCAGCGGCCTCTTCCATATACAGCGAGTAGGCTTCACGGCCGGTTCGCTCCGGCGCCTCTTCCTTGTAATTGGCCCGATCGCGGAAGCGCAGCAGATTCAGCATGACCACGGGCTGGTCTTTCGGGGTATCCGCCAGGACTTTCTGCAACTGTTCGGGGGTGGGATTAACGGCGTCCATCCTTATCCTCTGCTTCTCATGTTTCCGGAGCCTACTATAGCCCAGGCCCGAGGCGTCCACGCAAGAGATTTCATTACCTTTCATTCAGTTTGCTCTTTTTACCTTCTCTGTTCGTAGGACTACAGTGAAGGAGACGCAAAACTCATAAACGAGAGGACGATATGGCTACCCTCACGATTAACGGCGAGCGTTATGAGCTCGACGTTCCCGACAACATGCCCCTGCTCTGGGTTATACGCGACGTTGTAGGCCTCAAAGGAACCAAGTTTGGATGCGGTATGTCCCAGTGCGGCGCCTGCACGGTTCATCTGAACGGAACGGCAATCCGCTCCTGCGTAACACCGGTCTCTGCGGCCAGCGGCGAGATCACCACCATTGAAGCCATGGCCGACGACCCGGTTGGCAGCAAGGTCCAGCAGGCCTGGCTCGATCTCGGGGTTGCCCAGTGCGGTTACTGCCAGGGTGGCCAGATCATGAACGCCACAGCCCTTCTTAAAAAGACGCCGAACCCCGAAACCGGAGAAATTGTTGATGCCATGGCAGGCAACCTGTGTCGTTGCGGCACCTACAACCGGATCCTTGCAGCGATCGAACGGGCTTCCGGCAAGGAGGGTGAAGCATGAGCGCCGATGACAACTTGATGATCGCCAACGTCAGCCGTCGCCGGTTCCTGATGGGCCTGGCTGGTGGCTCTGCCCTGGTGCTTGCGGCCCGCTGGGATGTCGCCCTGGGCGGCAATGAACAGGCTCAATTTGGCGCCGGTGCAATGCCCGGCGGCTGGGTGGACGACCCCAACGTATTCATCCACATTGATGCGGATGGTCTTGTCACCATCGTGAATAACCGGTCTGAAATGGGCCAGGGTATCCGGACCAGTCTGGTGATGGTCGGTGCCGACGAGCTGGGCGCTGACTGGGACCAGGTGAGAGTCGAACAGGCCGAGGGCGATCACAGCAAATACGGCAACCAGAACACCGACGGTTCCCGCAGTATGCGCCACTGGTACCAACCTATGCGCCGCGCCGCAGCGGCTGCAAGGCAGATGCTGGAGCAGGCGGCCGCCAATGAGTGGGGCGTACCCGTCAGTGAGGTGCAGGCTGGCGTACATACCATCGTTCACAAACCTTCCGGCAAGGAACTCGGCTTTGGCGAGCTCGCGACTAAAGCACGGGAACTTGAAGTTCCCGGACGCAATGCACTGGTATTAAAACGCAATGACGAGCTTCGCTTCGTCGGCAAGGAAACCGGCCTGATCAACGGTGAGCTGAAATCGGCTTACCCGAAAGCCATCGACGGCGACGATATCGTAACCGGCAAGGCCGTGTACGGCGCAGATGTTCCATTTGATGATCTGCTTTATGCCGTGATCGCACGCCCTCCCGTTTATGGCGCAACCGTCGGCAGCTTCGATGATACCGAAGCCCTCAAGGTGCCCGGTGTAGAGAAAGTCCTCAAGATTGAGGGCACGGGCCAACCGGCCGGCTTTAGCCCACTAGGAGGGATTGCCGTGGTGGCTTCCAATACCTGGGCCGCCATGGAAGGGAGAAAAGCGCTGAAGATTGACTGGGATCTGGAGGCTGCCGGAGACAACGCCGGTTACACCTCGTCCGCCTACCGGGAATCCCTGGAAAAGGCGGCGCAGAAACCAGGGAAAGTCGTTCGCCAGCATGGCGATCTGGACGCGAGCCTGGAAAGCGCCGCCAAGCGGGTTTCCGCCACCTATTACATGCCCCACATGGCCCAGGCGCCAATGGAGCCGCCAGTCGCCACGGTGCGCATCAAAGACGGCAAGGCCGAAGTATGGGCACCGGTACAGAACCCGCAGGCCACACGAGATACCGTGGCCGGACGGCTGGGCCTTGATGCAGAGAATGTCACCGTTCACGTTACCTTGCTTGGGGGTGGCTTCGGGCGGAAGTCCAAACCGGACTTTGCCATTGAAGCGGCCAGTATCGCCGAGGCTTTCAAGGGCCGGCCAATCAGGCTGCAGTGGTCACGGGAAGACGATATTCACCACGCCTATTTCCATGCCGTCTCCGTTGATTATCTGGAGGCCGGGCTGGACGACAGTGGCCAGGCCACCGGTTGGCTACACCGGACCCTGTCGCCCAGCATCGGCTCGCTGTTTGCGCCCGATCCGAAGCACAAGGGTGAATTTGAACTGGGCATGGGCTTTAACACCATGCCGTTCTCGGTGCCGGCCCTGAGGCTGGAAAACCCGCCAGCCCCCGCCCATGTTCGTATCGGGTGGTTCCGCTCGGTCTATAACCTGCCCCATGCCTGGGCGATCCAGAGCTTTGCCCATGAGATGTCTGTGGCTGCCGGCAAGGACCATCGGGATTACGTTCTCGACCTGCTTGGCCCCGACCGGGAGATTCACAACCTGACGGTGGGCGATGGCTGGAACTATGGCGAAGATCCGGATCTCTACCCCATCGACATCGGCCGCATGCGCAACGTGATTGAACGAGCGACCAGTGAAGCCGGCTGGGGTAAATCCCCGGGCAAGAATCGAGGATTGGGGCTCGCCTTCCACCACAGTTTCGTCTCGTATACCGCGATTGTGTTTGATGTGGAGGTGGATGATCAGGGTGAGCTCACCATCCACCGGGCAGACATTGCCTTCGACTGCGGCCCACAGGCCAACCCCGAGCGGATTCGTTCCCAGTTGGAGGGCGCTATCGTGATGGGCATTGGCATCGCGCTGCAAAGCGAGGTCACCTTTGAGGACGGCGTGGCGCAACAGGGCAACTTCGACAAGTTCTTGATTCCCCGTATGCCGGATGCGCCCAAAACGCTTCGAGTCCATCTGGTGGACAACCCTGACGAAGCCATGGGCGGCGTGGGTGAACCCGGCCTCCCCCCGGTAGCGCCGGCATTGTGCAACGCAATCTATGCCGCAACCGGCAAACGAATCAGGCGGTTGCCCGTTGGCGACCAACTCAAAGGCTAGAACCGATCAGGGCCCTCCGGGGCCCTGATCTTTTTTATGTTATTCCACGTTCTCGCCCCATACCTTCGTGGTATTCCCATAGCATCCTAGCTTTCTCCCCGCTTATAATCCGGGTGAATTCCTCCACTCCCCTCGACCCAACGGCCGCCATTGATGACCCTGATCGATCTGTTCCTGCAAACCATGGAAACCACACTGCCCGTGTTTGCCATGGTCTTTATTGGCCTGGGACTTCGCCGGATTGGCTGGATCGACAATGCCTTTGTAAATACCGCCTCGGCACTGGTGTTCAAGGCAACCCTGCCAACACTGGTATTTTTGAGCATCATCCGGGCCGATCTGGATACCGCATTCAATCCAGGCCTTCTGGTCTTCTACCTGGGCGCGACTCTCGCGAGTTTTGCCATCACCTGGCTATGGGCCCGCTGGCGCGTGGTTCGGGAAGATCGGGGCGTTTACGTTCAGGGCGCCTTTCGGGGTAACTGCGGAATCGTCGGCCTGGCACTTGCCGCCAATCTCTACGGGGACTTCGGCCTCTCCGCTGGCGGGATCCTGCTTGGCCTGGTGATCATTTCCTACAACATCCTGTCGGTGATCGTGCTGGTTGCCTACCAGCCAGGGCAAACAACGGACTGGACAAAGATTTTTCACGACATCGTTCGGAACCCGCTCATCCTGGCGGTCTTTGTGGCCATCCCCTTTGCCGCGCTGGATATCACGCTCCCGGCTGGGTAATGACCAGCGCCGACTACTTTGCCTCGCTCACCCTGCCCCTGGCGCTCCTGTGCATCGGCGCCACTGTCTCCCTGAGCGCGATCCGCAGCGACAGCAAAACTGCGTTCGGCTCGAGCCTATTCAAGATGGTGATATTGCCGACACTTTGCACGGGCGCGGCCTGGCTGGCAGGTTTCCGTGGTTCCGAACTGGGCCTGATGTTCCTGTTCTTTGCCAGCCCGACGGCAGCCGCCAGTTTTGTGATGGTGAAAGCGTTGGGCGGCAATGACCGGTTGGCCGCCAATATCATTGCGCTGACGACCCTGCTGGCGAGCATCACTGTCACACTGGGGGTCTTTGTGCTTCGCAGTGCCGGCTTGATCTAGGCCTTGCCCAGGCCTATTGCTTCGATCGCGGCAATGCCTGACTGACAGCCGCCAAGGTAACCACCGCCGAACAGGTTGTAGTGGTTCAGATAATGGTAGAGGTTGTAGACCTCCCGCTTGACGCCGTAAGCCGGTGTGCGCGGGTAGTGCTCGTCGTAGGCCCGATAGAACGCCTCGCCGAAGCCGCCAAACATTTGCGTCATGGCGATATCCGCCTCACGGTCACCGCAGTAGACGGCCGGATCGATCAGCCAGGGGCCGTCAGTGCCATAGAGCACGTTGCCATTCCAGAGATCACCGTGGAGCAGGCTCGGATGCTCACAGTGGGCGTTCAGCCAATCAATCAGCGTACCCCCGTGCTCATCCAGAACCCTCTGGAAACGGTTCCTCTGACCCGTATCGCGAATACGGGAGACCTGGTAACCGAGTCGGTCCTGAACAAAAAACTCCCCCCCAGTTGTCACTCCAGCGATTGGGTTGTGGTGACAGGCCAATGTAATTGTCCCGACCCCAGCCATAGGCGTTCTGACGCAATCCGTGCATTCTGGCCAGCCCTTCGCCCAGCACCGCGCGGCCCGATCTGAGGCACCTGAAGACCGGATGGCGGTGATTTCGAGTTCAGTTTCATCCACCCGGTAAACGTTCGGGACACCGATGCCAGTCACCCCGGCCTCATCAAGTGCGCTGGCGAGGCGCTCCAACCCCTCCGCTTCGCAGATCAGGGCATCCGCATAACCAGTCGCATTGTGTTTCAGGTGGGTATTGGCCATCGGCTTCCGCGCTCCTTGAAGTTGTCCTGCCCGAACCGGTAGATTGAAATAAAGACTGACACGACAAAACTAGCGGGGGCAAACCATGGACACCAAACGCTGGCAACTTCTGGTATCCGGACGGGTACAGGGAGTTTACTACCGCGCTTCAACGGAGCAGAAGGCCTCATCCCTGGGCCTCACGGGTTTCGCTCGCAACCTGCCCGATGGTCGGGTCGAGATTATCGCCGAAGGCCCGGAAGACCGGCTGGATCAACTGAAAACCTGGTGCGCGGAGGGGCCACCGGATGCCAGGGTGGACGCGGTCGATATTGCCCCGGAGCCCCCGACCGGCGAATTCAGCGATTTCAGCGTGCGCTAAGCGATGCACCTCAAACTACCCCCTGTTGAAAGGTCGGAGCATGCAAAAAGACAAACCGTTTTCCCAAGCCTGCGAAAACAATAAAGCGCCGATTCTGGAAAAACTCACGGAGCTTTTCAAACAGCCCGGTACCATCCTGGAAATTGGCACGGGCACCGGCCAGCACGCAGTGCACTTTGCGAGCCACTTGCCGCATCTGGTTTGGCAACCCTCCGACCACCCCCAGAATGCCCAGCTGGCCCGGGCGTGGATCGACGACTCAGAACTTGGAAACATCAACTCGCCAATTGCGTTGAACGTACTGGAGGGCAACTGGTCCGGACTACCGGCCATCGATGGTGCGTTTTCCGCCAATACGGCTCATATCATGGCCTGGGAAGAGGTGAAGGCCATGTTTGGCGGTGTGGCGGAGTCTTTGCCCAAGGGCGCAATTTTCTGCCTGTATGGGCCTTTCAGCTATGGCGGTCGGCATACCAGTGAGAGCAATGCGCGGTTTGATCTGTCGCTCCGAACGCAGGCGCCGCATATGGGAATACGGGATATTGAGGATATCAAGGCACTCGGTGCGGAAACGGGGCTGGCGCTTGAAGAGGATTTTGAGATGCCGGCCAATAATCGGTTGTTGGTTTGGCGGAAATTCTAGGTCGAACCCGCGAGGGAGGGATTATTCGGGCCTGCGGCCCTCACCCCTTCGGGGCCGTCGTCGCGTTGCTCCGACGTTCCTCAGCCTGCTTTGCAGGCTTCGGTCGAACCCGCGAGGGTTCTTTTTACCCTGCCAATCAGCCAATAAAAAACCCCAGCATTGCTGCTGGGGTTTTATATTGGCGGAGAGGGAGGGATTCGAACCCTCGAAACGCTATTAACGTTTACACACTTTCCAGGCGTGCGCCTTCAGCCACTCGGCCACCTCTCCAAAACTTTCAATTCTGCCTGTGTTTTTCGCGCTGCGCTTGCGTTGCAAGCGTACTTTCCAGGCGTGCGCGTTATTCGGCACGTTGTGCCTCACCCCTTCGGGGCCGTCGTCGCTTCGCTCCGACGTTCAGTCGGCCGTTCCGGCCTTGGTGTCAGCCACTCGGCCACCTCTCCAATAAACTGTTTCAAATCAGCGATGTCGTCGCTCATTTGAGGGCGCAAACTTTAATGGTTTTAGGGGCGGTTGGCAACTCCCTGGCGGAAAATCGTCGAAAAAATTCGTGCCTGGGCGTTTTTCGGTTTACCGGTTGAACAGATTCAGGACTATCGTTATACAATACTGACGATCACCATTGATGTGATGGGTATAAACACCCGGCT
>Ga0064014_10070_pt1 | contig 50652 bp, 47 predicted proteins | sample CrowatWCoCulture_2_FD_61584 | JGI IMG/M metagenome (GOLD analysis project Ga0064014, IMG submission 61584) | Marine cyanobacteria communities from the University of California, Santa Cruz, USA, analyzing cyanobacterial DNA methylation -... | ecosystem: Host-associated > Microbial > Bacteria >...
ATTCTCTCGTGGTCCTATGGCGAGATCAAAAAGCCCGAGACGATCAACTACCGGACGTTCAAGCCCGAACGCGACGGTCTGTTCTGTGCTCGTATCTTTGGCCCGATCAAAGACTACGAATGTCTCTGCGGCAAATATAAGCGCATGAAGTATCGCGGCGTTGTCTGCGAAAAATGCGGTGTCGAGGTGACACTCCAGAAGGTACGTCGTGAGCGTATGGGCCATATCGAACTGGCCGCGCCCGTTGCGCACATCTGGTTCCTCAAGTCGCTGCCATCCCGCATCGGCCTGATGCTGGACATGACGCTGCGCGATCTCGAACGTATTCTCTACTTTGAAAACTACGTCGTGATCGAACCCGGCCTGACCGACCTCAACTATGGTCAGTTGATGAGCGAAGAGGAGTTCCTCGACGCCGAAGACGCCTATGGCGCCGACGCATTCCAGGCCGATATCGGTGCCGAAGCTATCCGCAAGATGCTCTCGAACATCGATCTTGAGGTCGAAGCCGCTCAGTTGCGTGAAGACCTGAAAGAGGCGACAGGCGAACTGAAGCCAAAGAAGATCATCAAACGCCTCAAGATCGTCGAGTCGTTCATCGAATCCGGCAACCGTCCGGAATGGATGGTTCTGACCGTCGTGCCCGTGATCCCGCCAGAGCTGCGCCCGCTGGTGCCGCTCGATGGGGGCCGGTTCGCAACTTCGGACCTCAACGACCTCTACCGTCGTGTGATCAACCGGAACAACCGTCTTAAACGCCTGATCGAACTGCGCGCGCCCGACATCATCATCCGTAACGAAAAGCGGATGCTGCAGGAGTCGGTCGACGCTCTGTTTGATAACGGCCGTCGCGGTCGCGTCATCACGGGTGCCAACAAGCGCCCGCTGAAGTCGCTCTCCGACATGCTGAAGGGTAAGCAGGGTCGCTTCCGCCAGAACCTTCTGGGGAAACGCGTCGACTTCTCGGGTCGCTCAGTGATCGTGACCGGTCCTGAACTGAAGCTGCATCAGTGCGGCCTGCCCAAGAAGATGGCGCTCGAACTGTTCAAGCCGTTCATCTATTCGCGGCTTGAGGCGAAGGGTCTGTCCTCAACGGTCAAGCAAGCCAAGAAACTGGTCGAGAAAGAGCGCCCAGAGGTTTGGGATATCCTCGACGAGGTTATTCGTGAGCATCCGGTCCTTCTAAACCGTGCGCCCACGCTTCACCGTCTTGGTATTCAGGCGTTTGAGCCGGTTCTGATCGAAGGTAAGGCGATTCAGCTTCACCCGCTCGTCTGTTCGGCGTTCAACGCTGACTTCGACGGTGACCAGATGGCGGTCCACGTACCGCTGTCGCTGGAAGCGCAACTTGAAGCCCGCGTTCTGATGATGTCGACGAACAACGTTCTGTCGCCAGCAAACGGCGCACCGATCATCGTGCCCTCACAGGACATGATCCTTGGCCTCTACTACCTCACGCTTGAGCGTGAAGGGATGAAGGGCGAAGGAATGGTTTTTGCTGACATCGACGAAGTTCAGCACGCGCTGGATTCCGGCGAAGTGCACCTGCACTCGAAAATCATCGCCCGTGTTCCGCAGATCGACCCTGAAACGGGTGAAGAAGTGCTCACGCGCTTTGAAACTACGCCGGGCCGTGTTCGCTTGGGCGCGCTTCTGCCGCTCAATGCGAAGGCACCGTTTGACCTCGTCAACCGTCTGCTGCGCAAAGGCGAAGTTCAGAACGTCATCGACACTGTCTACCGCTACTGCGGTCAAAAAGAGTCGGTCATCTTCTGTGACCAGATCATGGGCCTCGGGTTCCGCGAAGCCTTCAAGGCTGGCATCTCGTTCGGTAAGGACGACATGGTCATCCCTGACAACAAGTGGGACATCGTCAACAACACCCGCGATCAGGTTAAAGAGTTCGAACAGCAGTACATGGACGGCCTGATCACTCAGGGCGAAAAGTACAATAAGGTCATCGACGCCTGGTCGAAGTGTTCGGATCAAGTGGCAGACGCCATGATGTCCGATATCTCGTCCATGCGCGTTGAAGACGGTGTTCAGCAGGAACCGAACTCGGTCTACATGATGGCCCACTCCAAGGCCCGTGGTTCGCCAGCGCAGATGAAGCAGCTTGGCGGGATGCGCGGTCTAATGGCCAAGCCGTCGGGCGAGATCATCGAAACGCCGATCATCTCGAACTTTAAAGAAGGCCTGACCGTGCTTGAGTATTTCAACTCGACCCACGGTGCCCGTAAGGGTCTGGCCGATACGGCGCTCAAGACGGCGAACTCGGGCTACCTGACCCGTCGTCTCGTGGACGTGGCTCAGGACTGCATCGTGCGCATGCACGACTGTGGGACCGAGAACGCGATCACTGCAGAAGCCGCTGTATCTGACGGTGAAGTCGTCGCCACCCTGGGCGAGCGTATTCTGGGCCGCGTCGCGGCTGAGGATGTGCTGGTTCCGGGCACTGACGAAGTTCTGGCCGCCAAAGGTGAGCTGATTGACGAACGCATGGCGGACCGGATCGAAGAAGCCGATCTTGCCAGCGTCCGCATCCGGTCGCCGCTGACCTGTGAAGCCGAAGAAGGCGTCTGCGCCATGTGCTACGGTCGTGACCTTGCACGCGGCACGATGGTCAACACCGGTGAAGCTGTCGGCATCATCGCGGCACAGTCGATCGGTGAACCCGGCACGCAGTTGACGATGCGGACCTTCCACATCGGCGGCATCGCGCAGGGTGGCCAGCAGTCGTTCCAGGAATCGAGCCAGGCCGGTAAGGTCGAGTTCCGCAACCCAAACCTGCTGACCAACGAAGCTGGTGAGCAGATCGTCGTTGGCCGGAACATGGTCATCGCCATCATCGACGAGAACGAGGTCGAACGGGCCAGCCACAAGCTGTCCTACGGCTCCAAGGTCTTTGTCGAAGACGGTGCATCGGTTGAACGGGGCGACAAACTCTATGAGTGGGACCCCTACACGCTGCCGATCATCGCGGAAAAGACTGGTACAGCGAAATTCGTTGACCTAATCTCGGGCATCTCGATCCGCGATGAGACCGACGATGCAACCGGCATGACCCAGAAGATCGTCTCGGATTGGCGCTCGGCTCCGAAAGGGTCCGACCTCAAGCCCGAGATCATTCTGGCCGACGCTGACGGTGAACCCGTGCGCAACGATGCAGGCAACCCGATCACCTACCCGATGTCGGTGGACGCGATTCTCTCGATCGAGGATGGCTCACCGGTTAAGGCGGGTGACGTAGTGGCCCGTATCCCGCGTGAAGGCGCCAAGACCAAGGACATCACCGGTGGTCTGCCGCGTGTGGCCGAGCTTTTTGAGGCACGCCGTCCCAAAGACCACGCCATCATCGCAGAAATCGACGGCTACGTGAAATTCGGACGCGACTACAAGAACAAGCGCCGGATCGGCATTGTTCCCGCCGACGAATCCATGGATACGGTCGAGTACATGGTGCCCAAGGGCAAGCACATCCCGGTGGCCGAAGGCGACTTCGTTCAAAAGGGTGACTACATCATGGACGGCAACCCGGCGCCGCATGACATCCTGTCGATTATGGGTGTCGAAGCGCTGGCTGACTACATGATCGACGAGGTGCAGGACGTCTACCGACTTCAAGGTGTGAAGATCAACGACAAGCACATCGAAGTCATCGTGCGCCAGATGCTCCAGAAGTGGGAGATCCTCGACAGTGGGGAAACCACGCTTCTCAAGGGCGAGCATGTCGACAAGGTCGAGTTCGACGAAGCCAACGCAAAGGCCGAGGCCGAAGGCCGCAAGCCTGCGTCGGGCGAGCCGATCCTTCTGGGCATCACCAAGGCGTCTCTGCAGACCCGGTCGTTCATCTCGGCCGCGTCCTTCCAGGAGACGACCCGCGTGCTCACCGAGGCATCGGTTCAAGGCAAGCGTGACAAGCTTGTCGGCCTGAAAGAGAACGTCATCGTTGGCCGCCTGATCCCAGCCGGTACCGGTGGCGCCACTCAGAAGGTCCGCCGCATCGCAGCCGAGCGTGACGCCAAAGTCATCGAGGAAGCCCGCGCCGAGGCAGAAGCCGCCGCCGCACTGGCCGCTCCGATGATGGACGACATGGCCGACTTTGAGGCTGGCATGATGGCCGAAGAAGCCCGCGACGAATAAGCGACCGCTTCAGACAGAAAAACCAAAAGCCCCCGCGACTTGCGGGGGCTTTTTTTGTGGTGAGTTTGGGGTGAGTGACGTCCAGCCCCGTTTTGGCAAATGGTCACGGAAGTCGCGGATGGCAGGAGCTTTGAGTCCAGACTTCCTGATTCTGCGCAGTGTACGACTGTCCTCTTGCTGTTAAACTGTATTGCGACAGAGGCATGGGAAGACGCTTTGAAAAAATCAACCTCACAACTCTGGATACTGATGTTGTCGCTTTTGCCTAGCGCCGTACATGCCGAGGTTTGCGACAAAGAGGTTCCAAGTTGGAATTTCTCGACGGGGCCCGTTTCGCAATTAGAATATCTTGTCACCGCTATAACCAATCCAGTCGGCATATCGATCACAACCGTTTTGGTCTTGGCCTTCGTGTTAAGGAAACGATGGATTTCGGTCGTTGGGGGACTACTCACCCTACTGGCAACTTTCGGGATGATCGGTGTCTTGTCGGAACCAATATACTTGGCTTCTATCAGAGAGGGTTGTCGAGCACAGCCACATTGGATGCTATTTGCTCTTACTTCAGTATTTCTAGCTTTCGTGGCACTTGCGGTAAGAGATTGGAAAATGAGCCGGTCAACTCACGAGACCGACTCGACACACTAGGATGGTCACCGAAAGCCGCCATTGGCGCATGTGCAATGAGTACTTCCTCTGTCCCGCAACGCGGCCCTACCCCCAGTTGAACGCCTTGCGCCAGTCAGACACCGCCCTCACCCAAACTCCCGCTGATCATCAATGACCTTGCCGTCATTGGGCAGGCTTCCCGGCGCGACCATCCGCACACCTCCCCCCAGCTTCAGCGCACCGCGCACGACCTCGCCCATGGCCTCGCTGACCTCGCCCGCGCCTTCCAAAAGCACGGTCATCACGTCCTGATCATTGGCGCGCGTCACTTCCACGCGCGCCTTGGCAACGCCCGGTAACGCCGCAACCAGGTCGGCCACCTGTTCGGGACGCACGAACATGCCCTTCACTTTGGTTGTCTGATCAGCCCGGCCCATCCAGCCCTTGATCCGCATGTTGGTGCGCCCACAGGGACTTTGGCCCGACATCACCGCACTCAGGTCGCCCGTGGCAAATCGGATCAACGGGTATTCGGGCGTAAAGGTCGTGACCACAACCTCGCCCACTTCTCCATCCGGAACCGGATCACCGGTGCCCGGGCGCACAATCTCCACCAGGGCGCCCTCGTCCACGATCATCCCCTCCATCGCAGGGGACTCGTAGGCAACGTTGCCCAGATCAGCCGTCGCATAGTTCTGGAAACAGGTGATGCCCCGATCGGCATAGTACTGACGCAACTGCGGGAACAGAGGGCCACCGCCCACAGCCGCTTTGGTGATGGCGAGCGCAACGCCCTGCTCATCCGCACGCTCAAGGATCACCTTCAGGTAATCCGGCGTCCCGGCATAGGCCGTTGTCCCACAATCCGCAGCCGCCCTCACCTGAAGATCCGTCTGCCCGGTTCCCGCCGGAATAACAGTCGCGCCCACCGCCGCAGCACCGCTTTCGAAAATCATGCCCGCCGGCGTGAAATGATAGGCGAAACAGTTCTGCACCACGTCAGACGGCCCCACACCCACAGCATGCAGAAACCGCCCCACGCGCCACCAATCCGCGCTGGTCTGGCCGGGCTCATAGATCGGCCCCGGTGATTGGAAGATGTGTCGCACCGACCCTGCAACCAACCCACCAAAGGGCGGCGCACTCCCTTGCGCCTCGACCAGCGCCGACTTCCTCAGAACAGGAAGCGCCGCCAAATCCTCACGCGTCATGACCGAGGCCGCATCGACTGCCTTTAGCGCCTCCGACGCGCCAGAGACCGCTTGCGCACGCGCCACCTGTTCCGGCAAGGCCACCGCCAGAGCAGCCGCCCGTGCATCCTCGCTCCGCGTCTCAAGCTCGTCAAAAAACTCCGCCATAGCGCCCTCTAGCTCAACCACCGTTTCCGCCGACGATAGGACCGCACATCGCGGAACGATTTCCGCCCGGCCTCCGACATCCCCAGATAGAACTCCTTCACATCCGGGTTCTCCAACAGGCTCGCCGCATCGCCGTCCATCACGACACGGCCTGACTCCAGAATGTACCCGTAATGCGCAAACCGAAGCGCCACGGTCGTGTTTTGCTCGGCCAGAAGAAAGCTCACGCATTCCTTCTCGTTGAGATCCTTCACGATCCCGAAAATCTCTTCCACCAACTGCGGCGCCAACCCCATCGACGGCTCGTCCAGCAGGATCATCTCCGGCCGCGACATCAAAGCGCGCCCGATCGCACACATCTGCTGTTCCCCGCCCGAGGTATAGCCTGCCTGCGCGCTCCGCCGCTCCTTCAGCCGCGGGAAATACTGATAGACCAAATCAAGATCATCACTCACCGCCCCGCGCCCATCGCGCCGCGTGTACGCCCCCGTCAGCAGGTTTTCTTCAACCGTCAGATGCTCAAAGCAGTGACGCCCTTCCATCACCTGAATAACCCCGCGCCGCACCAAGGCGGCAGGGTCCAGATGCTCAACCGGCGTCCCGTCATAGATGACCGACCCCTTCGTCACTTCGCCCCGCTCAGAATGCAAAAGGTTCGAGATCGCCTTGAGCGTTGTCGTCTTGCCCGCGCCGTTACCACCCAAAAGCGCCGTGATCCCGCCCTTGGGAACCGTGAGCGACACACCCTTCAACACGAGGATCACGTGGTTATAGATCACCTCGATATTGTTGACCTCCAGAAGCGTCTCCGGGTCGGGCGCAGCGTCCAGCATCTTCATTGGTCTCCAAATACTCAAATCCCCCGGCAGCCCCATGAGCCGCCGGGGGAGATATCTTTAGCAGCCGTCGTTCATCGGCCACGGCGCATTGGCCTCGGCATAGGCCGCCGCCGCCGTCGCTTCGAGAGGCTCAATCGCATCGCGGTCGGCCTGCAACAGGTCGGATGCTTTCACGAATTGCGACCCGTCCCATTCCAGCATCCAACCACCCGAGTGTCCGGTGTGATCTGTGCACGAGGTTGAGAATGGCGCGATCATCCCCGTCAGGCCCATCTCGTCGATGCGCTCTTGCGTGAAGTCTAGGCTGGCCAACCCATCGCGCAGCTGAACCGCATCGATATCGCCCTCACCATGGATCACCTGCGCCTTTCGGATACCTTCGGCCAGCATGGCCGAGATCAGGATACCGCGCTGGTAGAACACCCAGCCCAGCTCATCCGCGCCGACATCCGATTTCCCGGCGTCGATCACCTGCTCCTGAATGGCCGCCATTACCGGAGCGTCCGGTGCGGGCGCCGACCAGCTGATCGACTTATAGCCCTTGGCGTCGTCGCCCAGCGCCACAAGGTCACCGTCATGGCCAGACCACCAAACACCAATGAACTGATCCATCGGATAGCGGGTCTTGACCGCTTCGGTCAGGGCACCTGCGTTCATCGCACCCCAGCCCCACATGATCACATTATCGGGCCGCTCACGGCGGATCTGAAGCCACTGCGCCGACTGGTTCTGCATCTCGCTCAGACCAACCGGGATCGGCAGGAACTCAAACCCATGCTCTTCGGCCATAGCCTCAAACAGCGGGATCGGCTCTTTACCGTAAGGGTGATCCAGATGCAGGTGCGCGATCTTCATGCCCGCAAGGTTCGACATGTCGCCATCCGCAATATACTGCAGGATCATCGACGCCGCGTCCCAATAGCTTGCCGGTGGGTTAAACGCCCACTGGAACGTTTCCCCGTTCGACATCGGGCTAAAGCCATAGCCGGGTGCGAGGATCGGGATCTGATCTACGTTGGTCTGCGGCAGGACCTGCAGTGTAATGCCGGTCGACCATGGCTGCGTCACAACGGCGGTGCCTTTGGTCTTTTCATAGCACTCGACACCTTTTTCGGTCGAATAGCCGGTCTCGCATTCATCATACTCGATCTCGATGCCGCCAATGCCACCATCCCGCGCGTTCAGCATCGCGATGTAGTCACGCTGACCGTTCATCAGCGGGATACCCGTCGCCGCAAACGGCCCGGTCCTGTAGCTCAGGTTCGGCACATAGATGCTCTCAGCGGCGGCCGCGCCTGCGGTCACCGCGGCAACGACACTCGCTGCCACCAGTTTCGTGAAGCTCTTCATGTATCTCCTCCCTTTGATACCTGTTCGTCCACTTGGATTATTGCCGCCCCTCATGCGGGAACGGCCATAGAATGAGTTTCTCGCGCGCCAGCCGCCACAACTGTGCCAGCCCGTGCGGCTCAAGGATCAGGAAACCGACGATCAGCGTCCCCACGATCATGATGTTCAGGTGCTCAAGTGTGGCCGACTTGATATCCAGCCCCAACCATTCCGGCACGATGTTCAACACCACCGGCAGCGCCACGATCAGAATGGCACCCAGATAATTGCCAAGGATCGACCCAAGCCCACCGATGATCGCAATGAAAAGAACCCGGAACGACAGCTCGATATCGAACAGGTTCGGCTCCGCCGCCCCGCGCCACAGGAACACGAACATCGCGCCCGCCACACCCACGATGTACGACGACACGGCAAAGGCCATCAGCTTGGACCGCATCAGGTTGATCCCGATCAGCTCTGCCGCGATGTCCATATCGCGCGTCGCCTTCCAGATCCGCCCTTGATTGCCCCGCGTGATGTTGATGACGACCATCGTGATCACCGTCACCATGGCCAGAATGACGTAATACTGGGTCACCGAACTGGCGAGCGGACCCGCTGCCGCGACGCCGAACAGATCGATGTTTGGCACCTGAATGGCCCCACTGGCGTTGTAGTTGTAAAGCCAGGCCCATTTCTCAAACAGCCAGATCAGAAAGAACTGCGCGGCGAGCGTCGCAATCGCCAGATAAAACCCCTTGATCCGCAAACTGGGCAAGCCAAAGACCACCCCCACCATCGCTGAAAACACCCCCGACAACAGCAGCGCGGCGATCAGGTTCATCTCGGGGAAAATCGTCACCATCTTATAGCAAGCATAGGCGCCCACACCCATGAATGCGCCAGTGCCCAGCGACAACTGCCCGGCATAGCCCGTCAGGATGTTCAGCCCCAGCGCCGCCAATGAATAGATCAGCACCGGGATCAACAACGTCTGGAATGCAAATTCCGAGGCGGTCAGCGGAAAGATAATCCATGCCAGAACAAGGATCACGCCCAAAAGCCACGCATCCTCCCGGATCGGGTAGAGCGCCTGATCCGCCCGGTAAGTCGTCTTGAACTGACCCGCGATCTTATAAAGCATCGTCAGCCCCTTTGCGGTGATGCTCGCGCGGCACCTGATTGCCGCGTTTGGCATAGCCGGTCGCCTCGCTATGCCGCACCAGCCAGAAATACGCCCAGACCCCAAACGCACCACCCAGCGCGGCAAGGATCACCGCCGTCACCATCTGCCCGGAATTCTCAGCGCCCGCCGTCAGAGCAAGGTAGCCAAAGGCCCAGAACCCGGCCCAAGCCACGACATTTCCAATCGCAATCAGCTTGGCCATGTCACACTCCCGGCTTCTTTGTTTTCCAAATACTCGCGCCGCAGGCGCGCCCACATCGCCATATCAAACCCGCTCAATGATCTTCTCCCCAAAAAGACCCTGCGGACGGAACAGCAGCACCACCAGCGCAAGCACATAGGCAAACCACGCCTCCGTGTTGCCACCGAGCAGAGGCTGACCCCAGTAGATCTCAAAGAGCTTCTCCAGAACCCCAATCGCGAGGCCCCGATAATGGCGCCCGTGATCGATTCCAGCCCACCCAGCATCAGCACCGGCAGCGCCTTCAGCGCGATGATCTCAAGCGCAAAGGACACTCCAGCCCGACTGCCCCAGGCGATGCCCGTAACCAGCGCGATGATGCCCGCGATGAACCAGACCAGCACCCAGATCGTCTGCAGGCTGATCCCCACTGACAACGCCGCTTGATGATCGTCGCCCAGTGCCCGCACCGCGCGGCCCATGCGCGTGTAGTTCAGGAAGGCGAGCAGCGCGACCACCAGTGCAACGGCCCCGATCACCGCAGTGATGTCCTTTTGTTCAAGGATCAAAAGCCCGCCAAACGGCTCAAGCACGACGCTGCCTGTTGGGATGCCAAGCTCTTCGGTGATCATCCGCTTGTTCTCGCCACCAAAGATCAGCTCACCCCCGCCAATCAGGAAAAGCGTGATCCCGATCGTCGCCATGAACAGGATGATATCGGGCTGCCCGACCAAGGGGCGCAGCACCACACGCTCAATCCCGACAGCCAGAAGGAACATCACCCCAAGGGTCAGTGCAAAGCTGATCCATGCGGGCACCCCGACCTCGTGCAGCCCCACCAGCGTCAGCGCGGCAAAGACCACCATGATGCCTTGGGCAAAGTTGAAGATACGGCTTGAGCGAAAGATCAGGACGAAGCCCAGCGCAATGAGCGCATAGAGCACGCCCGACACCAGCCCCTCCCAAACGACCTGCATCAGGAAGTCAGGCGCGGCGACCATATCGACAAACGGGTCGATGAATACCTTGCTCAGAAACTCCATTTGCCCCCCATCTGCCCGACGTTTCTCCGACGAAACTCCGACGTTATGCCGACATCGCGTTTAGTCATGACTGACCCCCCAAATACGCATCGATCACGTCTTGGTTCGACCGCACCTCATCGGGTGTCCCGTCGCCAATCTTGCGCCCGTAATCCATGACGACCACGCGGTCGCTCAGGTCCATCACCACGCCCATATCATGCTCGATCAGCGCAATGGTCGTGCCGAACTCGTCATTCACGTCGAGGATAAAGCGGCTCATGTCCTCTTTCTCCTCAACGTTCATCCCCGCCATCGGCTCATCGAGAAGCAGCAGTGACGGCTCTGCCGCCAGTGCCCGTGCCAGCTCAACGCGCTTTTTCAAGCCATAGGGCAACCGCCCAACCGGTATTTTGCGGATACTCTGAATCTCTAGGAAATCAATGATTTCCTCGACTTTCTCCCGGTTTTCGATCTCTTCCCGCTCAGCCTTTCCGCGCCAGATCGCCTGTGACAGGATCGAGGCGTGCATATGCGTCAGCCGCCCGGTCATGACGTTGTCGAGAACCGTCATCCCCTCAAACAGCGCGATATTTTGAAACGTCCGCGCAACGCCCTGCCGTGCGATCTCATAGGGCTTCATCTGGGGTCGCTTGGACCCGCGATACCAGACCTCACCCTCCTGCGGCGTGTAGAACCCCGAGATGATGTTCAGCATCGAGGATTTGCCCGCCCCATTCGGCCCGATGATCGCGCGAATTTCGCCCTCGCGAATATCAAACGAGATGTCCGAGATCGCCGTAACCCCTCCAAATCGCAGGGTAATCTGGCGCATCTCCATAACGACCCCACCAATCGTGCGGCCGTCTTCGGTGGTGTAGGTTTCGGGGGTGAGATCGTTCAATTCGGCACCCTTAGAAAGACAATTGCATAGGAGAACCAGCCTACGGGCAATCCAATAAACGGCAGAATCAATGCAAGCGTTTCGCGTGCATCACGATCTTCCGGAAGATCTGTATTGAGCAGACTGAAGCTCTTCGGACTACTATGGAGGTCCCTTCCTAGTTCCAAAGCGCCGCCAACTAGTAACGCCGTAAAAAACGGCCAGAGTGGGCTCCCCACGAACGCGCCGATACTCCCAAAAACAAATGCAGCAAAGAAAGATCTAAACAAACCAAAGGCTTTAAAAGCTGTGCTTAGCCAAATTGCCGCTGAGTTAAGCCGCGCCACTATACGTGCAGCCACGAACGAGACCGACCAACTCATTCCGCCGCCACCTTCGCTACCACCGGCACCACCTTGGCGTCGCGGATTTCCAACGTCGCGCTGATCGACCCCTTGCGACCATCCTCATAGGTCACTTCCGTAATCGTCGAGATTTGATCCGACCCATCGTACAGGGCGGTAATCAGGTCTTCATACTTTTCCTCAATGATCCTTCGCCGAACTTTCCGCGTCCGCGTCAACTCGCCGTCATCGGCGTCCAATTCTTTATGTAGCACAAGGAACCTGTGAACCTGACATCCTGACAACATTTCATCAGAGGCGAGGCTCGCATTAACCTCTTCCACATGGGCTTGGATCGTCTTCATCACATGCGGATGACCCGCAAGTTCCTGATAGGAGCCATAGGCGATGTTGTTCCGCTCCGCCCAGTTCCCGACGGCGGTCAGGTCGATATTGATGAAGGCACAACACTTGTCGCGATCCGCCCCGAAGACGACAGACTCAAGGATGTTGGGATAGAATTTCAGTTTATTTTCAACATACTTAGGGGCAAACAGGCTGCCGTCCGCCATCTTGCCTACATCCTTGGCACGGTCGATGATCCGCAAGTGTCCGCTGCTTTCTTCGATAAACCCGGCATCCCCCGTCGCGACCCACCCGTCGGCATCCTTTGTATCCGCCGTGCTGTCGGCGTTCTTGAAGTACTCAACGAAAACACCTGGAGAGCGATAGAAAACCTCACCGCTGTCCGCGACCTTGATCTCAACGCCCGGCACCGGAACACCCACGGTATCGGGGCGCACTTCGCCATCGGGCTGGTTCGTAATGAAGACCGTCGCCTCGGTCTGACCATAGAGCTGTTTAAGGTTGATCCCGATGGACCGGTAGAACTCAAAAATCTCCGGCCCAATCGCCTCGCCCGCCGTATAGCCGACACGGACGTTAAGGAACCCCGACCTGTTGCGGATGGGGCCATAGACCAGAATGTCGCCCAAGCGGTACTTGATCCGATCCCACAATCCCACGGGCCGTCCATCCATAAGCGACGGACCTACAGCCTTGGCATGGGCCATGAAGTAATCGAACATCCGCTTTTTGGTCCGACCGGCATCCTCCATCCGGATCATGATGGTGGTCAGCAGCATCTCGAAAAAGCGCGGTGGTGCGAAGAAATAGGTCGGCGCGATCTCGCGCAGATCAATCGCCATCGTCTCCGGGCTTTCGGGGCAATTGATGCAAAAACCGTTCCAATAGGCTTGTCCGATGGAAAAGACGAAATCCCCGACCCAAGCCATCGGCAAATAGGCAAGGATTTCGTCCCCTGCCCGCAAGTCATCGAATTCACTCGAGTTTTTGGATGACTCGATCACGTTACGATTAGACAGGACCACTCCTTTCGGCCGGCCCGTCGTGCCAGAGGTGTACAGCATGATGCAGGTGTCATCATAGGTGATCGCGGCAATGCGCTCGTTCAGCTCGGCGCCGCGCGCTCCTTCTTTCTCACGCCCCGTGGCCATCACATCTGCCAGTGCGTGCATCCGGGTGTGATCGTACTTCCGCAGCCCGCGTGCATCGGCATAGATGATTTGCTCAACCCCGCGATGCGCTCCTGAATTTCAATAACTTTGTCGACCTGCTCCTGATCGCCCGCGATGACATACTTCGCGCCGCAATGCTCAAGGACATAGGCCATCTCTTCCGCCACGGCGTCTTGATAAAGCGGCACTGGCACCGCGCCGACCATCTGGGCGGCGACCATCGACCAGTAAAGAACGGGGCGATTGCGTCCGATGATCGCGATGTGATCGCCGGTGATACACCAAGATCGAGAAGGCCAACGGCAAGCGCGCGGATCTCCTGCGCCGTATCGCCCCAGGTCCAGCTTTGCCAGATCCCGTATTCCTTCTCGCGATAGGCTGGACGGTCCACAAACCGCTTCGCGTTTTGCGCCAACAAAGCTGGAATGGACACGCACATATCGGGTGCCTGCTCAGCGTTAGACAAGATATTCCTCCCAATGGCCGTCGTTACAGCCAGTCCGCTTTTGCGGTGCGATCAGCCTAGGGGCTTATTTCGCGTTTGGGAACTCCCTTGCGCAATAATGTTATCCGAGAACTGCCTTGGCGAGAACGTTGAGCCCAGCCACCAAATGTTCTTCAGCGGTATCCTCGGCAAAATCGTGGCTGATGCCGTTGATCGACGGGACGAACAGCATCGCGGCGGGCATCAAACGTGCCACGTTCATCGCATCATGGAGCGCCCCGGAAGGGAGACGTCGCCACTGACCCGGGGCAACATCTTCAGCCGCCGCATCCAACCGAGCCACGAGTTCAGGATCCATTTGCGTGGGCGGCAGCGCCCAGTACCGAGACGTCTCAAGATCAAGGTCGCGCGCGGTTGCGGTTTCCTTCGCAAGCTCCTGGACCGCCTCTTCAATCGCAGCAAGCCGGTCATCATCCGGGTCCCGCCACTGAACACTGAACGTCGCGCTGCCGGGCACGATAGACGACGCGTTAGGGGTCACGCTGACCTCCCCAATCGTCCAAACCGTCCGGTCCCCGCGCAGCGTTTCCATCCGTTCATTCAGGGCGGTCGCAAAGGCCACAAAGCCCTGCACCGCGTCCCGTCTGAGCGGCATGGGTGTGGTGCCCGCGTGGTTCTGCTGACCGGAGAAGGCAATCGTAATCTCACGCGCGCCGACAATGGCATCGACGATGGCCACGGCCTCTCCCGCTGTATCCAGAACAGGACCCTGTTCGATGTGCGGTTCGATGAACCCGGTAAACCGATCCGGATCGACCCAAGTGTCACCGCTGAATGCGCGCCTCGCATCGGCCAAGGTGACACCAGTCGAGTCGACGCGCGTGTCTGCATCCTCCAGCGACACCGCACCACTCCACACGGTACTTCCCGTCAACCCGCCAAAGCGCCCTTCTTCATCTTGAAAGGACACGATCGACACGGGCGGACCGCCATCCTCCATCACAGCTCGCGCAACCTCTAGCGCAGCAATCGTACCAAACGCCCCGTCGAGCCATCCACCCTCAGGCTGGCTATCCGTGTGTGACCCCAGCAAAAGCCCGCGCCCATCGGCCAGACCAAAGACGTCGCCCAGTGGATCGATATGCGGGGTCAGGCCAATCTCTTCGATCTGCGCAATCAGCCATTTGCGCGCTTCAATATCCGCCTCGGTAAAGGCAGGTCGCACCACGCCGGGACCATCGGCTCCGATCGCCCGCAGCGCATGAAGATCAGCAAGAAATCGCTGTGGATTTACCGGCATCTATTCCGCGGCCACTGGCGCGACAGCGGGCTCTAGCCGCACAGCAGAGTACTTGAACTCGGGGATTTTACCGTAGGGGTCGAGCACCGGATTGGTCAGGATATTCGCCGCAGCCTCCACATAAGCGAAGGGCAGGAACACCATATCCTCGGCAACAGCGCGGTCCGCACGCGCCATGATTTCAATCGAGCCGCGCCGCGTTGTCAGACGCACCTTGTCACCCGGTTCGACACCCATCTGCCGCAACGTGCGGGGATGGATCGAGCAATTTGCCTCAGGTTCGAGCGCATCAAGTACGGCCGAGCGTCGGGTCATCGACCCGGTGTGCCAGTGTTCAAGCTGCCGCCCAGTAGTCAGGATCATCGGGAAGTCGGCATCTGGCGTCTCCGCCGGGGCTGTAACCTGTGCAGGCGCGAACCGCGCACGGCCCTCCACACGCGGGAAGCCATCGCCAAAGACAACCGGTTGGCCGGGATCCTCGGGCGACAAGCTGGGGTATGTCACCGCACTTTCGACCATAAGGCGATCCCAAGTGATGTTGTTGAGCGATTTCATGGACCGCTTCATTTCTTCAAAAACGTCACTTGGCGCGTCGTAGTCCCAGTTCAGACCACAGGCGTTGGCAAGTTGAACCACAATCTCCCAGTCTTCGCGCGCCTCACCCGGGGCATTCACGGCCTTGCGGCCCATCTGCACCTGCCGGTTTGTGTTCGTGACCGTGCCGACCTTTTCCGGCCACGCGGCAGCGGGCAGGATCACATCGGCAAAGTTAGCGGTCTCGGTCAGGAAGATATCCTGCACCACCAAAGTATCGAGCTTGGCCAGCGCGGCGCGCGCATGTTCAACATCCGGATCGGACATCGCCGGGTTCTCACCTAGAACATACATCCCCCGAATATCCCGGGCATACATCGCGTTCACGATCTCAACGACTGTCAAACCGGGTGCGGCAGAAATCTCCGTCCCGCCCCAGATGTCACTGAAGAGGTCACGCACATTGGCATCCGCGACCGACTGATAGTCGGGCAGTACCATCGGGATCAAACCGGCGTCAGACGCGCCCTGAACGTTGTTCTGACCCCGCAGCGGGTGAAGGCCCGCGCCGGGACGCCCGACGTGACCGCACATCAGTGCAAGCGCGATCAGGCAGCGGGAGTTGTCCGTCCCGTGAATGTGCTGGCTAATCCCCATTCCCCAGAAGATCATCCCGGCCTTCGCGGTGGCAAAAGTGCGGGCAACGGCCCGGATCGTCTCGGGATCAATGCCCGTAAGATCGGCCATTTTTTCCGGTGCGAAATCGCGGATGTGTTCGGCGAATTCCTCAAAACCTTCGGTGAAACCCGCGATGTACTGACGGTCGTACAGTTCTTCCTCCACGATCACATTCATGATGCTGTTCAAGAGCGCCACGTCCGTGCCGGGCCGGAATTGCAACATATGCGCCGCATGGCGTTTAAGCGCCTGACCACGCGGGTCCATGACGATCAGCTCACCTCCACGTTTGGTGAACTGCTTAAAGAACGTCGCGGCGACAGGGTGGTTCTCGGTCGGGTTCGCCCCGATCACGATCGCCACATCGGCATTCTCAATCTCGTTGAACGTCGCCGTCACAGCGCCCGAGCCCACATTCTCCATCAACGCCGCAACCGAAGACGCATGGCAGAGGCGTGTGCAGTGGTCGACGTTATTGTGGCCAAAGGTCTGCCGGATGAACTTTTGAAACAGATAGGCTTCTTCGTTTGAGCACTTGGCCGAGCCAAAGCCCGCGACGGACTGACCGCCGAATTCGTCGTGCGCGCGGGTCAGACCCTTCGCAGCGACCTCAAGCGCCTCGTCCCACGTCGCTTCGCGGAAATGGGTGAACGGGTTGGCGGGGTCGACATTCAGGCCCTTTGCAGGCGCATCCTCGCGCCGGATCAGCGGCTTGGTCAGGCGATGTGGGTGCTTGATGTAATCAAACCCAAAGCGGCCTTTCACACAAAGTCGCCCTTCATTCGCGGGACCGTTGATCCCCTCGACATAGGCGATCTGGCCGTCCCTAACCTTGAGACTGACCTGACACCCAACACCGCAGAAGGGGCAGATGCTTTTGACCTCACCGTCGATGTCGGCGCGGTCGCCCACTTGCGCCTCGTTCAATACGGCGGACGGCATCAAGGCCCCCGTCGGACACGCCTGAACACACTCGCCACACGCTACGCAGCTTGACGCGCCCATGGGATCATCGAAATCGAACACCGGGCAAGCATCGTGACCACGACCGGCCATTCCGATCACATCGTTGACTTGCACTTCGCGGCACGCGCGCACGCACAGCCCGCACTGAATACAGGCATCCAGATTGACCGACATCGCGACGTGGCTGTCATCGAGCAGCGGAATACGGTCGGGCTCAAGTGCCGGAAAACGGCTCCCCTCAACGCCCTGAGCCTCTGCCATGTCCCAAAGGTGCGAAGACTTGTCATGCGCTGCATCTGGCGCAGGCTGGTCGGCAACCAGCATCTCCATCACCATCTTGCGCGCGGTATCAGCGCGAACGCTCTGCGACGTCACTTCCATCCCGTCCGTCGGCACACGAATGCATGAGGCTGCGAGGGTCCGCTCCCCCTCGATCTCCACCATGCAGGCCCGACAGTTGCCGTCCGAGCGATAGCCCGGCTCGTCGCGGTGACACAGATGCGGGATCAGGGTGCCCTCGCGCTTGGCAACCTCCCAAATGGTTTCGCCCGCATCGGCCTCGACCGTGCGCCCATCCAGCGTGAATGTGACCTTGTCTGACATGACAATCTCCCTTGGGCGTAACGTTAGGGCCAGCGGGTGGTTCAAGACAATCCGTCCGCGACACTGTTTGTCCGCTTTGCGTCTGCCGCCGGGATGTGGCACGAGCACATCGACAACGAAGTTTCCTAAAGGAGCAACGCGATGGCCGAGATCATCCTTGTCCGACACGGTCAGGCACAAACCGGTGCAACGGATGAGGCATCTTATGATTCACTGAGCCCCGTGGGGAAACAGCAGGCCGCGTGGCTGGGCGATTGGATGCGCGCGACCAACGGGCATTTCGACCGCGTGGTGACAGGGACGCTGGTCCGGCAGAAAACAACAGCCGAAGCGATGGGTTTTGGTGATAACCGCGTCGAGGACGCGGGTTGGAACGAGGTCGATTATTTCTCGCTCGCCGCCGCACTTGAGCGGCAACACGGCGTGCCGTTTCCCACCAACCGGGATAGCTTTGTCGATCACCTGCCCAAAGTCTTTTCCGCATGGGCCGAAGATACACTGGGCGACGTGCCCGAGAGTTATCAGGCGTACCTTGACCGCGTAGAAGGTGCCTTGGCCCGCCTCGCCGAGGGTGGCGGGCGCGTGCTGGCCGTAACATCCAGCGGGGTTCTGGGTGGTTTGATGACACGGGTGCTCAATCTGAATGTTGCCGCCCAGACGCGGCTGATGCTGCAGATCCAGAACACGTCGGTGCACCGGTTGGAGATCATTCAGGGCCAGACTTATGTGGCGGAGTTCGGGACAACGCCGCATTTGGCGAGCAACGACCGCGCGAACCATCGGACCTTTATCTAGGCCGTCATCTGCGGCAGGTTCGCCGCAAGAAGCCAAACGGGGATACAAGCGTGACACATCTTTGGGTCAGAGCAGAAAGCCGCGACAACGAGCAGCGCATCGGGATCACACCGACCGGCGCATCGGAACTTCTGGCCCAGGGCTTTCGGGTTACTGTCGAAGACAGTCCGACGCGGGTCATTCCGATCGGAGAGTTTGAAGCGGTCGGATGCGACATCGCCGCCGAGGGCAGCTGGCCAACAGCACCAGACGACGCCATCATTTTGGGGCTGAAAGAGCTTCCCGACGATGGCACCCCTCTGTCGCACCGCCACATCATGTTCGGCCATGCGTTCAAGGGGCAGCCCACGGGACAAATCCTTCTCGACCGCTTCCGCGCAGGCGGTGGGACGCTCTATGATCTCGAATACCTCGTCACGCCGGAAGGTCGCCGGGTTGCGGCGTTCGGGTACTGGGCCGGATACGCGGGTGCCGCGGTCACGCTTCTGGCCCTGGCCGCGCAATCCCGAGGGGAGCTCTGCCCGCCCGTCAATGTGTATTCCAGCGCCGATGCAATGGCGGAAGACGCGAAATCGGCGCTGCAAGGCGCCACGCCTTCGGTCATCGTGATCGGCGCAAAGGGACGCGTAGGAACAGGGTCCACGGACCTGTGCCAAAAGGTTGGACTAAGCGTCACGCAATGGGACATGGCCGAGACGGCGCATGGCGGACCATTTCCCGAAATCCTCGAACACGAGGTGTTTTTGAACTCGATCCTTGCGGGTCCCGGCACGCCAGTTTTCGTCCCTGCCGACGCAATCTCCACGCCCCGCGCATTGCGGGCGATAGGCGACATCGCCTGTGACCCCGGCAGCGATTTCTCTCCGATCAAGGTCTATGACCGCGTCACGTCTTGGGAAGAACCCGCGCTGCGTGTCGCGACCGACCCACCGCTGGATGTGATGGCCATCGACAACCTGCCGTCCCTGCTTCCACGCGAAAGCTCGGAAGACTTTGCGGCGCAGCTTCTGCCTCACCTCGGCGCACTCACCGAAATCGACGCGGGCGTTTGGGGGCGGGCCAAGGCAACCTTTCTCTCTCATCTGCCAAAGGAATGAACCCATGACGATTCACTGGTGCGGAACCGGACTGTCGGCCATTCCTGGCCTTCGGAAACTGATCGAAGCGGGCGAAGACGTGCAGGTCTGGAACCGGACCGTAGACAAAGCGCAGGATGCTGTCGGTGACCTGACGGATCGCATTTCCGCGTTCTCGATCGAGGCGTTGACCGATGCCGTTGCGGGCGGCGATATCGTTATCTCCATGCTGCCCGGCGATCTGCATGTGCCTTTGGCGGAGATGTGTCTTGAGGCCGGGGCGCATTTTGTCTCTTCCAGCTACATCTCACCGCAAATGGCCGAACTTGAAGCTGTAGCACGCCAGAACGGTGTTGCTTTGGTCAACGAGGTGGGCCTCGACCCCGGCATCGACCACCTGATGGCGCATTGGCTGGTGGCGGATTATCGGGCGTCGAACGCCTATGACGCAGGCAACACGCTGTCTTTCATCAGCTATTGCGGGGGTGTCCCCAAGATCCCCAACGCGTTCCGCTACAAGTTTAGCTGGTCACCTGCGGGCGTGCTCAAGGCGCTCCGTTCCCCGTCGCGGTCTATCCGTGAGTTTACCGAGCTTTCCGTCACCAAACCATGGGACGCATTGTCAGAATACCGCGCGCCAGCGCCGATCGATGAGACGTTTGAGGTTTACCCAAATCGCGACAGCCTGCCGTTCATGGCCGACTACCGATTTGATCCGGCTTGGAACGTGAAAGAGTTTGTGCGCGGGACCCTACGGCTGAATGGCTGGGCCGATGCGTGGTCGGATATCTTCGCGTCCGTCGGTGAAATGTCTGACGAGGATATCAACACGCTGTCCACCAAGCTCTGGGACGACAATGCCTACGATGCGGGAGAACCTGACCGCGTCATTCTTTGCGTGGCGCTTAAAGCGGAACGCGATGGCGTGCCCGTCTACCACAAGACCTATACGCTTGACGCGTGGGGCGATGCACGTGGGTCGGCCATGGCGCGGCTTGTGTCAACGCCGGTCGCTCTGGCGGTCAAATCGGTGCTGAACCGCGAAATCGCGGTTGGTGTCCATGCCGCCCCGTCAGACCCGCGCCTTGTGAAGAACTGGCTGGACGCCATCGATCACGAAGCGCAAATCATGCACGTGGTCAATCACCTGAGCTAGGGACTACATACGTTCCTCGACATCTGTGACGTCGAGACCAAGCGCCTCCATCCCAGCCTCAAGGTGATCTCAGAGTTCGGGGATGCCAGACAGATAGTCTTCGGTCGGGGCGCTACGCTCAAGCCGAGCGGTTTCCAACGCCTCCGCCACCGCATCGGCCTCAAAGCTCTCGCGGCCAATCCACATTGCGGCTACGAGGCTCGTCTGCTCGTCTTCATTGAGACCTGAGATGTAGTCGCGCAGGTGCGGACTGTCTGGACCATATTCGCGCGCGAGGAAGATCACGCGCACGACTTTTGCATTACTGATATCAAGCATGGTGACCTCCAGTGGCCACCATAGCCGGACTGAGGGATCACACTTTGATCTGGTTCAATGTTGGCCCTTAAAGAACCGATAATAGAGCCAGTCTGGCCAGAACTGGCTGAAGCGGAACAACAACGAGAAGGCGCGCGGAAAACTCTTCTTGAAGCTGTCGGTGTTCATGTGATCGAACATCTCATCCGCTGCCGCCTCAGGTTCCATGATGAACGGCATCCGGAACTCGTTCTTGTCGGTCAGGCGGGTTTTGATGAAACCCGGATTGATCTGTTGAACGACAACGCCTGTGCTGCGCAGGTCGGCGTACATGGACTCCGCCAGATACATGAGGCCCGCCTTTGATGCGCCATAACCAATCGCGCCCGGCAATCCCCGAAAACCCGAGAGCGAACCGGTGAGAACGATGTGCCCCTCGTCACGTTCAATCATCTGGGGGATTGCCGCGCCCACGACACGCAGACCACCCGTAAAGTTGATATCCGCCATCGCCTCGGCCTTTTCGGCGTCCCACTCCTTGGCGTTCATCGGCCAATAGACGCCCGCCAGAAACACCAACCCGTCAATCTGACCGGCCGCTTCCGCGGCTTTTGTCACACTTTCCCGATCACCAACGTCAATCGGCACGATCTGCGAGCGACCCGGCAGTTCGTCTGCCAAAGCCTGCAAACGCTCGGCGTTTCTGGCGCTGAGAATTACCTCGGCCCCCGCACGCGACAGCTTTAAGGCAAGAGCGCGTCCGAGACCTTCGGACGCGCCCACCAGCCAGTATCGTTTTCCTTGCCAGTCTCTCACGCGGCCTCCTTGGGGCGCATCGTCGCCACAAGCTCGGCGACTTTGATCCCGAATTTACGGAACTGGGACCGGTTCATGATCGTCCCGTTCTCCATCAGATACATCCAGTCGGTGGTATCCAGAACATGCCCACCCGCACCTTCGGGCAGTTTGATGCGATAGTTCAGCACAACGGCTGATCCCTGCTGTGACCCAGACCCAGTTTCCACGAGGTCCGGCGCATCGGCCTTGATCGTCCCGTCATTACCCAATGTCAGATTCCACTCCCGGTCTTGGGTATGACCGTTGTCATAGCGGAAGTGTTCGGTCATGCGGCCTTTGTTGCCTTCCCATTTCGCATCGAAATCAGCGACGAACCGCGAGGTGACTTTGCCGGTCGGGCCATAGATGACGCCCTCACACAGGATCGGGCCATTCAAGTGCTGGCGAATGTCAAAGCTTTGACTGGCTTCAGCATAATCTTCGGGCTTCTGCGCCACGAAGTCGAGGTAGCGAGAGCGCGCCCAGAACAAACCAAGTGTCAGGGCAGCACCTAGGAGGATCAGAGTAATCGTATCCATCTGTCAGCTTTCCTTCAGAGGGGTCGTGATCAACAAAGCGATCGCGAACAGTTTCAGAACGCACGGAACGAGCGCGTAGAGGAGTGTCAGTGTCGTCAGCGCCTGGGCGCCGTTTTCGATCGACCCGCTTTGGAAGCCAGACACTTCCAGAACGGGGAGTAGAACCGCTGCGGCAAAAGCCAGCGTGAATTTTGTCACAAGCGACCAGAGACCAAAGCCCTGACCGGCATTCGGCGAAATCTCCGCCATACGACGAGCAAATAGAGCGGGCATGAGCGTGAGGTCGGCGCCGATTGTCGCACCGGTGGCAAGGCAGATGATCGCGAACAGTGTCGTATCGCCGGGACCGAGCGTCAGCACGACAAGAAAGGCGAGGATCGACATCACCATCGCGCTCAAAAGCACCGGCTTTGGCCCAAAGCGCTGGGACAGGATCCCCCAAACCGGGGCGGACGCCGCCGCCGCAAGGAAAAACAGGACCAGCAACGGCCCTTCCCAACCGGGCGCTTGCAGGCGGCTTTCGACAAAGAACAGGAAAAGCGTCGAAGACACTGCCAAAGGCGTGGCATTGATCAGAGCCAGGATGAGTAAGCGGCGTGCGATCCGGTCCGACACAATCTCCCGCATTGGCGTAGGTGGAACGGGCGTCGCCGCCGGTCGCCACTCGCTCTGCATGGCCAGAACCGCCAAGACTACTGCCGCAACAAAGACACCCGTAAAAACCGCAAAGGGCTGCCCGACATAAGGTGCGATCACTGTGGGAAGCACCGCGGCAATACAGACCCCCAAAAGCGACCCGCTTTCGCGCCATGCGGCAAGGCGGACGTGGCCACCCTCAATCTCGCCGGCCTTCTGTACCCCTTGGGCATAGAAGTTGATGTTCAGAAAACTGAACGCGCTGAACAAGACGGTCAACGTCACCGCGAACCACCACAGGGGTGCAAAGGCAGGGGGAATGGCAAAGAGCCCAATCATGGCCGCCGCAAGAGCAACCGCGCCAATGGCAATCGCGCTAGAGCGCGCGCGACCCAACCGTTCGCTCACCCATCCCAAGAACGGGTCCTGCACCACGTCGAACAGGCGCAGCGCAAAGAGCATTGCCCCAAGCGCGGCAAGGCTAATGCCATAGGTGTCGGCATAGTATTTGGGCGCGTAGAGATAGATCGGCAGGCCAGCCGCCGATAGAACGCCCCCAAACAGCGCATAGGATCCCAACCGGTCGCTGCGCACGTCTGCTTCGGCCAGACTCATCGGCTGACCTCCTGCGTGGGCGGATGCGGGCGGCGGTTGTAACGCGCGCCCTTCCACCACAATTTGAGCGCTTGCCAATGGATCAGCCCCAAAACGCGGCGTGAACCGAAGGGGCGCCTGAGACAAGCGCGCAGAATCGACCCGTTGGTCAACGGCTGGCGGGGCCCCGTGAGCGTGGCGTAAAGGCCGTTGTTCCCCGCGCGGTAGTCGATCCAAATGCCAATTCTGTCGTCACGAATATCGAACTTGAACGTATAGTCGCCCTCGATTTTCTGAAACGGCGAGACGTGGAAGATCTTCCGCGCTTCAAGCGTTTCGCCCGCCGAAATTGGACGCATGTCATCGTGGTAACACAGGTATGAGTGGCGGTCGCCGAAGGTGTTCGACACCTCCGCGATGATGGCGACAATATCCCCGGTCGTATCTTCGATCAGCCAAAAGCTCACCGGATTAAAAACGTGGCCCAATACGCGCGGCTGGGCGAGCAACAGAATGCAACCCACCGGCACCCAGTCGAGCGCATGCTTTGACAGGACATCCCGCACCCACGCCGCCCCGGATCCGGCTTTGCGTGGGCCACCGTGATCCACGTCGTAAAGCGACGTCAGGTTGCGGCGATTGCGGGAAAAAAGCGTAGGCGTGTCGACCGCCGCCTCGGCGTCCAAAAGAACATAGTCCACGGAATAGCGGAACGCGTTTTCAATCGCGCCGCGGCGACCATGAAAGGTCTGTCCGGGGATATGATCAATACGTGAGGTCACTGGGCCGCCAATGCCAATTTGACATCCTGGGCCAGGATCGCCTCTGCCACGTTCCACGCGGTCGCGATGCCGTCTTCGTGGAACCCATTGCGCATCCACGCCCCGCAGAACCATGTGCGGTTCTGGCCGTTGATCGCGCGAACGGTGTCCTGTGCGGCAAGCGCTGCAACATCATAGACCGGGTGCATGAACGTGTGCGTGTCGTAGATCAGCTCTTCTCGGATTGGCCGATTGGCGTTCAAAGTCACGAACATCGGATCGCTTTCCGGGATCGGCTGAAGCGAGTTCATCCAATAGGTCACCGGAATCCGGTCAACGGGCGCACCTTTGTCTTCGGCATAAACCCAGCTGGCCCACGCCAACTTGCGCTTTGGCATCAGCGAGGTATCCGCGTGCAAAACTGCCTCATTCGGCTGGTAGCGGACGGCCGACAGCGTAGTGCGCTCAACGCCAGTGGCATCGGACAGCAACTTGAGCGTCACGTCGGAATGCGTGGCGAAAACAACCTCGTCAAAAAACTCCCATTCACCACCCGGGAATTTAAGCTCAACACCGACCGCGGTCCGGCGGACACCCTGAACCGGTGTCCCGGGGCGCAGGTCGACACCGCGACGAAACAGCGAATGTTCAAGCCTGCGGACATATTCGATGGACCCGCCATCGACCGTGTACCACTGGTGATTGTCAGCCGGGTTCAGCAGGCCGTGGTTCTTGAAGAAACGCAGCATCGCCTCGGCGGGAAAGTCCAGGATATCCTGCGTCGGCGTCGACCAGATCGCACCCGAGAACGGCAGGATGTAATAATCGCGGAACCAATCGCCCAATTGCAGTGTTTCAAGCAACTGGCCAATCGTCATCGACGGATCCCGCGCAACGATTGGCGCCTCACGATTAAACTTCAAAATGTCCCGGATCATTCCCCAGAAGCCGGGACGCACAGCATTGCGCGGCTGCGCCAACAGGCTGATCCGGTTTTTCAGGGCATATTCAAAAGACCCACCGTTGATCGATACGCCAAAGCTCATGTCCGAATCTGCAATCGGGACATCAAGCTCCTCGAACAGTTTGGTCAGATGCGGATAGGTCGCATAGTTGAAAACGATAAATCCGGTATCGACCCACTGGTCGCCGTTCTTTCCGGCGATGCGCGTTCGCGCATGTCCACCCAAACGAGGCTCGGCTTCAAACAGGACGACGCTGTGCCGATCTGCCAAATAATGCGCCGCGCCAAGGCCTGAAATTCCACCACCAATTATGGCGATACGTTTTGACGCACTGCGCGACTTCTCAAACGGCATACACTGTCTCCTGCCCGGTATTGTGCTCTCGTTACGCGCGAGAACGGGAAACGGATTAGAAGGAGGCAGAAAAAAATTGTGATCCGGTGCGGGCATCGCCGCGTAACAGGGTCATGTTGACGAGCAAGCAGCCGGTTCAAGAAACGGATGCACTCGGGGGAGCGATTGCGTATCGTAAGAGAGCAATCAACTCCGAGAGCCTTGGCACGAACGGCATGCAGGCAGTCACTGCAATGAAAGAAGACACGTGGGTCGGCCATCTGCGCCGAATACATGAAGACCGGGATCAATCGGCATTTGCCGAGTTGTTTCAGCACTTCGCCCCCCGCGTGAAGGCGTTTTTGATGAAGTCAGGGGCGAATGAGACCCTGGCAGAGGAATGTACACAGGAGGTCATGGCGACCCTTTGGCGTAAGGCCCAAATGTTCGACCCGACGCGTGCCAGCGTTGCGACGTGGATCTTCACGATCGCCCGGAACCGAAAAGTCGACATGCTGCGAAAGCAGCGCAGGCCAGAACCCGAAGATCTGCCCTGGGGCCCAGAGGCCGAACCAGATCAGGCAGATGTCGTGATGCTTCGTCAGGAAACCGCGCGGCTGAGTGAAGCACTTGCTCAGTTGCCGCAAAAGCAAAGGGATTTGGTCGAGAAGGCCTATTTCGGGGATCTCAGCCATAGTGAGATCGCAGCCGAGACTGGACTTCCGCTGGGGACGATTAAATCCAGAATTCGACTGGCGCTGGAAAAGCTGCGTCATGACATGAAGTGAGTGACCGTCATGGGGACGATTAAACATCATCTGAACGATGCGCTGTTAATGGCGTATTCCGCGGGCGCCTGCCTGAGGCCTTTGACCTTGTGGTAGCGACCCACATCTCGCTCTGCGATGAGTGCCGCGCGCGGCTGGAGGCGTTCGACACGCTCGGCGGTGTCGTGCTTGAAGCCTGCGCTGAAGTTGCGATGAGCGACACAAGCTTGGAGGCGACTTTGGCGCTGATCGCCGCGCAGGACACAGGCTCAGAAATTATTGCCGAACCGGCCAAGGCTTCGACGGGCATCTTCCCGAAGCCTCTGCAAGACTATGTGGGCGGCGACCTGGACGCGGTGAATTGGAAGGCCTTGGGCGGCGGTGTTCGCCAGGCGGTTCTGCCAACCACACGTGATGCATCGGTGCGCTTGCTGCACATTCCCGCAGGCAGGAAAATGCCGGACCACGGGCACCATGGCACCGAACTGACGCTTGTTCTTCAAGGCGCGTTTGAGGATGAGGACGGGTATTTTGCTCGTGGCGACGTGGAGATTGCCGACGAGGATATGAACCACACGCCTGTCGCGGCGGAGGGCGAAGACTGCATTTGCCTTGCCGCCACCGACGCGCGTCTTCGGTTCAACCGTTTGCTTCCACGTATGGCGCAACCCTTCATGGGCATCTAAGCGACGGTTCGAAACACCGGTCTGCGGCGGGTCACGCCGCGGATACCCTACTCTCCCGCGATCCGCTCGACAGGCGCGTCAGGGTCCTCTCCATCAAAGTCTGACGAGATCGTCTTCGTGGTCTTCGCGCCCAGTTTTTTGAGCGCGTCCACCTGACCCAACACGTTGCCCGGCCCGCGCGAGAGCTGGCGAAATGCGTCTTGATAACTCACATTCGCCTGCTCAAGCCGTCCGCCGAGGGTTTCCATGTTACTGACGAAACCCTGCACCTTGTCATAAAGGCGGCCCGCACGCTCAGCGATCTTCTCGGCATTCTTGTTCCGCCGCTCCACGCCCCAGACATTGGCCACCGTCTTGAGCGCCATCATCAGCGTTGTGGGCGTGGCGATCATCACGTTGTTCTTCACTGCGTACTCGGTCAGCGCCCCATCCAGACGCAGCGCCTCAGAGAGCGCGCCCTCAATCGGAACAAATAAGATCACATAGTCGACCGACAGATCCTCGGCGGCGTGATAATCCTTGGACCCAAGATCTGCGATGTGCCGCTGGAGCGACTCCAAATGCCGTTTGCCCGCCGCCTCGGCCAGCGCGTCATCCTCGGCATTCACCAGCTCGGTATAGGCAACCAATGACACCTTGCTATCGACGACGATAGATTTCCACCCGGCAAATACACCACCACATCCGGCTTAAGCCGACGCCCTTCGTCACCCTGACGAGACACTTGCGTCTCGAACTCTTCGCCCTTGCGCAGGCCCGACCGCTCCAGCAGGCTTTCCAGAACCATTTCGCCCCAGGCACCTTGCTTTTGCTGATCAGATTTGAGCGCGCGCGTCAAAGCAACCGCATCTTCGGACAACCGCTGAGAGCGTTCCGTCAGCGACTTCAACTCCGCCGCCAGCGCCGCGCGATCCCGCACACCGCCTTCGTGCATCTGCTTCAGGTCTTGCTGAAACTGACCCACATGCTCTTTGAGCGGCGCAAGCGTTGCGGTCAGCGTCTCTTTATTGCGGCGCGTGATCTCCTCGCCTTGCGATTTCAGCGCCTCGGCTGACAGACTTTGAAACTGACGCGTCAGATCGCCACGCATTTCCTTAAGCAGCGCGATCTCGGCCTCGGCCGCCTGCTTCGCCGCACCCAACTCGGCCGTCAGCCGCGCTTTTTCCTGCGCCGCAAACAGAATGTCAGAACTTGCCGCTTCAAGTTGTTCGCGAAGCGCGTCCACGTCGCCGGTCAGACGCATGACATCTTCGACCCGCGCATCCCGTTCTTGCGAAGCGCGTTCGGCCGCGACGACCGTACGCAAAAGCTCGGCCCGAAGCCGCCGTCGCTCACGCGCGCCCCGGATCGCCGCAACGACGATCACCAGCAAAAGCGCACCCGCGGCGATCAATCCCGCGATGACGATATCTTCCAATCGATAGGCTGTTCCCCAAAGCTCAATCATGTGCGTCCAAACAAACGTTCGATGTCGCTCAGCTTGAGCTCAACATAGGTGGGGCGGCCATGGTTGCATTGCCCGGAATTTGGCGTCGCTTCCATTTCACGGAGCAACGCGTTCATCTCATCCACGCGCATTTGGCGCCCGGACCGAATAGAACCGTGGCACGACATCCGCGACAAAACCGCATCGATCCGAGCCGCAACCGTCTCAGATCCGGTGGCGGTGCCCAAGGCATCAAGAATGTCATGCACCAGTGCTTTGGCGTCGATCTCTCCCACAATCGCAGGGGTCTCGCGCACCGCAATGGCTGTGCCTCCAAACGCTTCTATGCCCAATCCCAGCGTCGCAAGCTCTTCGGCAATCGCCAAAAGCCGATCACATTCTGGCGCGGGAAGTTCGACGATCTCAGGAATGAGCAAGGCCTGCGCCGCAATCCCCGCCTCTCGCGCTTGCCGCTTCATGCGCTCATAGACCAGCCGTTCATGTGCGGCATGTTGGTCGACCAGCACCATCCCCGTCGCGGTCTGGGCCACAATGTAATTCTCATGCACCTGCGCCCGCGCCGCCCCCAGCGGGGCATCTTGAGGCACCACGTCCACATGGTCTGTTGACGGCTCTACGCGAGCACTGGGGGCGGAGACTTCGGAAAATCCGGACGGGGTCGCCAATGTCTGTCGCGGCTCCATCTGATAGACGCGCGCGGTTGTGGGCGGCGGCTGCATGGCCCCCAAGACACCGTCGGCAACCGTGCTCGAACTGCGGTGACTGGCACCGGCCAAGGCATGCCGCAACCCACTGACGATCAGCCCGCGCACCACGCCCGGGTCACGAAACCGCACTTCAGACTTCGCAGGGTGCACGTTCACGTCCACGCGCGACGGGTCGCAAGTGATGAACAGCGCGGCGACCGGATGCCGATCTCGGCTAAGCACATCTGAATAAGCCGCGCGCAGAGCGCCGGTAAGCTGACGATCGCTGACAGGTCGGCCATTCACCATGATGTACTGCGCGACAGCAGCACCGCGCGAATAGGTCGGCAGCGCCGCCAGCCCGGTAAGCCGAATGCCTTCGCGCTCTGCATCAAGCGGAATGGCGTTTTCCACAAAATCCGCCCCAAGAATGGCGCGAAGCCGGTCGCTCAGCGCCGTATCAGCGTCCCGCGCGCTTGGAACATCCAGCACCGTCCTCGGCGGTTTGCCCTCAGTGACGTCCGTCAGGCGAAACCCAATCATGGGTTCGGCCACGGCCAGTCTGCGCACGGTGTCCGCGATGGCCTGCGCCTCCCCCCTCTCGGTGCGCAAGAACTTTAGTCGTGCGGGCGTTGCATAGAACAAATCGCGCAATTCAATCCGGGTGCCATAGGGGCTTGCTGCAGGAACCACGGGCGCCATTTTGCCCCCGGCAACGCGCAACTCGGCGCCGTCAAACCCATCTGCGCGCGTCACAATGCTAAGACGACCCACGGCACCCAAAGACGGCAATGCCTCGCCCCGAAAACCAAAAGACCGGATGTTTAAAAGATCCGCTCCATCAATCTTGGACGTTGCATGGCGCGACAGTGCCAACGGAAGATCGTCTGCCGACATCCCGCACCCGTCGTCCGACACCGCGATCAGGGATTTGCCGCCATCCGCATAAGAAATCTCGATCCGTGTCGCCCCAGCGTCGAGCGCATTTTCGACAAGCTCCTTCACCGCAGATGCAGGGCGTTCAACGACCTCACCCGCAGCAATCCGGTTGATCGCTGCGTCATCAAGCTGGCGAATCTTAGGGCGTTCGCCGGTTATGTTGGGGTTGGTGGCGGGCATACCACAATTTGTAGCATGCCCAGTCGCGATTCGACAGATCAGTTTGCGGGCATCAACCCATCAGGTTCACCCACGACCACAAACCTCAGCCCTTCGGCATCAAACAGCTCTGACGCGACCCGTTGGATGTCGTCCACGGTCACGGCATTTACCCGTTCGTTGCGAGTGGCGATGTAATCAATGGGTAAGCCAGCGCTTTGCATCCCGACCATAATTCCGGCGATGCGCCCGTTCCCGTCAAAACGCAACGGGTACGATCCCGTCAAATACGTTTGTGCCGCCATCAGTTCGTCTTCGGTAACGCCGTCCTGTGCAATACGCGCCCATTCCGCACTAATCAATTCAATCGTTTCGGCCATACGCGCGTTGTCGGTGGACGCTTGTCCAAGGATCAGGTCCGCGTAATCGAAATCCGCAAGAAATGTCCCGATCCCATAAGTGAGGCCACGTTTCTCACGGATCTCCTCGCCCAGTCGCGACTGAAGTCCTGCACCGCCCAAGATCTGGTTGGCAATGAACGCCGGGAAGAAATCCGGGTCATCACGGTCGATCCCGTCATGGCCAAACAGAACGACTGACTGCGGCGTCGGATAGGGCACCACGGTCACGCCACCTTCAACCGTCACACTCGCCCGTTCGGGCAGCGCGCCTCCTGTTTCGGGCAGGCCGGCCAAAAGCTCATCCAGAAGTGGGCCGAGCTCTTCGGCAGAAATATCGCCCGCGACACCAATTTGCACCCGGTCCCGGGTCAGGGCCGCCTGATGCGCGGCCACCAAATCATCGCGCGTCAAACCCGCGATGCTGTCCAGCGTCCCTTCTTTGGCCGAGGCATAGGGATGATCGCCAAAGGCCATCTCGTCAAAGGTGCGGCGCGCGATGGAATTGGGGTCGCGTTCATCTCCCTCGATCACCGCAACCACTTGGCTGCGCACGCGATCAATTGCGCTTTGGTCAAAGCTCGGGGCCGCAATGGCCTGCGCCAAAAGCGCGACCGCCTCCTCCCGGTTATCATTCAAAAACCGCGCAGAGATCGACACGGCATCGTCGTAGGCGTCGAAGCCATAACTGGCGGCCAGCGCTTCGCGCGCAGCCGCAAAGCCTTGCGCATCCAAATCACCGGTGCCCTCTTCAATCAGCGCCATCATAAGATTGGTGGCGCCACGCTTGCCCGGCGCATCCAGAGATGCCCCACCCGGAAAACGAAACTCAATCGCGACAAACGGGATTGAGGGTTCTTCGACAAGCCACGCGGTCAAACCACCGGGCGTCTTCACCTCTTGAATGTCCACCGACGCGACAGCAGGCATAGCGAAGACGACGACGAAGGCAGTGAACAGAGCGCGGATCATTGGGTCACCTCCTCTGTCGCCACGGATCGCGTTAGCCACCCAGTCACAGCTTTGTTGCGGTCAAACACCAACTCTGCTGCGGCCATGATGTCGTCCGGTGTCACAGCATCCAGAACAGCGGGCCAAGCCTCAACGTCCTCAACGGTCAACCCACTGGTCAAAGCCGAACCATATCGCCGCGCCAATGACCCAACGCTGTCCTCGGCATAGATCTGTGATGCGCGAATCTGAAACTTGATGCGCTCAAGCTGTGCCAGATCCACACCTTCAACCATGAACTCCGCCAACGCGCGGTCCATCTCGGCCTCTGCGTCTTCTAACGACACGCCAGCGGCTGGCACGACGACAAGACCAAACGTTGTCGCATCCAGCGACGTCGGGCTGTAGAAGGCTGACGCATAAAGCGCAGTCTTCGCCTGAAACTGCAGCTTCTGCCCCAGAACAGAAGTGGCAGATGACCCGCCCAAAAGCTCTGACAGCATCACAAGTGCCGCCGCAGTTTCCTGATCGCCGCTGTTGCGCTCGGGTGCGAGATAGGTGCGCAGAACATAGGGCTGCGACACCCGTTCATCCGCAAACGTGATACGCCGTTCGCCGAGTTGTGGCGGCTCGGTCGGGCGGGCACGTGGTGTAAGGTCGGGATTGGCCGGGATCACCCCGTAATACGTTTCTGCCAAGGCGCGCACCGGCTCCGGCTCGACATCTCCCGCGACGACCAGCACCGCGTTATTGGGCCAGTAAAACCGGTCATAGAACGCCTGCGCGTCATCGCCATCAAGCTCTTCCATCTCATGGCGCCACCCGATGATCGGCACGCCATAGCGGTGGTTTTGGTACTGCGCGGCGCGGCGCTGTTCCCCGAAAAGGGCCGACGGGTCGTTATCCGTCCGCTGACTGCGCTCTTCGAGGATGACCAACCTCTCGGTGTCAATCTCTTCGGGAATAAAGCGGATGTTGCGCATCCGGTCCGCTTCCATGCGCATCACAAGTTCCAGGCGATCCGCCGCGATCCGCTGAAAATACGCGGTGTAGTCAAAAGAGGTAAACGCGTTGTCGCTGCCACCGTTGGCGGCCACCGTTTCAGATAACTCACCGGTCGCGAGCGTCTCCGTGGACTTGAACAAAAGATGTTCGGTGAAATGCGCGATGCCAGAGACACCGGGATCTTCGTCCGCTGACCCGGCGCGATACCACACCATATGCGTCACGGCCGGGCTCGGTGATCTTCCAGAACGACCACCTCCATCCCATTGTCCAACTCAAAACTTGTGACCTCGGCGGCCTGCGCGGGAAGCGCGACAACCAAAGCGGCAGACAAGGTGCGAAGTAATGCGGTCATAGCGGACTCCCGTTTCAGTCAAAGAGATACGGGAGGTTGCAGCAGTTTCAACCGCGCTTACGCGGAAGTGAGCGGATCAAAAGGGCGGGGGTGGCGCGGCAGGCGTTGGAACCCCAGCAGCCCGGAACCGTTCAAGTTCGGCATCCTGATCCAGCGATTCCAGTGCGTAGACGCTGAAATACTTGCTGACATTGGCGATCCGCTCAAGGAACAGGACATCGTTCCGACGCCGGAAATCCAGGTCGGATGCGGCCAGTTCCTCGCGGATTGTGGGCGACCGACCAAAGCGCGTGGCATAGGTCAAAACACCCGATTCAGACGACCTTGCATTCGCCGCCGTAGCTGTTCCGCCAAGGGCCACAAAGACATCTTCCTGCGGGGTTGCATCGGCGCGACTGCTTCCGGTTGAGGTCGGCGGCGGGAGATATGCAAAATCCTCTGGCGTCTCCAGCAGTTTGTTCGGCACGATCGAAAACTCGTCCGGCCCTTCGCCACTGCTGCGCAACTGCAAAAGCTCGGGGTTTTCGCGGCGCGAACACGCTGCTGCCGTCAGGGCAATCAAGCCCATCAGCATCGCCACGCGCATACTGCGATATACCGGAAACCCCGTCTTCATACGCACAGGTTTATCGCGTCGAAACGGCATCGTCACGCGCTCTGTTCCTTGCCGGTGAAAACCACAAGCAGGATCGCGCCGGCGAAAATGGCCACGTCGGCAAGATTAAACGTGAACGGGTTCTGAATCCCGCAACACGACATATTCAGAAAATCCGCTACGGCTCCGTAAATCAGCCGGTCCAACACATTGCCCAGCGCCCCACCGATCAACAACCCCGCGCCAGCCTGCGCAATCGGACGCATCGGCTCTCGCGCGACCCAGCGAAGGACCCAGGCACAAATTGCAAGCGCCAGCACGATCAGCACCCAGCGTGCCGCCCCCGGCGCATCCGAGAACAGGCCAAAGTTGATCCCCTCATTCCACCCCATGCGAAAATTCACAAACGGAGGCAGCACGTCCATGGCGAGCCGATTTTTAAGATCCAGACCGTGAACGATCCAGACCTTTGAGATCTGATCCACCGCAAAGGCGATCGCCGCAAAGATCATGGTCAGCCGCATCAGTGCCGGAAGTGCCGCAAACCGGTAAAGACCATGGCAAGCCCCGCCTCATCCGCTGCCGCAATAACCTCGTCATCGCGCATTGAGCCACCGGGTTGCACAACTGCCGTAGCCCCAGCCTCCGCCGCCGTCAAAAGACCGTCAGGGAACGGAAAAAACGCGTCTGACGCAACGACCGAGCCGACAACCGGCGACTGAGACAGACCCAGCGCCTCCGCCATGTCCTCGCCTTTTCGTGCCGCGATCCGCGTGGAGTCAACCCGGCTCATCTGCCCCGCACCGACGCCGACCGTTGCGCCATCCTTGGCATAGACGATGGCGTTCGACTTAACATGTTTTGCAACCTTGGCCGCGAAGAGCAGATCAGACATCTCAGCGTCACTTGGCGCACGCTTGGTCATTACGCGCATATCCTCGGGCGATGCTGTGCGGGCGTCCTTGTCTTGCACCAGATAACCGCCTGACACCTGCCGCACGGTCGCTGCCGCCGCAGCCGGGTCCGGCAATCCGTCGGTCAGCAACAGGCGCAGGTTCTTTTTGGCCGCAAATACGGCCCTTGCCGCGTCATCCGCGCCGGGGGCGATGACCACTTCCGTGAAGATTTCGACAATCGCCCGCGCGGTGGCCTCATCCAAAACTTGGTTCAGTGCGATAATCCCGCCGAAGGCCGAGGTCCGGTCGCAGTCGAACGCGCGCCCATAAGCCTCTGCCAAGGTCGCACCGGTTGCCACACCACAGGGGTTGGCGTGCTTGATGATCGCGCACGCCGGACGATCCGTCCCGAACTCAGCCACCAACTCATAGGCCGCATCGGTGTCATTGATATTGTTATAGCTCAGCGCTTTGCCCTGAAGCTGCGTGGCCGTTGATACGCCCTGCCGCACACTCCCATCAGTATAGAACGCCGCCGATTGGTGGGGGTTTTCGCCATAGCGCATGGGCTGCGCCAGCGTTCCCGCGAACACGCGACGGCGCGGAGTTTCTTCGCCCAACGCGCCCGCCATCCACGTACTGACAGCCGCATCATACGCTCCTGTTCGGGCATAGGCGATCTGCGCCAGCTTCTGCCGGAATGCATAGGTCGTGCCGCCACCATTCGCATCCAGTTCCGAAAGGACGGCGTCATAATCTTCCACGTCGACAACCGTGGTGACAAAGGAATGATTCTTGGCCGCAGCCCGGATCATCGCAGGTCCGCCGATATCGATGTTCTCAATCGCGGTATCATAGTCCGCACCAGCGGCGACAGTTGCCTCGAACGGGTAAAGATTGACGATCAGCAGGTCGATCGCACCGATCCCGTGTTCGTCCATCGCCGCCACATGATCCGCATTGTCCCGCAGCGCCAGCAACCCGCCATGGACCTTAGGGTGCAGCGTCTTCACGCGACCATCCATCATTTCCGGGAAACCCGTCACTTCAGACACTTCGGTGACGGTCAATCCCGCCTCGGACAGCGCCCGCGCGGTGCCTCCCGTTGACAGAAGCTCAACGCCACGCGCCGCGAGCGCGGTGGCGAATTCAGTCAGACCAGTTTTGTCGGATACGGAAATAAGTGCCCGGCGGACGGCAATCGGATCAGTCATGGACCCCCTCAGGTGTTCGATCCCAAATCAGTGCGCGACCATGGGCTCTTCGACCGAAAAATCGCGGACGAACGAGGGGGTATCCTGCGCCTTGGAAAAGGTCCAGCCCAACCGTGTGGCATAGTCGAGCGCGGTCGCAGTCAGCACGATCTGACGTGTCGCGCGCGGCGACAAACGTGTTCTTTCAAGGTAAACGCTAGGCTCAAGAGAAAGCCGCGCCGAACCGCTGTAGCGGAACACCCAAATCTCACCGCTTTTCAGGACAAGCGACACCGCCGAGCCCCCCATGTCGAGATGCGCATCGACGTCTGGGTGCAGGTGGAACCTACTGGCAAAGGGAATGCCGCGCCCGTTGGATTTGTGAAAGGCGAGGTCAAAGCGACGCTCGCCGTCTTGCCCAATCGCCGTCAGCGCATCCTCGCCTTCCAGAACCCGCCCGTCGCGGCCAAGCTCCAGTCGCCGTACATGGGCAAGACCATGGGTCGCTTCATATCCATTGTGTCCCAACTGAAAGCCCACACGATCATCCGAGATATGCGGGGCAACGGTCACCTCTGTCGGCACCTCCAGAAGGTACTCCGGCTGATCGGAATCGTTGAGCGTCGGCACTGACAGGCGGGACGAGGATACGCCACCAATCCCAAGCGTGGAATGCGAGGCGGTGGCCCGTCCGGCACGACGCCAGCTTTTGCCAAAGGTGGCACCCGAGCCGCAATTCACGATCATCGGACGCCGACCTGACGTGAGTTCAAACGCCAGGGTCGAGGCGTGCGCATGGGCCGAGGCCGGACCCAACGGCGGGGCCGCGGCATCGACGATGACCGTGGTGCGCGCCTGCGCCAGTCGCACGTAACCCATAGCAATGTCTTCGGGCGGCAGCGGCTTGATCCCGGATGTGGCCAACCCTTGTTCCAGACGACCTTCCATCCCGCGTCCACCACCGTGAAACCGTGCAAGTCCCCCATCGGCGTGGCGCAGGGCGCGCATCACCGGAGCGATCCGCGCAATCGCATCCAGATGCTCACGCGCAGGCATGCGCCCGGCATCTGAAAGCGCATCCGCCGCCCAGTTGAGCAGCATAAAGACTTCAAGCAGATCTTCGGGGTTACGCGTAAGCAATCCGCCGCTCGCATCGATCTCGCGCGAACATTCCTTGGCCAGCGCACGGGCCGCCGCGCCCACCGTTCCATCCATCCCGCTCAAAGCGAGACCGGCATAAATCAAACCCGTCAGCGCCTCGAACCGGGGCAAACCCGGCGATGCAGCCTTCCAACGTTTGCCAAGAAAGTTCGTCTGCCGCGACAGGCTTCGGAAATAGGCCGCGCTTTCTTCGGACGAGCGTCCATTAAGCAGCAAGATCGCATGGTTGATCCACCGGATCAGCCTGCGCCCCGTCAGATCAGGGGTCCAGCCGGGTCCTTTGCCAGTGCCGTATCTCGCGATCCACTCGAACGTAAAGTCCTGCGCCTGTTCCCGTGCGGCCAGATCGCCGACGGCAGCCAGGTCATCGAGCCACGTAAATCCATGGATGGTCGAGACATAGGCCGAATCAGGCGCGGGCAGGTCCCAGATCATCGCACCCGGCGATTCCGCCAGATATCCCGCAAAGAGGAAATTCCCCGCCACCAACTGACGTCCTTTGGCAAAACTGCCGATTGTGCGCGGTTCAGGCTGGCTGACAAATGTCGTCGCCCCACGCGCAGCACGGGCCGTCCGCGCAGAAATGCGGTTCATGTTGCGCGTCCAGCGCTGACCCATGCTTTCGGTGTTGGTCACGTAAGTGCCCTGCCAGTTCTGACCCGGTTACTCCGGATTCTGGACCACAGAATACGCCGCCCCCCAGCCCGTGTCATGACCGATCTTTGCGTCAGGCAGGCTTTTCGAGAAGTGCGATGAAAAAACCATCCATCCCGCCACGCGCGGCCCAAAGTTCGGGTGTGAGGCGCAATGCGCCTGCCTGCGTGAGCCAGTCATTCTCAATCCACGGTGCCCCGCCGGCAAGGGAGGCCTGCCGCAACCCCAGCTTCGACAGAACCTCGCCCGTGACCTGCGCCTCGCCTTCATCCGCCAAAAGCGAACAGGTGCAATACACCATCCGCCCACCGGGACGCAGAAGCGTCGCCGCCTTGGCCAGCATCTTGGCCTGAAGCGGCACGACCTCACTCAAACGCTGAATCGGATCGAGGAAGGGAAGCTCCGGATGCCGTCGGATCGTGCCCGTCGCGCTGCATGGCGCATCGACAAGGATCACATCAAATCCCGCTGCGTCTTCATAGGTCAACGCATCCGCCACGACCATTTCGGCGGTCAGCTCAACGCGTGCGAGGTTTTCCTTCACCCGCGCAAGCCGCTCTTTTGAGACATCAAGCGCAACAACCTCAGCGCCCGCAGCAGCAAGCTGCATTGTCTTGCCGCCCGGCGCAGCGCACAGATCAAGCACGCGTTCGCCCGGTTGAACGTTCAAGAGCCGCGCCGGGATCGCTGCCGCCGCGTCCTGAACCCAGAACGCCCCCTCGGCATAACCGGGCAGACCGGTCACTTGCCCCCCGGACGCCAACCGAACCGAGCCGGTGGGCAAAGCGACCGAACCGTCGAGGTCCAGCGATCCGGTCTTAGGCGTTAGATCGAGCGGGGGCGTCGTCGCGTGGGCGGTCTCAATTGCCGCCGTCCGTTCCTTGCCGAACTGGGCAATCAGGCGTTTGCGCAGCGGCTTTGGCAAAACCGGCACTGGCAAATCGTCCCATTCCGGGCGGTTTCGGTCCACGTTGCGCAAGACCGCATTCACCAACCGGCTCGCGCCCGGCCCTGTGTCGGCAATCTTGGCCACTTCAACCGCGCTATCGATTACGCCATGCGCCTCTTGCCCGTCGCCCAGCATCTCCCACACCGCAAGCCGCATCGCATTGAGCAGAACGTCATAGGGGCGGTTGCGCAGGTAGGGACCGAGCACCCGGTCGCTTCGGTTGGCCCAGCGCAGCGCCTCACCCGCCAGCCGCTGCGCGCGCGCGCGGTCCGCTGGATCGAGGGAGTCCAACGCCTTTGGGCCGGATTGGGCAAAGGTTTCGCCTGCTTCCGTGGCCGCGGTCATCATGCGCACGGCAGCACGGCGCGCAGGCAATCCGGGTTTCATATCTGGCGTCTCGCGCGTTGAGAAATCATTTGGACGCGGTATATGAAGCATATGCCCCGCCGCAAGGACCAATCATGAGCGACGAAATTGCAAAAGACCTGCCGCCAGCGGCGCAGCGCGCCTTGGCAGAAGCCGCAGAGCGTCGGCGCAAGGCCGAAGCCGAGGCCAAGCCCGCGCCCAAGGAATACGGTGGTCGCGACGGCCCCGAACCTGTGCGCTATGGCGACTGGGAGAAAAAAGGCATCGCGATCGACTTCTGATCCGGCCGCAGCGCCACCGGCACAGGCCCGGTCATCGAGTATTTGAAAAACAAAGATGTGCGCGCGCGCTTACTTAAGGCGCAAATCTGCCGTGTCCCCGGTTCCACGATCTGCAATGAAGCGCAGGGTCGCGCCGTTGACCAAGACCTGCTGACAGTTGCGGGGAATCGGGCGCTGGCCAAAGCGCATCTCGCGACAGAAAAATCCGTCATCTGACCAATCCCAGCGCCCAGTGACGTCGCGCCCAAAGGCGCGGCCGGTGATCGCGCCGTCTGGTGTGACAATCAACGTGATACCAAGCCGGGTAAGTTCCTTGCCTGTGACCAGCCCCAGAAAGCCGTCCTCCCGGTCGACTGCGGTGAAAGCCTGCACACCGCCGGCAACAAGCGTCAACGTGATTGCCAGCAATGAAGTTCTAAGTGTTTTCACGTCAGCACCCTCTCCGTTATCCAGTTATCTTAGATACGAGGTGGCGCAGGCGCCGGATCACTCCAGCCCGAGCACGTCCATCATGGAATAGGCACCGGGCTTTTTGCCCTGACCCCAAATTGCGGCCTTCACTGCGCCGCGCGCAAAAATAGAGCGATCTGTTGCGACATGGCGCAAGACGATGCGTTCGCCCGGACCCGCAAAGATCACATCATGCTCGCCCACCACGTCGCCGCCTCTCAGAGCGGCAAAGCCGATGGCCCCGTTCCCCCTTGCGCCCGTGATCCCGTCACGCCCGCGCTCAGACGACACATCCAGGTCGATGCCGCGACCCTGCGCTGCCGCTTCGCCCAGCATCAGGGCCGTGCCAGAGGGCGCGTCGACCTTGTGACGATGGTGCATTTCGACAACTTCGATATCGAACTCTTCATCCAACGCAGCGGCCACTTTTTGTGCCAGACCCGTCAGAAGGTTCACGCCAAGGCTCATGTTTCCGGCCCGCACGATCACCGCATGCCGGGCGGCCGCGTCAAGCTTTTCGATGTGGTGCGGGTCAAAGCCCGTGGTGCCAATCACATGAACGCAGCGTGCCTGAGCCGTGAGGGTCGCGAATTCAACCGTGGCGTCGGGACTGGTAAAGTCGATCACCGCCTGCGCGTGAACAATCGCTTCAATCGGATCGTCTGTGACCGTGACGCCAATCGGCGCGCCACCGGCAATCTCGCCGGGATCGCGCCCGACCCAGTCGTGACCGGGACGTTCCAGCAGACCCACAAGTTTCACAGCCGGGCTGTCCAGCACGGTTTGCGTCAACATCTGGCCCATGCGGCCAGAGGCGCCTGTGATAACAATTCCCGGTACGTCAGTCATGGCAGTCCCTTTCCTTGCCTCGCCATAGCCGCACCCGCGTCCTTGTGCAAACCGCGTCTTGCAGCGGGAGGGTCGAGCGCGTATCTGACCCAACATGTCCAAAGGTGCATATTCAGATCATCGCGGTCCCAGCCAGCGCCAGTTGCGCGTCGCCGAACTTTTGCGGCGGCGTCTGTCCGAGGTATTGGCACGCGGCGAAGTGCATGATCCCGAACTGAACGCGATGTCCATCACCGTGGGCGAAGTTCGCGCTTCCCCCGACCTCAAGGTCGCGACAGCGTTCGTCATGCCTCTGGGCGGCGGCGAAGCCGACCATGCGCTTGAGGTTCTCAAAGCCAATCGGAGTGAGATCCGGCGCGCCGTGACCAAGGGGTTGAACCTCAAATACTCACCCGATCTGCGCTTTGTGCTTGATGATACCTATGACCGGATGGACGACACGCGGCGACTTCTGGATCTCGACAATGTGCGGCGGGACCTTGAAACGGAATAGCCTTTGGGCCATCGCCGCGCTGATCTTTGGCGCGTCACAGGCATTTGCCGCCGAATGCTTTGATCTTGAGTTTGAAGATACCTCATTCACCGCCTGCCGTGCCGACCCTGCGACAGATGATATCCGGCTCTGGCTGAATGATGGTGACGGCGATTTGCTGGGCACATTCTCGGCCGTTGAAAGCGCGCTGGCGGACGAGGGCCGCGCGCTGGCTTTCGCGACCAATGGCGGGATGTATCACCCAGACCGCTCACCGGTCGGGCACTATGTCGAGGACGGGCAAGAGCTTCAGCGGGTCATAACCTCATCCGGCCCCGGTAATTTCGGCCTGCTGCCCAACGGTGTGTTGTGCCTGTCAGAGGGGTCAGCAACTCTGACAGAAAGCAGACGTTATGCCGACGTTATGCCGACATGCGAATTTGCCACGCAATCCGGCCCGATGCTGGTCATCGACGGCGCGCTCCATCCGAGGTTTTTGGCCGACGGAACGTCTCGCTTCATCCGCAATGGTGTCGGGATCGACGAGACTGGCGACCTGATCGTCGCAATCTCAAACGCGCCCGTGAATTTTCATCGCTTCGCGCGCATGTTTCGCGATGTGCTGAATACGCCCAATGCTTTGTACCTCGACGGCAACATCTCGCGCCTGCATGCACCTGACCTTGGTCGTAGCGATGCGGGCTTTCCCATGGGGCCAATCCTTGGCGTGACGCGCCCACAGGATTGACGCCCGCCCCGCCCGCGTCTAGGCGACCCCGCGAAGAGAGAAGGATTGAGTTGATTTGGCACGCAGACGCAAAGGCCGCGACATCTCAGGCTGGGTCATTGTCGACAAACCCGCAGGCGTCGGTTCGACCGATGTCGTGTCAAAGGTCAGGTGGGCTTTTGAGGCGAAAAAAGCCGGCCATGCCGGACCCTAGACCCCTCTGCAACGGGCCTCCTTGCGGTGGCCTTGGGCGAGGCAACCAAAACGATCCCGTTCATCTACCGACGCGCTCAAATCCTATTCATTTGATGTCAGGTTTGGCATGTCGACAACAACGGACGATGCCGAGGGCGAAGTTCTCGAGACGTCCGAAAAGCGGCCCGGCGATGCAGAAATCATAGCCGCTCTTCCCCAGTTCCGAGGACAGATCAAACAACGCCCGCCACAGTTTTCGGCCGTAAAGGTCGACGGTCAACGCGCCTATGATCTCGCCCGTGAAGGCGAGGCGATGGATCTCGCGGAACGTGACCTCTGGGTGGATCAGCTCGACCTGATCGAACGTCTCGATGAGGACAGCGCGCGGTTCGAACTGGTCTGCGGCAAAGGCGGGTACGTGCGGTCGATTGCGCGCGATCTTGGGTCAGACCTCGGGTGTCATGCCCACGTCCTGACGCTTCGTCGCGTGTGGTCCGGGCCTTTTGACCTGACAGGCCTGCACATGACGTGGGACCAGATAGAAGAGCTGGCACGAACACCCGAGATCGACGCATATTTGCTGCCGTTGGAAGCAGGGCTTGCAGATGTTCCCGAACTCAAATGCACCGACCTTGCCGCGACACGCCTTCGCAATGGCAACCCGGCACAAGTGCTCACCAGCGCCGAGTTCGGAGAGACCGCCTGGGCCAGTCATGACGGGCTGGCTGTGGCGATCGGCACCTACCGCGCAGGCCAGTTGCATCCAAGCCGGGTGATTGTCCGGTGATTACGCGAACCCATCAGAACGGACCGACCCAAAGCGTTGCAATCTATTCCGAGTGCGAACGCTACCGCTACAGCCTGACCCGCGTATGGGAGCCATCGGGCGACCGCGTTCTTTTCATCATGCTGAACCCGTCCACCGCGACCGAGGTGCAAAACGACCCAACGGTCGAACGCTGCGAACGGCGTGCGCGGGCGCTCGGCTACGGGCATTTCGCGTCTGCAACATCTTTGCCTGGCGCGAGACGGATCCCGCCAAAATGCGCCGCGCCGAAGACCCCGTTGGGGCGGCCAATAACGCTGCAATCCTTGAGGCTTGTGACTGGGCGGACGCGATCGTTTGCGCCTGGGGCAGCCATGGGGAACATCTGGACCGTGGTCGGGAAGTGGAAACGCTGGTGCGTGGAACTGGGCGCGCCGTGACCAGCCTTGGCCAGACCAAGGCAGGCCACCCAAAGCATCCGCTCTACATCGCGTATTCCGAACAGCCGCGCGCGTGGTTACCCGCCGCCCAATAGCTTGGTCAGGGGATCATCCTCGGTCAGCAGGTGCAGATCCGACATCGATGCCTCTTCAACCTGTTTGAGCACGGCAATGGGCTGACTGTTGAGCGACACAATGCCATCACCATCTTCGGGCGCGACATCAACGACACCCGGCAGGGTGGCCATATCCCGCGACACCAACACCACCAAGACGTCATCGCCTGGGCGAAAATCCTCCACTCCCGCCGGGGCGGCTCCCGGTTCAATCGGGACATCCCACGCGATCGCGGCAACACTGCCCTCCGTCGCGGGCGCAACCTCGGGAGCGTTGCCATCGGTTGGGGACAGCACACCGTCATCACCCGTACCGGCCGGAGCGTCCGGCGCATCCGGATCTGCGGGACCGATCGCTCCTTCATTGCCCGTATCTGGCGGCACGTCCGGCATGTCGGGATCGGTCGGAGCCAGTGGGACCTCGGGCGCGGTTGGCAGGTCCGGTGCATGGCATGTGGCGTAGCTGAGCAGTGTCAGTTGCTCATCCTCGGAGGTGTCATCGTCAGGCGGCATAGCCGCATCTTCTTCGGGCATCTCTGTGCCGAGCAGTAGGTCACCAAGCGGTGCGGCACCATCGCCCTCTTCGGCTTCAGGCGCTTCTTCGGTCACCTCGTCTTCGTCTGTGGGCGACGCATCCGAATTCATGACAACATCCATCAAAACCGGCGCAGCCACCGCCATCGTCAATCCCACCGCGACCAAGGCAAAAAGCATCTTCCCAAACCTCAAAAAACCCACTCAGACCGCCTGCTACCGGGAAAGGGCTGAGGATTGGTTGGGAAATCCGCTACAATTCGTCGAAAACCCGGCGGGTTCAAAAGACTTTGCAAGCGCGGCGTTATCTCTTATACGCCCCCATCTGCCCGCGACTCGGGCAGACCCTCCATGGGCCCTGCTGGACGACATCCCGGCTTGCGCCATAACTCGAACCTGAAAAGGAGACCCCGATGTCGATTACTGCTGAAGAAAAGCAGCGCCTGATGAAGGAATACGCGACCAAAGAAGGCGACACCGGTTCGCCCGAAGTTCAGGTCGCAATCCTGTCCAGCCGCATCGCAACCCTGACCGAGCACTTCAAGACCCACGCGAAGGACAACCATTCGCGCCGCGGTCTGCTTAAGCTCGTGGCCCAGCGCCGCAAGCTTCTGGATTATGTGCGCGGCAAGGACGAAGCGCGCTATCAGGACCTGATCAAGCGTCTCGGCCTGCGTCGCTAAGGCGACACCAGACCAAAGCGAAAAGGGGCCACGCGGCCCCTTTTTTGTTGTGTGACTGCAACTTGGGCGAACCGACCGCTGCGTAGGGCTGTTGACTTTGCCGCGTTGCAGCACCATGTCCCGCTCAGCGCTGCGCAACCGCGTGAGCTTGCCGCGCCCCTCTGCCGGGCGCACAGCGCGACAACCCATTCGTTCCCCATCACGCAGGGTCCGTAACGTGCCGGTCGACATTTCGCGGGATCCGCCCCGAAAGATCAGAACCGCCGCGAACCCTGACGCGCCGCCGTTTGTGCGGCCACTTGTATTTTGCGCGTAGCCCTTGCCGGGCGCGCGCCCGAAAAGGAAAAACGTTGTTCGACTTTGACATGCTTGGCCTTGCGCCAACAACCAATGCCGCGCTCAAGCGCGCCGGGCTGACCCAGCCCACTCCGATCCAAAATCAAGCCATCCCGTTGGCTATGGACGGCCACGATATTCTTGGTCTCGCCCAAACGGGCACAGGCAAGACGCTGGCCTTTGGCCTGCCGCTGATCGAGGCGCTTCTTGCCAATTCCGGAAAACCCGCCCCCAAGACCGCTAAGGCTCTGATCCTGGCCCCAACCCGCGAGTTGGTGAACCAGATCGCCGACAACCTGCGCAACATTACCCAGAACACCAAGATCCGGATCGTCACTGTGGTTGGCGGCCAATCGATCAATAAACAGATCAATATCCTCGCGCGCGGGACCGACATCCTCGTGGCAACCCCCGGTCGCCTGATCGACCTGATGGAGCGGCGTGCGGTTTCGCTCGGCACCGTCCAGCATCTCGTGCTGGACGAGGCGGATCAGATGCTCGACCTCGGCTTCATCCACGCGCTGCGCAAGATTGCACCGCAACTGGGCACCCCGCGCCAGACGATGTTGTTCTCGGCCACAATGCCCAAACAGATGGAAGAGTTGAGCCGCGCCTATCTCGACAATCCCCGGCGCGTACAAGTTGCCCCTCCCGGCAAGGCGGCAGACAAGATCACCCAATCGGTGCATTTCGTGGAGAAGGCGGAAAAACCCGCCAAGCTGCGCGAGATACTAACGGCTGATCTCAATGCCCTGTCGCTGGTCTTTGCCCGCACAAAACATGGTGCGGAAAAACTGATGAAGGGCCTCGTGGCTGACGGGTTCAACGCAGCCTCGATTCACGGCAACAAAAGCCAAGGGCAGCGCGACCGCGCCATAAAGGACTTTCGCGAAGGTCGCGTGACGGTTCTTGTCGCTACAGACGTCGCAGCCCGCGGGATCGACATTCCGGGCGTGGGCTATGTGATCAATTACGACCTGCCTCAGGTGCCTGAAAACTATGTCCACCGGATCGGACGCACCGCCCGTGCGGGGCGGGATGGCGAGGCAATCACGCTGTGTTCGGCGGAAGAGGTCAATCTGCTGAAGCAAATTCAAAAGCTGATGAAGATTGAGATCCCCGTCGCCAGCGGCACCGCGCCAGCACCCGTAAAGAAAGACAACCCGCACAAGGGCCAAGCGGTCGGCGTCGTCGGGCAAGCCCCCCGTCGCCAAGTCCGGCGGGGACGCCCCTAAATCGGCACAGCCGCGCCGCCGGCGCAGGCGGCGAAAGGCGGCCTGACCCGGGATCAGAACCCGATCAACTGATCGGCCAGCGCCATGTAAAGCGGGATCGACAGGATCGCGATCGGGGTACCCAAGCCCGTCGACGTGCCGACATAGGCCGACGGGTTCGCCTCTGGCAGGGCAGCCCGCATCGTGGGTGGTCCGGAGACGTCAGAACTTGATCCCGCCATGACAGCAAGCAGAACGACCCCGCCGACTGAGAAACCGAACATGTGGTGAATGGCAAGACCGACCGCAAAGCCAAGCAATCCGTGGATGATGGGCGCGGTCAGCCCATAGAGCACATAGGCATGCGCCACTTTCCGCATCTCGGACAGGCGGCTCCATGCCTCCATCCCCATGATCAACATCAGGACTGACAGGAGGCCGCGAAACAGCGGCTCATAGAAGCTCACATAAACCGGGTCAGGCCGCGCAAAGAGCCCCAAGGCAAGCCCAAGAAGCAGCGCCGAGATTGCCGGGCTCCTGAGCGTGTCCACGAGAATTCCCTTGATCAAACCACCCTGCCCCGACAGGCCGCTACCCGCGGCAACCGTCGCGGTTCCGCCTGCGCCTGAGGCAAATGCCTTCCGCGCGGCCCCAAGACGCGCCAGCACAATTGAGGTGACCAGTGCAGCCACGTCCATGAAGGGATAAAGCGCGCCGATGAACCCTTCATAAGCGATGCCATCCCCATCAAGCACCGCCATTCCCGCCGCAAGCGTAGACGCAGAGACAGCCCCAAAAAGCCCAACCGTTGCCAGCCCATCGGTGCGGTCCACACCCCGCCACCGCGCCAGCGTGCCTGACCCAATCACGACAATCGCAACCCCAATTGCCGCAGCACCCAGCGCCGGGACGATCAGGTCGGTGAGTTCAGCCTCCCGCACCGAAATGCCTGCACCCAGACCGATTTTGAGCAAGAGCAGGATCACGATGAATTTGTAAACCGGCTCGGGAACCTCGAACTTCGACCCCAGCGCCGCGAGCATCATTCCACCGATCAGAAAGGCCAGCGTGGGCTTCTGAAACTGCGCGATTACGGTCTGCAGGATGTCGAGTACGGGGTCCATTTCGGTCTCACATAGTTTGGTCAGGCAGGACTTAGAGATCGAAAGATCAGAAGAAAAATATATGTTTTTGATGATTATGTTCTATTTTACTGAACATGGAGCACCTCAACTATCACCACCTGCGTTATTTCCGGGAGGTTGCGCATCAGGGGAACCTGACCCGCGCGGCCGAGATGATGAACGTCTCACAATCCGCGTTATCGATGCAGATCAAGCAGTTGGAGAAGCGGTTGGGCCACCCTCTGTTTGAGCGCGTGGGTCGGCGGCTGGAATTGACCGAGGTCGGACGGATTGCTTTGGATTATGCCGACCGGATTTTTGAAACCGGTGACGAGTTGATCGCGACGCTCAAACGCTCTGGAAACGCCATGCCGCCCCTGCGCGTTGGTGCGCTCTCCACCCTTTCGCGGAACTTCCAGATCGGTTTCCTCCGTCCTGCGCTAACGAGCCAAGTTGAGCTTGTTTTGCGGTCTGGTTCCGAGGCGTCGCTTCTGGACGAGTTGCGGGCGCTGGCGCTTGATGTCGTCCTTTCGACCGATCCACCGCGTGGAACAGCAGCCTCTGACTTCATCGCGCAACAGCTTGATGAACAGCCGGTGGGTGTGCATGGGCGCATGGATCGGATGGATCATCCGAACCTCAAGTCACTCCTTTCGGCGGAGTCCTTTCTCCTCCCGTCAGACTCTGGTGTTCGAACTGGGTTCATGGCGCTGGCCGAACGGCTAAGCGTCACACCACGTATCGTGGCGGACGTGGATGACATGGCGATGGTCCGGCTTTTGGCGCGGGAAGGGCTGGGTCTGGCCGTGGTTCCAGCCGTCGTCGTGCAGGACGAGCTTGAGCGCGGGCGGCTTGTCACTGGGCCCTACAAGCTCGGGATCACTGAACGCTTTTACGCCATCACCACGCGGCGGACATTTCCGCATCCGTTGCTGGCAGAACTCCTTGAAAAGGCGCATCGCCCGTAACGTCTTTTCTTTACGGCGAAACTCATGTATCCGCGCGCAATCTGAGACGTGACGCTTTGACCCCGGCGTGATGCATAAAGGATAGGGGTCGGCGGCAATGGGGCCGCCATTTCAACGGGACGCACGGAGGGCCGTGGGTTCCCTACAGGAAACGCTAGATGTTCAACGAAGTTAAAAAATCCATCCAGTGGGGCGAAGAAACGCTGACACTGGAAACGGGCAAGGTTGCCCGTCAGGCCGATGGTTCCGTTATCGCCACATATGGTGAGACCTCGGTCATGGCGAACGTGACGTTCGCAAAAGAACAAAAGCCGGGACAGGATTTCTTCCCGCTGACCGTTCACTACAACGAAAAATACTATGCCGCCGGTAAGATCCCCGGTGGCTTCTTCAAGCGCGAAGCCCGGCCGACCGAAAAGGAAACGCTGACGTCGCGCCTGATCGACCGTCCGATCCGCCCACTGTTCGTGAGCGGGTTCAAGAACGAGGTTCTGGTCATCTGTACGGTACTGAGCCACGATCTGGTCAACGACCCCGACATCGTCGCAATGATCGCCGCTTCGGCTGCGCTGACGATCTCAGGCGCACCATTCATGGGCCCGATTGCGGGCGCGCGTGTTGGTTTTGAAGATGGCGAATACGTCCTCAACCCAACCGTCGACGACATGCAGGACCTGCGCAACAACCCCGAGCAGCGGCTCGATCTGGTTGTCGCGGGCACCAAAGACGCCGTGATGATGGTCGAATCCGAAGCCTATGAGCTTTCGGAAGCTGAGATGCTGGGTGCCGTGAAGTTCGGCCACGAGCAGATGCAGCCGGTTATCGACCTGATCATCGGTCTTGCTGAAGACGCTGCAAAAGAGCCGTTTGATTTTTCGGCGCCTGATTATTCCGACCTTTACGCGAAAGTTCTCGCCGCCGGTGAGGACAAAATGCGTGCAGCTTACGCGATCACCGACAAGCAGGAACGTGTTGCTGCGGTCGGTCAGGCCCGCGAAGACATTCTGGCCAGCCTCAGCGAGGACGAGCAGGAAGATGCGAACCTCGGCTCGGCCTTTAAGAAGCTCGAAAGTTCGGTTCTGCGCGGCGATGTCGTGAAGAACGGCAAGCGGATCGACGGGCGCGCGCTCGACACGGTTCGTGCGATCGACTCGGAAACGGGCGTTCTGCCCCGGACACACGGCTCCGCACTTTTCACCCGTGGTGAAACGCAAGGTCTGGTCGTGACGACGCTGGGCACCGGCGAAGATGAGCAGATCATCGACGCGCTGCACGGCAACTTCCGCTCGAACTTCCTGCTGCACTACAACTTCCCGCCCTACTCGGTTGGTGAAGTTGGCCGCTTTGGACCTCCGGGTCGTCGTGAGATCGGCCACGGCAAACTGGCATGGCGCGCGCTTCAGGCGGTACTGCCTGCGGCGACCGACTTCCCCTACACCATCCGTCTGGTGTCAGAGATCACGGAATCGAACGGCTCATCCTCGATGGCCACGGTCTGTGGCTCGTCGCTGGCCATGATGGATGCGGGCGTTCCGCTCAAGGCACCGGTCGCTGGTGTGGCCATGGGTCTGGTTCTGGAAGATGACGGCGAATATGCCGTTCTGACCGACATTCTGGGTGACGAAGATCACCTGGGCGACATGGACTTCAAGGTTGCCGGTACAGAAGACGGCATCACGTCCCTCCAGATGGACATCAAGGTCGCAGGCATCACGCCTGAGATCATGGAGAAGGCTCTGGCACAGGCCAAAGACGGCCGTCTGCACATTCTGGGCGAGATGTCGAAGGCCATCACCGAAGCCGGTGAATTCTCGGTCCACGCGCCACGCATCGAGACGATGAACATCCCAACCGATAAGATCCGTGAAGTGATCGGCTCGGGCGGTAAAGTCATCCGCGAGATCGTGGAAACGTCCGGCGCCAAGGTCGACATCAACGATGATGGTGTCATCAAGATCGCCTCGCCCAACGGGGAAGCGATCCAGAAAGCCTATGACATGATCCACTCGATCGTGGCTGAGCCGGAAGAAGGCAAAATCTACAAAGGCAAGGTCGTCAAAATCGTCGACTTCGGCGCTTTTGTGAACTTCTTCGGCAAGCGCGACGGTCTGGTCCATGTCAGCCAGATCGAAAACCGCCGCCTGAACCACCCATCCGACGTTCTGAAAGAAGGTCAGGAAGTCTGGGTCAAACTTCTGGGCTTCGACGATCGCGGCAAGGTGCGCCTGTCGATGAAAGTCGTCGATCAGGAGACCGGCGAAGAAGCCAAAAAGGAAGAGGCTGAGGGCGAGTAAGCTCTCCCTGCTTCAAAACTCTCGAAAGGCCCCGGTCGCTCCGCCC
>Ga0064014_10071_pt1 | contig 49320 bp, 43 predicted proteins | sample CrowatWCoCulture_2_FD_61584 | JGI IMG/M metagenome (GOLD analysis project Ga0064014, IMG submission 61584) | Marine cyanobacteria communities from the University of California, Santa Cruz, USA, analyzing cyanobacterial DNA methylation -... | ecosystem: Host-associated > Microbial > Bacteria >...
GCCGAAGTCTTTTACGATGGCTTCAAAGGTTCTTTCCACGTCTTCTTCTTTCGCGACGTTGCAGACGTAGCTTCTGGCCTCGGAGCCTGCGGCCACACAGGCGGTAACGGCGTCGTCCAGCTTCTCTGGCATCAGGTCGATGAGCGCGACTTTTGCCCCTCTGGCGGCAAGGTATTCGCCCATGGCGCGGCCAAGGCCCTGGCCGCCGCCGGTAATTGCAATCACGGAATCTTGAAGTTTCATGTTTTGCCCTAACTACTGTTATCAGGTGGTTTTACGGTTGCTGTGCGTCTGTGCGGTTATTTTTGTGCGCGGAGTATACCAAATACGACTATGGTGGGGTTTTATCCTTGTCGGGTTAGCGAAGCGTAGCCCGACAAGATCCGAAACAATGGAGGCACTTTGTCCGTTTTCCTTTTTCTCTTCATTGTCATGCCCATCGCCGAGATGGCGGTATTGATCCAGGTCGGCGGCATGATTGGTGTGCTCAATACCATCGGGCTGGTGCTGCTGACCGCCGTGATTGGTGCGTGGCTGCTTCGCCAGCAGGGGTTGGCAACGCTTTTGAAAGCCAATCAGCGACTGAACAGTGGCGAACTGCCGGCCAAGGAGGTTGCCGAGGGGCTGATTCTTGCGATTGGTGGTGCACTGTTGCTGACACCTGGCTTTATTACCGACACGGTCGGGTTTCTGTGCCTGATCCCGGGCACTCGCCACTGGCTCGCAGCACAGGCGCTCAAGCGCATGGTCGTTGCTGGTCAAAGCCGTGGCAGCAGTTTCTATTTTCGCGCCGGTGGCGGTTCCAATCCGTTCGGGCAGGATCCGTTTGGTGGCCGGGAGAACCCGTTCGGCCGGCAGCGGCCTTTTGATCGGGACAGCAATGGCGACATTATCGAAGGCGAGTACCAGGATGAGACGGAATCCGATCGGGACCGGATCGAAAAAAAGTGAAAAAATTTTCTCTCCGGGGTGTTGAAAACATCTACCAGCTACCCCAGATAGAAACCACAAGTTCGCTGCGGGCTGATTTCCACTGAAAACAGTTGGTTATCCAGCCGGGCAATTTGTCGGACCAGGCGTTGCCTGTCCGACCTACATCAACAATGTCATTGCCACATTAATCTGACTATTGGAGAAACCGAGCAATGAAAATTCGTCCGCTACACGATCGTGTTGTCGTGCGCCGTAAGGAAGAAGAAGAGAAAACTGCGGGTGGCATCGTGCTGCCGGGTAACGCCAAAGAGAAGCCTTCCCAGGGCGAGGTGATTGCCGTTGGTAACGGTCGCATCCTGGATAATGGCGAAACCCGCTCACTGGCGGTCAAGGTGGGTGACACCGTTGTCTTCGGCCAGTACGCCGGTAACACCGTCAAGATCGACGGCGAAGAGCTTCTCATCATGAGCGAGAGCGACATCTACGGCGTGCTTGAGTGATCGCTGAGGCGAATCGCACGAACTCTCATTAATCCGATTGATTCAACGACTTCGGTTTAACGAACAGGAATAGAAGACATGGCAGCAAAAGACGTTAAATTCGGTGATAGCGCGCGTAAGCGCATGGTCGCGGGCGTCAACGTTCTGGCAGACGCGGTTAGAGTGACCCTTGGCCCGAAAGGCCGTAACGTGGTTCTGGAAAAGTCCTTCGGCGCACCGACCATCACCAAAGATGGTGTTTCCGTGGCCAAGGAAATCGAACTGTCTGACAAGTTCGAGAACATGGGCGCCCAGATGGTGAAAGAAGTGGCTTCCCAGGCCAACGACACAGCTGGTGACGGTACCACCACTGCAACCGTTCTGGCTCAGTCCATCGTTAACGAGGGCGTGAAGGCTGTTACTGCCGGCATGAACCCGATGGATCTGAAGCGCGGCATCGACAAGGCCACTACTGAAGCTGTGAAGGCGATCCGCGAGATGGCCAAGCCCTGCGACGACAGCAAGATGATTGCCCAGGTGGGCACCATCTCTGCCAACGGCGACGAGACCATCGGCAAGATCATCGCCGATGCGATGCAGAAAGTTGGCAAGGAAGGCGTCATCACCGTTGAGGAAGGCCGTGGCCTGGAAGACGAGCTGGACGTGGTTGAAGGTATGCAGTTCGACCGTGGCTTCCTGTCTCCGTACTTCATCAACAACCAGGACAACATGTCTGCCGAGCTGGAAGACCCGTACATCCTGCTGGTAGACAAGAAGATCTCCAACATCCGCGAACTGCTGCCGGTGCTGGAGTCTGTTGCCAAGGCTGGCAAGCCGCTGCAGATCATCGCTGAAGATATCGAAGGCGAAGCGCTTGCGACTCTGGTAGTAAACAACATGCGTGGCATCGTGAAAGTCAACGCCGTGAAGGCGCCTGGCTTTGGTGACCGTCGCAAGGAAATGCTGCAGGACATCGCGATTCTGTCCGGCGGTACAGTAATCTCTGAAGAAGTCGGCCTGACTCTTGAGAACACTACCCTGGATGACCTGGGCACTGCCAAGCGCGTGAACGTCACCAAGGAAAACACCACCATCATCGGCGGTGCTGGTGCGCAGGCGGACATCGAAGCTCGCGTAGAGCAGATCCGCAAGCAGATCGAAGACAGCTCTTCCGACTACGACAAGGAAAAGCTGCAGGAGCGTGTTGCCAAGCTGGCTGGCGGTGTTGCCGTTATCAAGGTTGGTGCCGGTTCCGAAGTGGAAATGAAAGAGAAGAAGGCCCGCGTTGAAGACGCGCTGCACTCTACCCGCGCTGCGGTTGAAGAGGGCATTGTGCCGGGCGGCGGCGTTACCCTGATCCGTGCCATCGCGGCTCTGGACAAGGTCGATGCCATTAACGAAGAGCAGAAAGCCGGTGTGAACATCCTGCGCCGTGCCATGGAAGCTCCTCTGCGTCAGATCGTATACAACGCAGGCGGTGAGTCTTCTGTGGTGGTTGCCAAGGTTCGCGACGGCGAAGGCTCCTTCGGCTACAACGCTGCTACCGAAGCCTACGGCGACATGCTGGAAATGGGTATCCTGGATCCTGCCAAGGTGACCCGTTCCGCGCTGCAGGCAGCTGCTTCCGTGGCTTCCCTGATCATCACCACCGAGGCGATGGTTGCGGACGAGCCGCAGGACGAGTCTGCCGGTGGCGGTATGCCCGACATGGGTGGAATGGGCGGCATGGGAGGCATGGGCGGCATGATGTAATGCCGGCCTGATCCCAGGCGCGCTCAGGATTATGGGCGTGGCCCGCTCCATTACGAAAACCCCGCGTTGGTTCACGCTAACGCGGGGTTTTTGTTTTTTTGTCATGAACTTGCCCCATGCCTTTGCTAGACTCGGCTTCCGGTCCATTATCTGTGCAACGCCGAATGAGTGACGCTGAACCCAAATCCTTTCTTCGCCCCGGCAAGGTTTTTCTGCTCCTGCTGCTGGGCGCTCTGGTTTATCTGCTGTCACTGGTTTTTCTGGTACCTGCGGGATGGGTCTGGCAGCAGGCCTCTGCCCAGGTGCCTTTGCCGCCTCAGGTGCAGGTCCGGCAGGTCGCCGGCAAACTCTGGGATGGAGAAGCCGGAGTCGTCGTGGCCGGGTTTCCGCTGCGGGTTGACTGGCGCCTTCACATGCCCTCTGTCACCAGCCTCGAATGGCCCGCCAGAATTTCTGTGGAATCGTCACAATCTTCGCTCAACGGCAATGTTACGATCGGCGGGCCCGCCAGCGCTCAGCTGGATGCCAATGGGCGGGTCATGGTGGCCGAGTTTGAGGACCTGATTCGCCAGAGCGGCGGCGCCATGATCGAAGGCGAGGTCATGATCGACCGGCTGAATATGGCCTGGGCCGACAACCGGATTACCCGGGCCGAAGGCCTTGGGCGTTGGGACGGCGGCCTTGTAACCTGGCCGATGGGCGATCAGCGGGGTCAGGCAGAATTTCCGCCCATGCAGGCGACCATGGACACCACCCAGGGCGGTGTTGCCTTGACCGTTTCCGAGCAGGGCGGTCAGGGACCGGCGGCGGATGCGACGGTAATGTGGAACGGAATGATGGAACTGCGTGTCTACAAGCGGATGGTGGACCTGGCCGGCCAACCGTGGCCGGATTCTGCCAGCGCCGGCGATGTGGTGTTCCGGGTACGCCAGCCTCTCGTACCGGGGGCACGATAATGGCTCTGTTGAGTACTCCGGCTCAGCGCCGGATATCGCGGACCCTGGCGAACCTGTTGCTGCTGGTGCTGGTGGTGTACCTGGCTGTCAGTCTCGCCCGTATGACCTGGTTGTTCGCCTGGGACGACAGGCCGGTTCCAAGCGCGCCGGCCACAGACGGCGCCGGCAACATGGCCGGGTCCAGCGGCCTGACGACCTCCATGGCAGTGTATGATTTTTTCGGGCGTTCGGAGCGGCCGGCTGAAGTGGCGGAAGCCGTTCGCCGCTCGGCGCCGGAAACCCGCCTTCGGCTTCGGCTGGAAGGGGTACTGGTAGCACAGCGCCCGGAGGACTCCGGTGCTATAGTTGCTGGAAGTAATGGTCAAACAGCGTATTACCGGGTCGGGGAAATGTTGCCCGGCAATGCGGAACTTGCGGAAGTGGAGCCCGGGCGCATTCTGATTCGTCGGGGTGGACGCTACGAGACCCTGACCTTTGAAGAGCAGGTATCCTCAGATCTGGTTGCAGAGGTGGCCGCCGAGCCGGCAGAATCAGGACCGGATGAGTTCCTGGCCAGCGCCCGCGAACAGATTGACAGTCAGGGCATAGCCGCACTGGCGCCTTTCGGGTTGAGCCCGGTGGACGACAGCGGTATGTCCGGCTATGTATACGACGGCTCTAACGCCATGCTCAATGCCGTCAACCTGCAGGCCGGTGATGTGATAACCGCCATCAACGGCCAGCGACTGGGTGATATCAGCCAGGACAAGGCCCTGCTTGAGAACTGGCGCGGCCAGGCCCAGCTGGAAATAGAAATCGAGCGTGACGGATCCATCCTCACCATCAGTTATGCCATACCCGAGCAGTGGCGCTGACCGGGTTCATCGAAACAGGACGAAATCGCCAGATGTATAACCATAAGACCAATCTTTTGCGGGCTATTGTCCTGCTTGTTCTCCTTCCCTTTATGTCCCTGGCGCACGGGCAGGAAGCCGAGACATGGCGGCTGAACCTGAAAGACGCCGATATCCGCGCGTTCGTGACCCAGGTGGCTGATATTACCGGGTACAGTTTTGTGGTGGATCCGAGGGTGAAGGGCAAGGTAACCGTGCTCTCCAGCGCGCCCATGAACAAGGATGAGATTTACGACCTGTTCCTGGCGGTTCTGAATGTTCATGGCTTTACCGCGATTCCCGGTGAAGAAGTGATCAAGGTGGTGCAGCAGGTTGATGCCAAACAGTCCGCGGAAATCCTGGAGCGATTTCCCGAAACCCCCTCCGAGCAGCTGATCACCCGGGTTATCCAGATCGACAACGCCAACGCCCTGGAGCTGGTGCCGATCCTGCGCCCGCTGGTGGCCAAGTACGGCCACCTGGCCGGTGTGGCCGCGGCCAACGCGCTGATCATCAGCGATCATTCCTCGAACATCCAGCGTATCGAGCAGATTGTCCGGGAGCTGGATAGCCCGTCCAAGTACGAAGTGGAAGTCATTCAGCTTCAGGAAGCCTGGGTTGGCGACATGGTGACTCTGCTGCAGGAACTGGCCCCGGATGAACTGGGTCGGGCCGGTGGTGACAATGCCGCCAGAAAGTACAGCATCACCGCGGACGAGCGCAGTAACCGGCTCATTCTGCGGGGTGATGAGACCTTCCGTGAGAAGATGCGCGGCCTGATCCGGCAGTTGGATCAGCCGTCAGCTACCGGTGGCGCTACCAAGGTGCTGCGGCTGAAGCACGCCGATGCCAAGAATCTCACTGAAATTCTCAAGGGTGTGATGGGCGAGCTGGTCAAAGAAGGCTCAGGGTCAGGGGGCTCTGCTGGAGGCTCACGGCCGCAGAGCAATTTCGCGGTCTTCGCCGATGAAGGGCTGAACGCCTTGGTGGTTCGGGGCGAGCCGTCCCTGATGCAGGAAGCCGAACAGATTGTGGCTGCGCTGGATGTGCGTCGTGCCCAGGTGATGATTGAGGCAGCGATTGTCGAGATCAGTGACGAGCTGGGACAGGATCTGGGCGTCCAGGTTGCCGTCGGTGACGAGTCTGGTGAATCCTCACCAGTGGCCGGCACCAACTTCGGCAACGTGGGGCGCAGCCTGGGTGAGGTATTGAGCGCGATTCTGACTGAATCCGCCATTACCCCCGCAACAGGTGGTATCACCATCGGCGCCGGCCAGCGTAACGAGGATGGTGTCAGTTGGGGGATTCTCCTGCAGGCGCTTTCCACCTCGGCGGCGGCAAACCTGCTTTCCACGCCGAGCATCATCACCCTGGACAACCAGGAATCGGAGATCATCGTGGGCCAGAATGTCCCGTTCCGCACTGGCCAGTCGACGGTTGTCGGTGACGGCACCACCAACCCGTTTACCACCATCGAGCGTCGCGATATTGGTCTGACCCTCAAGGTTACCCCGACCATCAGCGCCGATGGTCTGGTTCGTCTGGTCGTCGAACAGACCACGGAGAACGTGGCAGACAGCATCGAGGACGCCTCGGATATCGTCACCAACAAGCGGGAAATCAAGACCACAGTGCTGGCAGATGACGGTGAGACCATCGTGCTGGGCGGTTTGACCCGGGATGATTACCAGGTCAACAGGAGCAAGGTGCCCCTGCTGGGTGATATTCCGTTTATCGGACGCCTGTTCTCATCGGAGTCGGAACGTCGGGTCAAGCGTAACCTGCTGGTTTTCCTGCGCCCGAAAATCATGCTGGGCAAAGAGGAGGCCGTTGCAGCCACCTCCGACAAATTCAATCAGCTATGGGACGTGAATCTGAACATCCGTGAAAAACTGGGTGTCCCGACGGAAGAACAGCGCCCGACGGTGGACGCGCTGTTCGAAGGCGGGAGCTCCCGGGTCCAGTAATCCCTCAGACAGCCAGTGGCGGCATCGGACAATCCATCTGATCCGCCACCAGTCGCATCAGCTCGTATTCCTTTGTTTCCACCTTGCCATCGTGGGTGATGCAGTGCCCGCAGGCATCAATGATGGCCGGTTTCAGCAGAGGCGAGAGGCCGTTCAGTGCAGTCAACGCCTCCCGCAGCTGGCGCATGGTGACTTTCTCCAGAACCGGTTCAACACCATCCTTCGCACTCATGAAACCTGCCATGGCCTCCCGATACAGCTTTTCGGCGTCAGCCTGGGACTCAGAGCCAGCCCGCGCCATCAGGCTCAGGAGCCGCTGCAGGGCCGGCATGACCGGCTTGTAGCTCCTGTAGCGAACCGGTACCACTCTGGCTGCCTCATCGCCCAGATGGCGGGACAGAAAGCTTGTCAGGGCCAGTTCGAACAGGGTTACCCGGTTATCCGCTGCGACCAGTTTCTGGACGTTGGTGATCAGCATTTCCCGTTCTTCCGGGTCCAGCTTGCGTAGTGCCGGCATGGCCAGTTCCAGAGCAGGGAAGCGGACGCCCTCACCAATGGTTTTCAGGGCGGGCAACAGTTTCTCCAGAAGTTCCGGCTGGCTGCCCAATACCGGGTGAGCCGGCAGCAGGTCCAGTCGTTCCGTTTGCTGGGGGCGTGGCAGTTCACTGATCAGCATGGCATAGCAAAGCTGTGTGGCCCCGGCACGGGTGTACAGAAGGTTCCGAAAGGTGGCTGGCAGCCGTTCCAGGAATCGCAGTGCGAAATCTTCGCTTTGCCGGTTTATGGTTCCCACCCGATCTGAAAATTTCCGGCCCGGCTTTATGGTCCTTTCCGGGCTTGATGCGAGCGGTGATGTTCGCCCGCTCCTGCCGGTGACCGGTCCGAGGATGTCGGATGCCGCACCGGTAAAGCCCGATGCCCCCGCTTCCTGCGCTGGTGTGGAATTGCGGTACAGGTCGGAGCCGGGCTCGGTATCCCGAAGCCGGCTGCGTAATCTGGCCAGCATGCCCGGTTGAATGGCATTGATTCGCTCGTCGATCGGCGGGTGGGATGCCAGCAAAGAGGTAAATTTCATTCGGGCACTCTCGCCAAAACACATGTGATTCATATCGCTGGCGTGGCTGGTGGTGTCCAGGTAGCCGCCCTTCATGCCGATCTTGAACAGGGCGCCGGCGATACCCTCGGGGTTGCGGGTAAACTGCACAGATGATGCATCCGCCAGCATCTCCCGCTGTCTGGATACTGCCGCCTGGATAAGCCGGCCAAAGAATACCCCCACATAGCCAATCACGAACAGGGCGATGCCAATGATGCCCATGGCCGCCTGGGCCCGCCCGTCCCTCGATCGGCCCACCCGGTGGCCGCGGTAGAAGGAAGCGCGCAGCAGGAAGCCGCCGATCTGGCCGATCATCAGGATACCGGCAAGCAGGGCAATGAGCCGGACGTTCAGCCGCATGTCCCCGTTGAAAATATGGCTGAATTCGTGAGCGACCACACCCTGGAGTTCGTCCCGCGACAATTGGGTAATAGCGCCGTGGGTGACGACCATGACGGCTTCGCCGGGCGTATAGCCTGCCACGAAGGCATTGATGCCGGTTTCCTGGTCAATTACGTAGAGCTCCGGCACCGAAACACCGCTGGCAATGGCCATTTCTTCGACAATGTTGCGTAGCTTGCGCTCGTCACTGTCCCGGGTATCGGGATCAATCGGTCGCGCGCCAACCATTTTGGCCACGCGGTCGCCGCCGCCGGCCAGGTCAACCCAGCGGAGCAGGGAACCCAGAACAATCAGGGCAACAACGGTAACGGCCGTCAGAAGGCCATGATTGGAAAGCAGCCAATGATGGAACGCGAGACCGGAGGATTCGCTGCGGGTTACGAAATAACCGACGAGACAGACGGCGAGCGTAATAAACGCGACCGCCGTCAGGAAAAGGAATACCAGCAGACTGGTGTTGCGCCGGGCATGGGCCTGGCGCTGAAAGAAACCGGGGTGAGCCATGCCTCAGGGCCTCAGAAGGCCACTTTCGGTGCCTGACGGGCTTCCGGTGATTCCAGTTCCAGTTGCGACGTTTCCTTGAACGCAAACATGCCGGCTATCACGTTGTTGGGGAACTGCTCCCGGAAAATGTTGTAGCTCATCACGCCATCGTTATAGGCCTGGCGCGCAAAGGCGACGCGGTTCTCGGTACTGGAGAGTTCTTCCATCAGTTGCTGGATGGTTTCGTTGGCCTTCAGTTCCGGGTAGTTTTCCGCCACCGCGTAGAAATTGGCAAGCGCCTTGGTCAGCAGGTTCTCGGCACTGCCCAGGCGCTGGATCTTGGTGCCATCACCGGGATCTTTGGCCGCATCCTTCTGGGCGCTTACCGCATTGTTGCGGGCTTCCATCACCTGGGTGAGGGTGCTTTTCTCGTGGGTCAGGTACGCCTTGGCTGCTTCCACAAGGTTGGGAATCAGATCGTGCCTTCGCTGTAGCTGAACATCAATCTGGGCAAAGCCGTTCTTGAACTGGTTGCGCAGTGATACCAGGCGGTTATAGATAAAGACCAGATAAAAAACGACGACGGCAATAACGATCAGGCCGATAACGGTAGTTCCCATGGCTACTCCTCAGGGTGATTGATCAGGCGTTATTTTCCACGATTTGCTCGTGAAAACCTTTTACGAAGGTCTCAAATTCGCGGGGCGGCAAAGGCTTGCTGAAGAAATAGCCCTGGGCCAGCTTGCAGCCGCGCTGGCTCAGATAGTATTCCTGCTCTGCTGTTTCCACGCCCTCGGCAACCACTGTCAGATTCAGGCTCTTGCCAAGATCGATGATGGTGTTGGCGATTCTGGTGTCTTCCTCGTTGACCAGCAGGTCCTGGATAAACTGCTTGTCGATTTTCAGGTGCTGGACAGGCATCTGTTTCAGGTAAGTGAGAGATGAGTAGCCGGTACCGAAGTCGTCCACGGCGATGCTGATTCCCGCCTTGTTGAGCCTGTGAAGTTTGGCCACGGCATCTGAAAGGTTGGTCATGAAGCTGGTTTCGGTCACTTCAAGCTCCAGGCGCCCAGCAGGAATCCTGTGTCGTCGCAGGGTATCGAGAATGTCATCGACGATGGTTTCCTGGCGCAACTGAACCGCTGACAAGTTAACGGCTATGCGCAGCGGAGAGCCATCCGATGCCCAGCGGGCGGCCTGCCAGCAGGCCTGGTCCAGCACCCACTGGCCGATTTCAACGATGGAGCCATTCGCTTCGGCCACCGGAATGAACGTGTCGGGAGGCACCATACCCCGCATCGGGTGCTCCCAGCGTAACAGCGCTTCGGCACCGATCACCCGCTTGCTTTCCAGGTTTATCTGAGGCTGGTAAACAAGGTGCAACTGATGGTTGGCAAGTGCCTGGGACAGATCCTTTTCCAGTTGCTTACGGTCCCGGATTTCCTGATCAATGCTGGCAACGTAGAACTGGAAGTGGTTATGGCCGTTCTGCTTGGCCAGGGTCATGGTCTGCTCGGCACTTTGCAGCAGGCGGTCGGCCTGATTGGTGTCCGACGGGAACAGCGCAACCCCCATGGTGGCAGTCATTGAAATGTGCTGCTCCTCGACCAGCATGGGCGCGCTGATACAGGCAAGGATACGCTCGGCCGTGTCTGCCGCCTGAAACCCGTCCCGCAGTCCTTTCTGAACAATCACGAACTGGTCACTGCCGAGGCGCGCAATGGTAAAGCGGGCATTGTCCAGCTTGCTGGTCAGCCGGTCTGCGATGGTCTGCAGGATCAGGTCGCCGGAGCGAAAACCGCACTGCTCATTTACCGATTTGAAGTCATCAATGCCGCAGACGATCAGGGACAGCTGCGCGTTGCGCTTGCTGGCATCCTCGATGTCCCGCACCAGCAGTTCCATAAAGGTATCCCGGCTGGGCAGGCCAGTGAGCTGATCATAGCGGGACAGCCGGCTTACACGGTCTTCCGCCTCCCGGTGGCGTTTCTGACTGTCACCAATGGCGACCAGGAGATTGTTGGTGGCGTTTACCCAGAGGCCGAGCTCGTCGCTCTGGTGGCCGGAAGGCGTGGAAACCAGGCGGTCATCCGGATGAGCAGGGTCCACCTGTTTCACGGAACTGACGATTCTCAGCAGCGGTCGCGTCAGAAGCAGATGGAAAACATAGAACAGCACCATTCCGAGTATGAGTGCCGTCGCTATGCCGGAAGCGAAGGTCACCGCGGCCCTGTCCAGCCACGTGCGGGCTGCCGGCGCGGTGTCATAGTGAACATCGAGATAGCCATAGACGCTCTCCGGGCTGCCTTCCCGGAACAGCGGTTCCCGATACAGGCGCTCGGCTTCGAAAATCGGATCGGTCACCGGGCGGAAGGCGGTTTCCTGGAGCGGGCGGTTGCGGTTTCCCAGCGGATCGCCGTCCGGGTGGACGATGCGGGCCATATGCACGGCTTCTTTCGCGAAAAGGCCGTCCACCACTTGCTGGGCCAACTCGGCATCGATGCTGAACACTGCCTGGGTGGCTGCGTCTTTTACCATCGCGATTGTCTGTTCTGCGTCGTTGTCCAGTCCCAGAGACACGCGCTGCGCATCCAGGATAACCTGTATGGTGCTGACAATAACGCCACTGACAAGGGCCACGGCAAGAATCCACCGTAAGATTCGATAGCCCAGGCGATGTTCAACCTCGAAGGAGTTTTGCATTCAGGCCTGTCTTATTCCGGTTTGCAGGACGATCGTTCCGCATTATTCAGGGCGAAAGTATCACACCTCGGGCGACGTGCTTGGGGCCTCACCCTGATTATTGGTTTTAAGTATGGTTCAGAGTCTCGATATGTTCATGGAGTATCGGCGATTTTTTCAAAGATTTCAGGGTGTGCTTGTATCAAATTGTAATTGCTCTCATGTGACAGACACAAAAACGCCCGCCTGGGGCGGGCGTTTCAACACAGTCCTGAGGGACTGTATCCGGAAGCGAGACCTCGATCAGGCGAGGTTTTCGTTCACGAAATCCCAGTTGACCAGGTTCCAGAAAGCTTCCAGATAGTTCGGGCGGGAATTGCGGTAATCGATGTAGTACGCATGCTCCCAGATGTCGACAGTCAGCACTGGCTTGTCGGCACCGGTCAGCGGCGTTTCAGCATTGCTGGTGTTAACAATGCCAACGCTGCCGTCAGCTTTCTTGACCAGCCAGGTCCAGCCAGAACCGAAGTTGTTGGCGGCCTTGTCGTTGAATTCTTTCTTGAAGTCCTCGAAAGAACCGAAAGCCTTCTCGATGGCTTCCTTGGCAGCGCCAGTGGGCTCACCACCGCCATTCGGGCTCATGCAGTGCCAGTAGAAGGTATGGTTCCAGACTTGCGCGGCGTTGTTGAACAGCGGGCCGCTGGCACTCTTGATGATATCTTCAAGAGATTTGTTGGCGTTGTCTGTACCTTCGATCAGGCCATTGAGCTTGGTAACGTAGGTGTTGTGGTGCTTGCCGTAATGGTACTCAAGGGTTTCCTGAGAGATGTGCGGCTCCAGTGCGTTCTTTTCATAAGGCAGTGCGGGAAGTTCAAATGCCATGAGGTCGTTCTCCCTGTCTCTCTGTTTATGGTTACGTTCACCAACCCAATATAAGGGCGGTGTGAGTTATATCAAGTCTTTGCTGTCAAAGAACTTTTAAACTCGGGGCTGCCGGGCAGGAACTGCGCGCAGTTCTTAACCCGCCACACCAGCTCCTCGTAGCTGTCCGCCAGAATGTTCACATGGCCCAGCTTACGGCCCGGTCGTTCACCTTTATTATAGAGGTGAACATGGGCATAGGGCAGTTCGAGGATGCGCTCAATGTCGCCATGCTCGCCGATGATATTGATCATGCAGCTTACGCCACGGGGCGCGACATTCCCAAGAGGGTGTCCGCTCACCGCACGGATGTGGTTCTCGAACTGGCTGGTCATCGCCCCTTCGATGGTCCAGTGCCCGGAGTTATGAACCCGCGGGGCCATCTCGTTGGCCACCAGGCCATCGGCGGTCTCGAACAGCTCAAGAGTTAGTACGCCGACATAATCCAATTCGTTCAGTAGTGCCTTGATGTAGCGCTCGGCGTCTTCCTGAATATGTTTTTCGAGCTTGGGTGCCGGAGCAATCGAGTAACGCAGGATGCCTTCGTGGTGGGTGTTCTCAGCAATCGGATAGAATGCCAGTTCACCTTCTTCAGCGCGCACCGCGATAATCGAGACTTCCCGGTGGAAGTCGACAAACTTTTCCACGATCAGACGCGGGTGGCCGATAGACTCCCATGCAGCCTCTGCTTCTTCGGGCGATCTGAGCACAGCCTGGCCCTTGCCGTCATAACCTTCAGTGTTGGACTTTGCCACCACAGGGCAGCCAAGTTCCTCGGCAGCGGCTTTCAATGAGGCCGCGCAGTCGGCAATCTTCCACTCCGGCGTCGGGATGCCCAACTGGCCGAACAGGGTTTTCTCGGCTTCCCGGTTCTGGCATACCTGCAGGGCCCGGGGGCAGGGATGGACAGGTTTGTGGGCCGAAATTTTCTCGGCTACGTCCACCGGCAGGTGTTCGAACTCATAGGTAACGCGGTCAACCCTTGAGAGGAAGTCATCCAGGTATTCGCCATCGCGGTCGATGATGACTTCACCAAGGCCGGCACTGGGGCTGCCGGACATGTCATAGAAAACAAAGGTCTTGGCCAGTGGGTATCCGGCCAGTGCCAGCATTCTTCCCAGTTGGCCGGCGCCCAGTACACCAATTCTCATTTGTGTTCTCCTGCCTGATCCAGGCATTGCTCGAATGTTCGGGAAGCGGGCGGGACCTTGTGTCCAAAACTGTTGAGGGCCAGGGGCGGCCCGAAACAAGCGCACATGGATGTGCTCGTAGCGTGTTTTGGACACAAGGTCCCGCCCGCTTCTTGCTCCGAATGTTCCGTTACTGGTCCCGCGGGTCGGGATTTTCCAGAATCGTTTCGGTCTGTGTTGATCGGAACTGTTCCACGGCTTTGCGAACGTTGTCGTCGAAGGTGCCGATAATCTGTGCTGCCAGCAGCCCCGCATTGGTGGCGCCGGCTTTGCCGATGGCCAGGGTGCCGACGGCGATGCCGCCAGGCATCTGAACGATGGACAGCAGCGAATCCAGACCGTTCAGGGCTTTGGACTGAACCGGTACACCCAGGACTGGCAGAGCGGTTTGTGAGGCAACCATACCCGGCAGGTGCGCAGCGCCGCCGGCGCCGGCGATAATAACCTTCAAGCCGCGGTCTGCGGCGGTTTTGGCGTAGTCAAACAGCAGATCCGGGGTGCGATGGGCCGAGACGACTTTGGTTTCATAGGCCACGCCGAGTTTTTCGAGCATGTTGGCGGCGTGTTCCATGGTGGGCCAGTCGGATTTGGAGCCCATGATGAGACCTACAAGCGGCTGCATATGCAACAGTCCTGTGATAATTGGAAAGCCGGCCATTGTATGTTTTGGCTACCTACCATGCAACAAACCTCGGCGGAAGGCGCAGTTGAGAGGCCTTTTCCGGAAACCGCTACGAGCACATCCCTGTGCGCTTGACTGAAGCCATCCTTGGCTTCAGACATTTCCGGAAAAGGCCTCTCAACTCCGCCCCGAACGCTCTGGAAGATTCGGCATGAGCGCAGCTTCATTTTTACCTGCGAGTAAGTACAGGTATTATCGGACCTTATTGTTTTAACCGTCCATAGTCAGGAGCTGTAATGGAACCCATCCGTCCAGATGATGATGAGCTGAGGGCTGAACGACCGATTGGTAGTGCCGAGACGAAGAAGCCGGCCGAGAGGAAGTCCAGGCCATCTGCCGATGGGAAAGGCGAACCTTTGACGCCCCCGAAGCCGCCCAAAGGCGGCAAGGGCGGTAACGGGGGCAGCGGGGGCAATGGTCGTGGCCGCACGGGGATGTTGTGGCTGCTGTTGATTGTACTGGCCGTTGCGGCCGGGGCTGGGTGGTATTCACAGGAGCAGCGGGTTCAGGCGTTGGAAGGTCAGCTCGAGGAAGCGGATTACTGGGCGCGGCAGAGTAAGCTGGCGCTGGCCCGGTTTGAGGGTGAGCTTTCGGAGACGGGTGAGAACCTGCAGGAGCGGGGAGCGTCTCTGGAGGATCAGATAGCGGCGCACAGTAAGCGTCTGGATACGGCGGACAGTGAGATTCGTAAGCTTTGGGCCATTGCCAATGAGCGCAACAAGAAACGTCTGGATGAGCAGCAGGAGCGGATCGCCGCGTTGGAATCCGGCCTTGCGGAAGGCAAAAAGTCTATTGGCGCTCTGGAAACCTCGGTAGAGAAGGTTCGGTCGTCGCTTTCCGCAGATATTGCCGCTCTGAAGCAGCAGACGGAGACGTCGATTACGGCGCTGCAGGATGCCAACCGGCAGGCAACGGATCAGTTGACGAAACTGAGTCAGCAGCTGGCGGATGTGGATCAGGTGATCGAGAGCCGTATCCGGCGATTCGAGCAGGAGCAGAAGCTTGGAATCAGTGGTATGGAGGGGCGGATTTCGGCTCTGGAGCGGGAGACGGATGAGCTAGCCGGCGATGGCTGGGTTCAGGCACTCCGGAATGAGGTGGCCGGTCTGAAGCGAACGGTCGAGTCGATCGATGCTTCCCGTTCACAGCTGACTTCTCGTCTGGTTCGGCTGTCTGAAGAGGTGAACCAGCTGCGGAGTCAGGTCAGCGGGCAGTAACTGGCCCCCAGAGGATTTTGGTCTTAGGCATTTCGGGTTTTGTAACGGTTTGTAGCCATCCCTTGCGGTAGCTCTCATTTCTGGCGATTTGCAGTTGTTATGATCAGGCAACTCGCAATCAGGATGAAGAGTTAACAACAATGAAAACCCGAGTGCCTTCTGTTTTTCCCTTTCTCCGACCGCTGGTGGCGGTATTTCTGTTGCTGGCGTTGTCGGGTTGTACCATTTATCAGTCCATCGGCAAGAGCGTTGGTTCGTTCCTGCATCCGGTTTCCGGCCATGATTTCGTCCATATTGATAACGACAGCTGGGACCGGCGCAACGCCGTGCTGTATTTCTACCGGACCCATTCCCAATGGGCAGCCGACGAGATCGAAGCCCCCAGTGTCTACATTGACGACACCCACTATTTCAACATCCGCAATGACAGCTTTACCTGGCTTGAGGTAAGTCCCGGGGAGCGCCATATCGCCATGCGCCGACCGTTGCTGGGGCTGGAGGGGATGAACTCTTTCAGTCTGAGCCTGATCGCCGATGCGACGCTGGAAGTTGAACCAGGCCAGATCTATTACCTGCGTTATAATGAGCTTTCCGAGCCGGGCCAACGGCATCCTGATCTGGATCCGGACCACCCGCTGACTCAGGGCGAGCTCCAACTGGTGACGCGGGAATATGCCATGCAGGCGGAGGAGATTGTTTCCACCCGTTTTCTGAACAGTGATCTGTTGGCGCCGAACCATGCGGCTACCTCCATTGTGGAGGTGAACGAAGACATCGATTACGAGCGGCAATTGGTGCTGCTGGAAGAGGAAAGGGAGCTTGAGATCGAGCGCCTTAAGGAGGAGGGCAAGTACGAATCTGCTTCGTGGTTCTGGCCGTTCGGCGGTGGTCCCACGGTTCCCCTGGAAACGGATCGGAAAATCGACAGGTTGGAGCGTGAGTACGCCAAGTTGGAGCAGGAACGTGAGCGTCGGGAAGAAGCAGAATCCGGTGGTGGCTGGTGGATTTTCTGAGTGCTGACTACACTGACGGCAGGTGAAGGACTCGGGAAATTAAAACAATGGCTCTCAAGGATTCTCTTCGACTCAGATTTGAAAAACTGGCCGATGATGTGGTCCCCCAACTACTCGATAGCTGGGGCGATCTGCAGAAACGGCTTGATGACCTGAACTGCTCCCTGGCCAATCGGGCGGTTCCGGAAGACAGGCGCAGTCGTGTCAGTGAATTGTCCCTGCAGGAGAAGGCTCAGCAGGCGGGCCAGAATCGCCCGGCCATACGGGCAGTCAAAACCGCTAGCAAGACCTCGGGTAAAAACTGAATTTGCTTAAAAACTGTACGCTTTTGAATGGCTTGCAGGTTTTTTTATAAAATTGCCGGAAAATATTTGACACCGTCAGCCAAATGCTTAAAATGCGCCTCTCACTTGGTTGAGACAGCACGGCTGGCAAGCAAGTGAATGCCTTTTTAGATTAGATAGGAAGGCTTGAAAGTGGGTGGTTAGCTCAGCTGGGAGAGCATCGCCCTTACAAGGCGAGGGTCACTGGTTCGATCCCAGTACCACCCACCACTTTCAGTTGCATCACCGGATCACCCCATCCGGTTTCAGGTTCGGGCCCAAGGGCCGGAATTGATGCGGAGCGGTAGTTCAGTTGGTTAGAATACCGGCCTGTCACGCCGGGGGTCGCGGGTTCGAGTCCCGTCCGCTCCGCCACTTTTATTTATGAAGTATTCCCGGGTGGTTAGCTCAGCTGGGAGAGCATCGCCCTTACAAGGCGAGGGTCACTGGTTCGATCCCAGTACCACCCACCAAAATTCCAAAAAAGGGCCGATCCGCGAGGATCGGCCCTTTTTTACTTTCCAATCAAAGACTGCCCACAAACGCGCACAACATTGCCATTCACTCCATTGGAGGCAGGGCTGCAGTACCAGGCGATGGCCTCGGCCACATCCACCGGTTGCCCGCCCTGGGACAAGCTGTTCATCCGACGACCGGCCTCTCGGATGGTGACCGGCATGGCGGCGGTCATCCGGGTTTCGATAAACCCGGGGGCGACGGCGTTGATGGTGATGCCGTTTTTCAGTTGCCGGGCCATGGCTTCCACGTAGCCGATCACTCCGCACTTGGCGGTTGAGTAGTTGGTCTGTCCGAAGTTGCCGGCGATGCCGCTGATGGAGGAAATACAGACAATGCGTCCGTTTTCTTTCATGAGCTCCCGCTTTGCCAGTTCCTCGTCGATCAACTCCTCCGCGGTCAGATTGACTGCGATGGTCATATCCCAGAAGTGCTCCGGCATGTTGCCAAGGGTCTTGTCGCGGGTGATGCCGGCATTGTGAATGACCAGGTCGACGCCGCCGAAATGCTCTTCGATGAAGTCGGCGATCAACTTTGGTGCTTTGTCGTCGGTAATGTCGCAGGCCAGAGCCTTCCCGTTGATAGCGGATGTGACCTTTTCCAGTTCTTCCATGGCCGGCGGAATGTCGAGGCCGATCACGGTGGCGCCGTCCCGGGCGAGGGTTTCAGAAATGGCAGCACCGATACCCCTGGACGCTCCGGTGACCAGTGCCACCTTTCCAGTCAGTGGTGCGACGGGATTGGTGGCAGGGGCAGCGTTGCCTTTGCCGACCTTCACGACCTGGCCGGACACATAGGCAGAGCGGGCAGACAGGAAGAACCGCACGCTGGAATCCAGTTGCTTCTCTGCCCCTGGGGCCATCCACAGTAGGTTCGCCGTGGAGCCTTTCTTGCCGATTTCCTTGCCAACGCTGCGTACGAAGCCTTCGAGTGCCCGTTGCGCGGCGGCCTGCGGCGCCTTGCGACAACTGGCGGGATTCTGGCCGATTACCAGAACGCGGGCGTTGCTGCCCAGTTTTTTGATGGTGGGGTGGAAGAAGTCGTATAGTGCCCGCAGGTCGGCCGGACCTTTCAGGCCGGTGGCGTCAAACACCAGCGCCGAAAACTGCTGGTTGATGTCGGAGGCCAGGTCCAGCGGCCGGGCTTTGTTGCCGGCTTTCGATGAGTCCGCCAGGCGATTGCTTTCGCTGGCGTGATGAAGGGTGGCCGCGCTGGCGCCGAGAATACTGCCTAAAGTGGCAATGGCTTTTCCGCCGTTGGCGGCGCCGATGAGCACCTTGCCTTCGATAAATGGCTGGTCGGTGCGCTTCAGGCGCTTCAGTGGCGCGGGCGCGGGGAGACCAAGGGATTGTGCGGCGGTTCTACCAACGGGGGTGTTTACCAGTCTAAGATAGAGGTCGGACATGGGGGCTTCCTTGTGGTTGCAATCGGTTCTCTGGATGCGGATTGTCTACAGGGTAAAGAATCGGACAGTTTTTGGATTGACTCAATGCCTGTAGGGTGTTGTCAGGGGTGCCAATGAGGCATTGTGCGTTGTCGCTACACTTGTTGCCAGCCTGGGTGCAGGGAGCATTGGGGGCTGGCCTCCCAAAACACGCTGTGAATACGTCCTTGTACGCTCGGCTCCGCCATCCATGGCTCCGCACGGTTTTGGGAGGCCAGCCCCCAATGCTCCATCCGGCAATGAAATTTTCCGCAAAAGGATTGGATTGATCATGGCAGAAGCATCGAAAACTCCACGCAAGAAAACCGCTACTTCAAAAAAGACCAGCACAGCCCCTTCGGGTATTCGCCGCGTAGCAGTGCTGGGTGGTAACCGGGTTCCGTTTGCGCGGTCCAATACCGCCTACAGCAAGATCAGTAACCAGGAGTTGCTGACATCCGCGCTGCGGGGGCTGGTGGATCGGTACAGTCTTCAGGGCAAGCGCCTCGGGGAAGTGGCGGCAGGGGCGGTGATCAAGCATTCCCGGGATTTTAACCTTACCCGGGAGTCGGCGATGAGCTGTGGTCTGGCGCCGGAGACACCGGCTTATGATATTCAGCTGGCCTGCGGGACGGGGCTGGAGGCAGCCATTCTGGTGGCCAACAGGATTGCCCTGGGGCAGATCGAATGTGGTATTGCCGGTGGTACCGATACCACGTCCGATGCGCCGATTGGTGTAAGCGAGGGGCTTCGGGAGATTCTGCTGGATCTGAACCGGGCCAAAACCACCGGCGAGCGGTTGAAGATTCTGGCGCGGTTCCGGCCCGCGCACCTCGTGCCCTTGGTTCCGGAGAACCGGGAGCCTCGCACCGGCATGTCCATGGGGGAGCATGCCCAGGTGATGGCCAGGGAGTGGGACATTCCCCGGGAAGATCAGGACAGGCTGGCCTGGGAGAGTCATCAGAAGCTTGCCAAGGCCTATGAAGAGGGGTTCTTTAAAGATTTGCTGACGCCGCTGGCGGGGCTGGACAAGGACAATATTCTGCGGCCGGATACAACCCTTGAGAAGCTGGCGACGCTCAAGCCGGTGTTTGACCGGGACAACGGCACCATGACGGCGGCCAACAGCACGGCGCTGACTGATGGCGCCTCCTGCGTGCTGCTGGCCAGTGAGGAGTGGGCGAAAGAGAATAACCATGAGGTGAAGGCGTGGCTGACGTTCTCCGAGGTGGCAGCGGTGGATTTTGTGGACAAGAAAGAGGGGCTGCTGATGGCGCCAGCTTACGCCGTACCCCGGATGCTGGAAAAAGCGGGGCTGACACTTCAGGATTTCGATTTCTACGAGATCCACGAAGCCTTCGCCTCGCAGGTGCTGTGTACTCTGAAAGCCTGGCAGGATCCCGCCTTCTGCAAGGACCGTCTGGGGCTGGACAAGCCGGTGGGCAGCATCGACCGGGACAAACTCAATGTGAAAGGCAGCAGCCTGGCCACCGGCCATCCGTTTGCCGCCACCGGCGGGCGCATCATTGCGACCCTGGCCAAGTTGCTGGAGGAAAAGGGCAGTGGCCGCGGCCTGATCTCCATCTGCACCGCAGGCGGGCAGGGGGTAACAGCGATTCTGGAGCGGTAAGTTTCCGGAAAACCGGAACTTTCCTTTGACAGTGCCAGGCTCAGCCCTTATCATGCGCGCCACGTTGATCAGGGGTTCCCTGAGCAACAACCAGTTTGATGCGGGGTAGAGCAGTCTGGTAGCTCGTCGGGCTCATAACCCGGAGGTCGTTGGTTCGAATCCAGCCCCCGCTACCATCTAAGAGAAAGGCAGATCAGTAAGCTACTGGTCTGCCTTTTTTATTTGTCCGCAGAAAGTTCCCCATTCCTGACTTGATTGAGGTCAAATCCCGATCCGGTTCGCTCCAATAATTCAGGTTGAACTCAGGTGACTGTGGTTTGCTTATCTCGCTGGAGATGCATGCCCGCTCCGGAGATCACACAATGGCAGTCGGGCGCAACCGCAGACGGAGGAGGGTTATATGGAATGGTTAGCGGAAAACTGGTTCTGGGTGGTTATCGGCATCCTGTTCGTGGCCATGCACATGTTCGGCCACGGTGGGCATGGTGGTCACGGCGGAGGCGGGCACGGCGGACATGGCGCGTCCGACAAGACAGACAAGCCGGACAAACCGGACAGCAATCAGGACCGACCCTCGGGTCATCGCCATTGATGGGAGTGGAACATGCTTAACACGAAACTGGTTACCTGGGCGCTGGGGTTGTTCGCAGCGGTCACCTTCATCGTCTGCGTTATCTATGGACTGGTAACGCCCCAAAGCCTGCATATGCATGCGTTTCTTGAGCAGGTATTGCCGGGATTCAAGTGGCTGACCTGGTGGGGATTCCTGCTAGGCTTGGTTGAGAGTTTTCTATACGGCGCCTATGCGGGGCTGGTGTTCTGCCCGATCTACAACTGGCTTTATCGCCGCTTCAACGCCCGGCGGGAGGCAAAATGATTGAGCCTCCCGCCGACGTGACACCGCTCATAGACCTTCTTGCCGAGCGGGGCACCGGGCCGACACGTACGCGGCGGCCCGTCTACGAGGACCTTTTGCCGCCCTGCAACCAGGCCTGCCCGGCTGGCGAGAACATCCAGGGTTGGCTCGAGCAGGTGCGTTCGGGCCGCTACCGTGAAGCCTGGCTCACTCTTACCCGGGACAACCCCTTTCCGGCGATCCACGGGCGGGTCTGCTATCACCCGTGCGAAACCCGATGCAACCGCGGCGCACTCGACAGCGCGGTCTCCATTCACGCCGTTGAGCGGTTTCTGGGCGACCTTGCCACACAGGAAGGCTGGCAACTGCCAGTCGAGGCGCCGGCCTCGGGCAAGCGCGTGCTGGTGGTTGGCGCGGGACCGAGTGGACTCTCGGCCGCCTATCACCTCGCGCGGCTGGGGCATGCCGTGGAGATCCGCGACGCCGGTTCGCAGCCCGGTGGCATGCTGCACTTCGGCATTCCCGCCTATAGGCTGCCGCGCGAGGTGCTCATGCAGGAAGTGAGGCGGATTGAGGCGATGGGCGTCAAGATTGTCCTCGGTCACAAGGTTGAGGACCTGCTTGCGGAGCAGACGTCGGGTGGCTTCGATGCGGCGTTCGTCGCCATCGGTGCGCATGCCTCGAAACATGTTGACATTCCGGCGCGCGATGCTGCCCGTGTGCTCGATGCCGTCACACTCCTGCGTGAGGTTGGTGCCGGCGGGCAGTTGCAGCTCGGCCGGCGAGTGGTGGTTTATGGCGGCGGCAACACGGCGATGGACGCCGCGCGCACAGCGAAGCGCCTGGGTGCCGAGGAGGCAGTAATTGTCTACCACCGCGACCGGGCGCACATGCCTGCCCATGCTTTTGAGGCGGACGAGGCGCTTGAGGAGGGCGTCAGGATTCAATGGCTCACCAGCATCAAGGAAATCGCCGGGCCATCGCTGCGCGTTGAGCGCATGGAGCTGGATCCGGACGGGCGGCCGCAACCGACCGGCCAGTTTGAGACGCTCGAAGCAGACGCGGTCGTGCTGGCCCTTGGGCAACAGAGCGATAGTGGCTTCCTCCGCAAGATCCCGGGGGTCGAATTCCAGCCCGACGGCACGGTCGTGGTTGCGGAAAACATGATGACCGCTCACCCCGGAATTTTCGCCGGCGGCGACCTGGTGCCGGGCGAACGGAGTGTGACGGCCGCGGTCGGGCACGGCAAGAAAGCGGCACGACACATTGATGCCTGGCTGCACGGGGGCAGCTTCCAGCCCCCCGAGAAACACCGGCTCGCCACGTTCGACATGCTGAACCTGCCAATCTACAGCGACGCCGAACCGAAGGCGCAGCAGGTGCTACCGGTCGAGGCCCGTGCCGGCAATTTCACCGAGGTACTGTCAGGGCTGGGCAGCACCGAGGCGCGCTATGAGGCACAACGATGCCTTTCCTGCGGCAACTGTTTCGAGTGCGATCAGTGTTACGCTGCCTGCCCTGAGCAGGCGATCGAGAAGCTGGGGCCGGGCCGGCGCTATCGCTTTCTTTATGATCGGTGCACTGGCTGTGAGGTGTGCTACGAGACCTGCCCAACCCACGCGATCAGCATAATTCCCGAACCGGTCCGGGAGGATGACAAGTAATGAACCACGAAACCGACAGACTCCGGACCGAGACCCTGGACGGCAACAGCGCGGTTGCCCGCGTTGCCTATCGCACTAACGAAGTGTGTGCGATTTATCCCATCACCCCTGCCTCGTCCATGGCGGAGCTGGCGGACGAGTGGGCGGCCCGGGGGATGACCAACCTTTGGGGCAGCGTTCCTGTGGTGCAGGAAATGCAGAGCGAGGGCGGTGCCGCCGGCGCTGTTCACGGCGCGCTGCAGTCGGGCGCCATGACGACCACCTTCACGGCCTCCCAGGGGCTGATGCTGATGCTGCCGAACATGTACAAGATCGCGGGCGAGCTGACCCCGACCGTATTTCATGTGGCGGCCCGCGCACTGGCGACCTCCGCGCTGTCGATCTTTGGTGACCATTCCGATGTCATGGCCGCCCGCGGGACCGGTTTTGCGCTGCTGTCCTCCGGCTCGGTGCAGGAGGCCCACGACATGGCGCTGGTTACGCAGGCGGCAACGCTCGAGGCGCGGGTTCCCTTCCTGCATTTCTTTGACGGCTTCCGGACCTCGCACGAAGTGAACAACCTGAGTCTGGTGTCTGATGAGCACATCCGGGCAATGATCCGCGAAGACCTTGTGCGCGCACACCGGGCGCGCGCCCTGACGCCGGAACATCCGGTGGTGCGTGGCACGTCCCATAATCCCGACACCTTTTTCCAGGCGCGCGAGGCCTGTAATCCTTACTATGCGCGAGTGCCGGAGATCGTGCAGGCCAGTATGGATCGCTTTGCTGCGCTCACCGGCCGAGCCTACCGCCTGTTCGAGTATGAGGGGGCACCCGACGCCGAGCGGGTCATTGTACTGATGGGGTCGGCGGCGGAAACCGCGCGCGAGACCTCTGATTTCCTGGGGCGTGCCGGGGAGAGGGTGGGCGTGCTGCAGGTGCGGCTCTACCGTCCGTTCGCCGTCGGGCACTTCCTCGCCGCCTTGCCCGAGACCTGCCGTGCCATCGCGGTGCTGGACAGGAGCAAGGAGCCGGGGGCGCCCGGCGAGCCACTCTATCTTGATGTGGTCGCGGCCCTGGCCCGGGCGGTCACCGACGGCACGCGCGCAGTCCTGCCGCGGGTGATCGGCGGGCGCTACGGCCTGGGCTCAAAGAACTTCAACCCGGCCCAGGTCAAGGCCGTGTTTGACGAGCTGAAGCTGCCTGAACCGAAGAACGGCTTCACGGTCGGCATTGAGGACGATGTTGCTCACACCAGCCTGCCGGTAGACGCCGCATTCTCGCTTGAGCGCGACGACGTGGTACGCGCGCTCTTCTATGGCCTGGGTGCTGACGGCACAGTCGGTGCCAACAAAAACAGCGTGAAAATCCTCGCCGCGGAGCCTGGGCGCTACGCCCAGGGGTATTTCGTTTACGATTCGCACAAATCGGGCGCACAGACTGTCTCACACTTGCGTTTTGGAAAACAGCCGATCCGCGCTCCGTACCTGATCGAATCGGCCAACTTCATCGCCTGCCACCAGGCAGGTTTTCTTGATCGCATCGATGTGCTGCGGCTGGCCGCCGAAGGCGGAACCTTCCTGCTCAACACACCCCATGGACCGGACTCGGTATGGAACAGCCTGCCGCGATCACTGCAACGGCAGATTCTGGACAGGAAGCTGCGCTTTTATGTGATCGACGCCTCGAAAGTCGCGCGCGATGCCGGTCTGGGCGGGCGTATCAACACCGTGCTGCAAACCTGTTTTTTCGCCATCTCAGGGGTGCTGCCCCGTGACGAGGCGATACAACGGATCAAGCAGTCGATCGAGAAAAGCTATGGCGTCAAGGGCGCCGACGTGGTGCGAAAGAATTTCGCGGCCGTGGACCAGACGCTGGCGCAGTTGTTCGAAGTGGCCGTTCCGGGCGCGGCGACCAGTCTGTTCGACCGGCCACCGGTCGTGCCGGACCGGGCGCCGCCATTCGTGCATGAAGTCACCGCCATGATGATGCTCGGCCTGGGCGACGAGCTCCGCGTCGGTCAGTTGCCCGCCGACGGCACCTTCCCGTCCGGCACCGCGGCGTTCGAGAAGCGCAACATTTCCGATGATGTGGCGGTGTGGGAGCCGGACTTGTGCATTCAGTGCGGCCAGTGCGGCTTTGCCTGCCCGCACAGCGTGATCCGGTCGAAGTACTATGGCCAGAGCGAGCTGGACGGTGCGCCGGCTGACTTCAAGTCGGCACCGGTCAATTCACGCGGCAATCCCGATGTCCGCTTCTCGCTGGAGGTCTACGTCGAAGACTGCACGGGCTGCGGTATCTGTGTCGAGGTCTGCCCGGCGCACAGCCCGCTCAACCCCGGGGTGAAGGCAATCAACCTTGGGCCCAAGGCGCCGATCCTCGAAAGCTCGCGCGAAAGCATCGCCTTCTTTGAGGCGCTGCCGGTGAATGACCGCGCGCGCATCGATTTCGCCAACGTCCGTGGTGTTCAGTTTCTGCAGCCGCTGTTCGAGTTCTCCGGCGCCTGCGGCGGCTGCGGCGAGACACCCTACCTCAAACTCCTGTCGCAACTCTTCGGCGACCGCCTGCAGATCGCCAATGCCACCGGCTGTTCGTCGATCTACGGTGGCAACCTGCCGGTCACGCCCTGGACCAGGGACGAGGGCGGACGGGGGCCGGCCTGGTCGAACTCCCTGTTTGAAGACAACGCCGAGTTCGGGCTGGGATTCCGTCTTGCCGCCGATCAGCACCTCGAGCTGGCGAGAACGTTGTTGCGCCGGTTGGCGCCGAAAGTGGGTGAGGAACTCGCCCGTTCGATCCTCGATGCGCCGCAACTGCGCGAATCCGAGCTCCGCGCCCAGCGCAGCCGTATCGAAGAGCTGAAGCGCACGCTTGCCACTCTGGATGACGAAACCGCCGCCGACCTGTCATCGGTTGTCGACCATCTTCTGCGCCGCAGTGTCTGGATCGTTGGCGGCGACGGCTGGGCTTATGATATCGGTTTCGGCGGACTCGATCAGGTGCTGGCGAGTGGTCGCGACGTCAACGTGCTGGTGCTGGACACCGAGGTTTACTCCAATACCGGCGGCCAGGCGTCCAAGGCGACGCCGCTCGGCGCGGTCGCCAAGTTTGCCGCCGGCGGCAAGCGCGTGGCCCGCAAGGATCTGGCATTACAGGCAATCGCCTACGGCGACGTCTATGTCGCGCAGGTGGCGATGGGCGCCAATCCTCAGCACACGCTACTTGCCTTCCGCGAGGCCGAGGCCTGGCCTGGCCCGTCGTTGATCATCGCGTACAGCCACTGCATCGCGCACGGCTTTGATCTGCGCCACGGTATGCAGCAGCAGGATCTGGCGACCGCGAGCGGCTACTGGCCGCTGTTCCGTTTCAACCCGGCCATGCACACCATTGGCGAACGGCCATTCCGGCTCGACTCACCACGACCGACAATCCCGTTCAAGGCGTACGCCTACAACGAATTGCGCTACCGGGCGCTTGCCCATACGGATCCGGACGCGGCCGAGGCGCTGCTGGCCAAGGCACAGCAGGTCGTGACCGAGAAATATCGGCAGTACGAGGAACTGGCCAGTCGCGGTAGCCAGTGTTTCCATCCGGTCATCGACGAGCCCGGTGTGACACAAGGGTGACATAACGGTGACACAACGGTCGTGAATACTTGCATTCTGGAACAGGGATAACCCAAAGATGGAGAATGGCCTATGGACTTGACGACCCATTACATGGGGCTGCGCCTGCGCAATCCGCTGGTCGCTTCGGCATCACCGCTGAATGGCGATCTCGACCAGCTCTGCCGGCTTGAAAATGCCGGTGCCGGCGCCGTCGTGCTGCCGTCGATCTTCGAGGAGCAGATTCTCGCGGAGCGGGATGAGTTTGAACATCGCACCGAAGGGACGGCGGACGGATGCGCCGAGGCACTGAGCTTTTTTCCGGGCCACGGTGGCTGCGGCTTTGGGCCGGAGCGTTATCTCGACATGGTGCGCCGAGCCAAGGAGGCGCTCGGCATCCCGGTGATTGCCAGTCTGAACTGTGTCTCGCAGTCCGGCTGGGTCGACTATGCGCGCGGGCTGCAGGACGCCGGCGCCGATGCGATAGAGCTCAATATCTACTTTGTCCCGACCGATCTGGCGATGGCAGGTCGCGACGTCGAGCAGCGCCATCTCGACATCCTGGCGGCGGTGAAGGGGGCGGTTACGATCCCGGTTGCGGTCAAGATCGGCCCCTGCTTCAGTGCGCCGGGGGCGATGGCCCGGGCGCTCGCCGAGGCCGGTGCGGACGCATTGGTACTGTTTAACCGGATCTACCCACCCGACATCGATGTCGCGACGCTACGGCTGTCGCTGGATCTTGAGCTCAGCACGCCGGCGGAGATGCGGCTGCCACTGTTGTGGGTTGCCGTGCTCCATGGACGTATTCCGGCGGCCCTGGCTGCCAGCACCGGGGTGGAGTCGGCGGAAGATGTGTTCAAATATCTGCTGGCCGGTGCGGACGTGGTCATGACCACCGCCGCCTTGCTGCGCCACGGCCCCGAACATATGCGGACTCTCATCGACGGCTTGACCGCCTTGCTGTCCGCACGCGGCATTGACTCGCTCGGCGATATCCGTGGCCGCATGAGTCAGTTGCACCTGAAGGACGCAATGGCCTTCGAACGGGCTGCTTACAGGCACATGTTGCAAAGTTACAGGATCCCCCACAAATATGCCGCAGGAGGCAAACCATGAAGACCAGCACACTGGAAGTCGGCGGTCTGTTATCGGCACTGAGTGCCCAGGGCGTGGAGAAGCAGTTGTTGAGGTTGCCTGGCGTCAAGAAAGCCGAGGTCAACTATGTGGCCGGCAGCGCGACGGTCACTTACGATGAGGTCAAGGTCGATCTTGAGGCCATCAAGGCCCGGATACACGAGTGCGGCTATCACTGTTCCGGAGAACAGTTACCCAGGCATGTATGCGACCGGCGGGACCAGTCGGGTGAGGCGGGGGATAAGGCGGTGCGTGGCCATGCCCATACCTCCCATGCTGCCGCCGCCCACGACAATGGGGCCCACCCTGCTGAACACGGCCAGCATACCGGCGCCAAGGACGAGATGGCCGAAGAGATGGGTCACGGCGGAGGCATGGGCATGCAGGCGATGGTGCGCGACATGCGCAACCGTTTCTGGGTTTGCCTGATCTTCACCATACCGATTTTTATTTATTCCCCCATGGGCGGGCTGTTCGACCCGCCGGCGCCGCCCTTCGGGCTGCGGCTTGACCTCTGGCTGTTAATTCTCGCAAGCATCGCGGTGCTCTGGCCAAGCTGGCCATTCTTTGTTGCCGCCTGGCGCGCGCTGAAAAATGGCGTGCTCAACATGGCGGTGCTGGTGGTGCTGTCGGTGGGCACCGGCTACCTGTTCAGCATCGGTTCCACGCTCTTTTTCCCGGGTGTGCAATTTTTCGAGGCGGTGGCGGTGCTGCTGGTGTTCATCCTGCTTGGCCACTGGCTGGAGATGCGCGCCCGCGCCGGGGCCTCGGACGCCATCCGGTCGTTGATGGACCTGGCACCACCCAAGGCGACGGTGCTGCGTGATGGCCAGGAACAGGAGATTCCCACGGCCGAGGTATTGAAGGACGACATCGTCGTGATCCGCCCCGGCAACAAGATCCCGGTGGACGGCGAGGTACTGGAGGGCGAGTCCCAGGTGGATGAGTCCATGCTCACCGGCGAGTCCATGCCAGTGGAGAAGAAACCTGGCGATACGGTGATCGGTGCCACCATCAACAAGAGTGGCAGCTTCAGGTATCGCGCCACCAAGGTGGGTTCCGACACGGCCCTGGCGCAGATTGTCAAGCTGGTGCAGGAGGCGCAGAATTCCAAGGCGCCGGCACAGCTGCTGGCGGACAAGGCCTCCCAGTGGTTGGTGGTGATCGCCATTGTAGTTGGCCTGCTCACCTTCGCCGTCTGGTTCTGGTTGCTCGGCCAGACGCTGCTATTCGCCGTGACCCTGACCATCACTGTGTTCGTCATCGCCTGCCCGGACGCCCTGGGTCTTGCCACGCCCATGGCGGTGATGGTAGGCACCGGCCTGGGCGCCAAGAACGGCATTCTGTTCAAGAACGCCTCGGCACTTGAGGATGCCACCCGGCTGGATATCGTGGTGTTCGACAAGACCGGCACCCTGACCCTGGGCGAGCCCCAGGTGGTCGAAGTCGTCGTGGCGGCGGACAGCACCGAGGAGGCGCTCCTCGCTCTGGCTGGAACCGTGGAGCAGGGTTCGGACCACCCCCTGGCCCAGGCCATTCAGAGGCGGGCCGAAGGATTGCAACTCGAACCGCTGACCGGCTTCACCAACATCGAGGGCAAGGGTGCCCGGGCCGAGGTTGGCGGCAAGACCGTCCTGCTCGGCAACCGCCGGCTGATGGACGAAGAAACGGTCGATATGGCGAGCCTGAAGGACGAGGCGGCTCGTCTTCAGAGTGCGGGGCAAACCGCGGTGCATGTTGCCCGGGATGGGAAACTGGTCGGCCTCATTGCCATTGCGGATGCGCCGAGACCCACCGCTGCGGCGATGGTCAGGAAGATGCGGGAACGCGGCGTGGAGGTGGCCATGCTCACCGGCGACAACCAGGCCACCGCCGAGCGCATCGCCGGGGAGTTGGGCATCGGCACGGTGATCGCCGATGTACTGCCGGGGCAAAAGGCGGACAAAATCAAGGAGCTCCAGGCTCAGGGCAAGAAGGTTGGCATGGTGGGCGACGGCGTCAATGACGCCCCGGCACTGACCCAGGCGGAGGTGGGTTTTGCCATCGGCGCCGGCACCGACGTGGCCATGGAAAGTGCCGATGTGGTGTTGATGAAGAGCGATCCCTACGACGTGCTCGGGGCCATTGAGCTGTCGCGCGCCACCCTGCGCAAGATGCACCAGAACCTGTTCTGGGCCGTGGCCTACAATGTTGTCGCCTTCCCGGCGGCGGCGGGCGTATTCTATCCACTGGTGCTGAGTCCCACGGTGGCGGCGATCGCCATGTCCGGCAGCTCGGCACTGGTGGCGGTGAATGCCCTGCTGCTCAAGCGCACGCGGCTGGAGGGCATCCGCACGTTCCGGTCCGGCTCCGCCTCGGCAAGTACTGAAAGTGCTGCAACTATGACAAGTTTTGAGGGGAATCCGGGGTGAGCTCCGGGGCTCTGTCGCGCCTGCAGCTCATCGCAGGCCTGACGACGCTCGCAGCAATGCTGCTTGCGCTGCTGATCGACAATTCGCCCGCGCAAGCCTGGTATGACATTATCCACCATTTACCGGTGTCCTTGCGCGTCGGTGAGTTTGCCATCGACAAGCCCATCATCCTCTGGATCAATGATGGGCTGATGGTGTTTTTTTTCCTGCTCATTGCCCTGGAGCTGAAACGCGAGGTGCTGGAAGGACAACTGGCGACACCCAAGGCGATTGCCACACCCGGTTTCGCCGCCCTCGGCGGCATGGCTGTCCCGGCGCTGATCTATACAGTGTTCAACGCCGGCGATCCGGAGGCCATGCGCGGCTGGGCGATTCCCGCCGCTACCGACGCGGTGCTGGCGTTGACCGTGCTCGTGCTGCTTGGCCCACGTGTGCCGGTCTCGCTCAAGGTGTTCCTGACAGCGGTGGCGATCTTCGATGACCTGGGGGCAATCGTCATCATCGCGTTGTTCTATACCGAGCAGCTCGCCACAACATCGCTGGTGCTGGCGGCCCTGGGGATTGCGGCCCTGGTGGCGCTCAATGTCTTCAAGGTCACCCGTACCGGGGCTTACGTCGTCGTGGGTGTGTTTCTCTGGGTCGCCGTGCTCAAGTCCGGTGTTCATGCGACGCTGGCCGGGGTGGCCATAGGCCTGGCGATTCCCATGCGGGCCAGGCAGGGCGGCCGCTCTTTCTCGCCGCTGAAAGATGCGGAACAGGCGCTTCAGCCGTGGGTGGCGCTCGGCGTGGTACCCATCTTCGCGTTCTTCAACTCCGGCATTGTGCTGACGCTGGCGAGTGCAGCCACGCTGGCCTCTCCGACGTCGCTGGGGATCTTGCTAGGGCTGTTCGTCGGGAAACCGCTGGGTATCTTTGGCTTCACCTGGCTTTCGGTGCGGCTAGGGGTGGCAAGACTTCCAGAGTCGGTGAGCTGGGGTCAGCTCGCCGGCGTGGCCATGGTCGCCGGCATCGGCTTCACCATGAGCCTGTTCATCGCCGGCCTCGCCTTCCCCGATCCGGAGGCGTTTCGCAGCGCCCGTCTCAGTGTGATTGCGGGCTCGCTGCTGTCGGCGGTCGCCGGCGTGGTGGTCCTGATGAAGGCCACGCACCCACGGTTTAATCCCCCGGAGCACAGCTGACTCCGGCGGGCGCAGGCCCCGGCCTAAAAAGGAAGGAGACCCAATGAATAATGAAACCCCTGTCAGCCAGCCGCTATACGGCCTGTTGCATACGGATGTCGAGGGATTCGATGTTCTGGCCGAGATGGCCCTTGATATGCGTTCGTCGTGGAATCATGCCACCGACCGGGTGTGGCGACAGCTGGACCCCGACCTCTGGGAGTTGACCAAGAACCCTTGGGTTGTCCTGCAGACGGTCTCGCGGGAGAAGCTCGAGGGTGTTCTGGCCGATCCCGTTTTCCGCAAAAAAACCGAGGATCTGGTGCAAAGCCGGCGAGATGCTTCTCAGGCGCCGGCGTGGTTTCAGCAAACCTATCCGCACTCGTCTTTGACCTGTGTTGCCTATTTCAGCATGGAGTTCATGCTGGGTGAGGCGTTGCCCATTTACTCCGGAGGGCTGGGCAATGTGGCCGGTGATCAGCTCAAGGCCGCCAGCGATCTGGGCGTTCCGGTGATCGGCGTGGGGCTGCTTTATCAACAAGGTTATTTTCGCCAACTGATCGACCGGGACGGCGCGCAACAGGCCCTCTACCCGTTTAACGATCCGGGCCAGTTGCCGATTACGCCGTTGCGCCGTCCCGACGGGGAGTGGTTGCGGATACAGCTCGACCTGCCCGGGCACGCGATCTGGTTGCGTGCCTGGCAGGTTCAGGTCGGCCGGGTGAAGCTTTATCTCCTGGACAGTAATGATGCGGCGAACTACCCGCCGTACCGCGGAATAACCAGTGAACTGTATGGCGGGGCGCCACATCAGCGCCTGATGCAGGAAGTGATTCTCGGAGTCGGCGGCTGGCGGCTGCTCGCCGCGCTCGGCATCGAACCGGAAGTCTGTCATCTGAACGAAGGGCATGCGGCACTCGCCGTGCTGGAGCGCGCGCGCAGTTTCATGCAGCAGACCGGGCAGCCCTTTGATGTCGCACTGGCCGCCACGCGCGCGGGTAATCTTTTCACCACCCACACGGCGGTGGCCGCCGGCTTCGACCGTTTCGCACCGGGCCTCATCGAACACTGTCTGGGTGGATACGCAAGCAACCAGCTCGGTATTACGCTCCAGGATTTGCTGGCGCTGGGTCGCCGGAATCCGGACGATCCGGCCGAGGATTTCAATATGGCGTATCTGGCGATCCGTGGCAGCGGAGCGGTGAATGGCGTGAGCCACCTGCATGGCAAGGTGAGCCGGCACCTGTTTGCGCCGCTGTTTCCACGCTGGCCGGTGGATGAGGTGCCAGTCGCACACGTGACTAACGGCGTTCATATGCCGACCTGGGATTCGGCGGCGGCGGATGACCTTTGGACCCGGGCTTGTGGCAAGGATCGCTGGCTGGGGACGACGGAAGCCCATGAGCAGCACATTCGCGCCCTCTCAGATGCCAGTCTGTGGCAATTTCGCCAGGCCGGCAGCAGGGCCGTGGTTGAATATGTCCGTGATCGATTATCCCGGGAGCTGGCCGCCTCCGGCGAGGCGCCCGAGGCCGCTGATGCTGCGAAACAGCTGTTTGATCCCGGCGTACTGACGCTGGGCTTCGCCCGTCGCTTCGCCACCTATAAGAGGCCGAACCTGCTGCTGCATGATCCGGAGCGCCTGTTGCGCCTGCTGACTGACCCCGAACGCCCGGTGCAGCTCATTATGGCCGGCAAGGCCCATCCGCAGGACCGGGAAGGCCAGGCCCTGATCCAGCAGTGGATGCATTTCATCCGGCGGCCCGAGGTACGCTCCCGGGTGATCTTCCTCAGCGACTATGACATGCACTTGGCGGAGCACCTGGTGCAGGGTGTGGACGTCTGGCTCAATACGCCTCGCCGGCCCTGGGAGGCCAGTGGCACCAGTGGGATGAAGGTACTTGTCAATGGTGGTATCAATCTGTCGGAACTGGACGGCTGGTGGGCCGAAGCCTACACGCCCGATGTGGGGTGGGCACTGGGGGACGGCCAGGAACATGGCGACGATCCGGCCCGGGATGTGGCTGAAGCCAATGCGCTTTACGACCTGCTCGAACGCGAAGTGATCCCCGAGTTCTATACTCGTGATGAACAGGGTATTCCTGCCGCCTGGGTGAACCGGATGCGCGAGAGCATGGCGCGGTTGACACCGCGCTTTTCCACCAACCGTACGGTGCGCGAATACACCGAGCAACACTACCTCCCGGCTGCCGCTGCATACCGTGAGCGGGCCGCTGGCAAAGGGGGAGTCGGCGCGGAACTGGTTGAATGGCGGCACGCGCTGGATCACAAATGGGCCGCGATACGCTTCGGCGACGTTGAGGTCGAGCCTGATGGTGAACAACACCTCTTCGAGGTTCAGGTCTACCTCGGAGACCTTGATCCGGAGGCCGTGCGGGTTGAGCTCTACGCCGACGGCAGGGACGGTAGCGCACCTGAACGGGTGGAGATGCAGCGCCTGCGGCAACCGACGGACGGCGAAAGCGGCTACAGCTATCGCGCAGCAGCCCCTGCGGCCCGCCCGGCGACAGACTATACCGCGCGACTCATGCCGCATCACAATGGTGTGGCGATCCCCCTGGAAGCTGCTCACATCCTTTGGCAACGGTGAGCGGGCGGGTATCGCGCATCCAGGAAGAGCGCGAGTCGGGTTGGTGTCCCGGCGCGCAGGAGACACTCAGGAGAGATGAAAGCACGTATGACCAGGGAACACAGGTTTTCATGGCCGGTGCGCAGGCTTGCGCTGCTGGGGCTGGCGGGGGTTGCGGTGTTCGGGGCGGCAATTATCGCCCTGCACCTGACCGGCAGCGGGGTCGACTGGACCAGCGATTATGTCAGCGACCTGGCTAACCAGCCGTTTGGCTGGCTGTTCATGGTTGGCGCCTTCGTGCATGGCTGGGGTAACCTGGCGCTGACCCTGGCCCTGCGCGGCGCGCTGCGCCCGGGGCCGCTGCGGACCTGGTCGGTACTGCTGTTCGGCCTGGCCGCGGTCGGTATCCTGCTGGCGGCGTTGTTTCCCATCGAGGCACCCGGCCAGGCGCCGAACCTGCCCGGGCAGATACACCGGGGGGCAGCCAGCCTGGCGTTTGCACTGGAACTCGCCGCGCTGTTCGTGTTTTCAGCGGCCTTTCGCCGTCAGCTCGACTGGCGCCGCCAGCGCGCCGCCTCGCTGGTGCTGTCGGTGATCGCGGCGACGGCGGTGACGGCGTTCGTGATCGCCATTCAACTGGATATCGCGCCGGGCCTGGCGGAGCGTGTCGCGCTGGCGGTTTTCCTGGTCTGGGAAGTTTGGGCTTGCCTGCAGGTCATCCGGCCGCAACAGAAACCTGAGCCTGACCTGAAGCACTCCTATCCCTGACTTTGTGGAGGACCTGATCTTGAAAAACCTATACAAACCGAACAAGCCAGTGCCGGGCCGAGCCCGCCGGCGACGTGCCGACTCTGGAGATCCTGGCGGCGGTGGATATCCTGCGCCGCCACCTGCCCGAGCTCAGGGTGCGTGTGATCAACGTGGTGGATCTCATGACCCTGCAGGACCAGGCGGAACACCCGAACGGGCTGTCACACAGGGACTTCGACACCCTGTTCACGACCGATAAACCGATCATCTTCGCCTATCACGGTTACCCCTGGCTGATCCACCGCCTGACCTACCGGCGCACCAATCACAAGAACCTTCACGTGCGAGGCTACAAGGAGGAAGGCACCACCACCACGCCGTTCGACATGGTGGTGCGCAACGACATGGACCGTTTCCATCTGGTGGCGGATGTCATTGATCGGGTTCCGCAACTGGGGTCACGGGCCGCCTATCTCAAGCAGTGGTTGCGCGACCGGCTGATCGAGCACCAGCATTACATTATCGAGTACGGCGTGGATATGCCGGAGGTTACCCAATGGCGCTGGGGGCAGCCGCGGACCCCACCCGAAGTCAAGAATAATTCCCATGGCTGCAGGCTCCCATGCCTGCAGCCAATAACGCTCGTCGCTGCGAAAAAGCCGGGTTGCTACTCCCGGCTTAACTCCACCTGCATCACATTGATACCTCCGGCGCGGAACATGCCGGCACAGCTGGCCAGGTAGAACCGCCACTTTCGCACGAACATCTCGCTGTACCCCAGCGCCCGTATCGCCGGTCTCTGTTCGTCGACGTTCGCCAGCCATTTTTCCAGCGTAATGGCGTAATCCTGCCCGAACTCGAACACATCGTTCACCACCAGGCCGCTATCGGCGGCAACAGCTTCAAAGCGCTCTCTGGAGGGCAGCATGCCACCGGGGAAAATATGTTCCCGCAAAAAGTCGTTACCGGAGCGATACCGCTCAAATCGCTCCTCGGCAATGGTGATGGTCTGTATCAGTGCCTTGCCGCCAGGTCTCAGATAGTCGTGCACATCCTTCATGTAAGTAGGCCAATACGACTCGCCAACGTGTTCAAACATGCCGATTGATACCACGTAATCAAAGGGTCCCGACAGTTCCCGGTAGTCCTGCAAACGAACTTCGGTATTTTCTTCCAATCCGGCGGAGGCCAGTCGCTGGCGGGCGTAGTCTGCCTGTTCGCTTGACAGGGTCGCCCCGGTCACACGGCACCCGTGCTTGGCGGCCATTTCCATAAAACCGCCCCAGCCGCAGCCTATTTCCAGGATGTGGCTTCCCGGTTCCGGGCCAATCGCTGAAGGATCCGTTCATACTTCGCTTTCTGGGCCTCGTAAAGCGAAAGGGACGCGTCGCCACCAAACAGGGCGCAGGAGTACGTCATGCTCCTGTCCAGCCAGAGCTGATAAAAGTCATTGCCTAAATCGTAGTGTTCACGGACATTTTCACGGCTGCGTTTCACTGTATTGGAAAACAGCCGATGCTTGCACCAGTGCCATAACCTGAGCCATACGCTGGTGTGCAAAACCCGATCAAAAACAACGATATTGCCTGCGGCGAGGCGCATCAGGGCAAGCAAGTCGGGTGTGGACCATTTGCCTGCCATGTAGTCTTCGCCCAATCCCACGTCACCGTGGGTGATCAGGTGATCGATGACATCCCACTGCAGCAATGCCATTTCCGCATGCACACCGTCTTGTTTTCCTTCATGGAGCGTCGTCTTTCCATCCGGCCATGTAAGCGATAACGAACCGAACTGAAGAGATTTCAGCGCCTGCAGGAAAAGATTACGGTGAATTGCGCTCGTCTTTCCCGTTGGCTTTTCCCGGGACCCCAGGTGCCCGCCTTCCGGCAAGGGTTCTCTGCTCATGCCTTTCCATCCTCACGCTGTTCCCAGCAAGTATCAGTGGGTTAAAAAGTAGGTAAACAATCATTTACTATGCAACTGCTGTTCGTCAAACCTTATCGGAAACTGCGACGTAGGCAGGAATTACCGGAACTGCGGAAGTCTTTTCCGGCCATCCGGACGTACTCCTGTATTTCCGGATGATCTTGGCTTACTTCGGCCCGGATCGATATCCAGGTTCACCAGGGCGCCCCTGTCGGCCAGGGACTTGCCCAGGGTGCGATAACCCCCGGTGAGCTCATGCTCCACCGGGCACAGCGGATCCTCCAGCCATAAACCGACCCGGGCATTGCGGGCCATGGGGCCGCCCTCGACCAGATCCGGTCGGGACTGGGTGCCTGGCGGGCCGGGGATGTGGCCGCGGAAGGAAACCAGCGAGCGCGCGTTGCTTATCCGCTTCGCGGGCGCTGGCCAGTGCGCTGTGTTCATCCAGCGCCACAATCGCGTTGATGGCAGGGTTCTGGTCCCGGATTCTTTCCAGTAAGGCGGTAATCAGTGCCTCGCTGGTCAGGGTGCCGGCCTCCAGTTGTTTCAGGAGCTCATGGGCCGGCTGATAATGAGTCGGGGTGTCTTGTACATCCATGGATGTTCTCTTTTTTTGTTGGTCTTAAGGCCTGTCGCCAGCGAGTCAGGGCAGCTCTGATCGCCAGTGTTTTACGTTCACCTGGTCCTTGACTGCGTCGATGATTTCGATAATCAGGTTAATCAAGGCCTCGTTCTGGGCGTCGTCGGCTTTCACTTCACCGGGTGTCGGCAGGAAAACATTCACGATGTCTTCAATGAAGGCATGATTGGAGGCTGAGGCCAGGTCTTCGAGGATCTGGTGGATCACGTGGGCAACGATGTCGCCGACCGCTTCTTCCAGGGTTTCCTGAATGGTGGGGCCCACCACCGGAAGATATTTCAGTCGTGACAGCTCCAGGTTCTGTTTGAGGGCATTATCCACTCTGTCTTCCAGGTAGCTCCTGAGGGCTCCGCGATTGGGTACGTAGCCTTCCTGGGCCGCCTCGGCAACCCGTTTGGAAATCCAGTCGGAGAGCATGTCCCGTCGGGGATAGAGAATGTCCTTCTGGATCTTGTCGAACAGCGGAGAGCCCAGTTTGACCTCCTGCTGCACGCCGCTCAGCACCTTCAGCACAATGCGATCAGAGAGCTCTTCCATAAAGGCTTCGTAATAGAAATTCACGAAGCGGTAAATCTTGGTGTTCGTGACGTCAATGATCTTGTACTGGTGCAGTCGATAGATGATGGAGATCACACGGAGGATACGGAGGAAACGCAGGCTTCCCACCGGAATACAGCCCACCAGGTCATACCAGTGAATAAACGGGTAAAAGTACCAGCGGTCGTAGACCCTTGCCTTGATGGCGTAACCCCAGCGAACAAAGAACTCGGTCAGGAAGATGCTGACGAAGATCAGATCGTAAAAGATGAAGCGTTCGTGGATGGGGTGGTAGGCGGACTGGATGGCTGGCGCATGTTCCTTCAGCAGATCCTGAACGGCGACAAAGTTGTAGATCGAGTCCCAGATAATGAACGCCAGGTTGATAATCAGCAGGCCCAGCATGAGGAAATCAATGATGAACCAGACAAGCTGGTGGCTGGATTTCAGGTTTTCTCGATTTATCTTCAGCATTCGCCAAGGCCCGGTCTGTTGCTAAGTATCTGACAGGTTAGCTTATTTCGAGGCCACAAACGACTCGCCCTGAGGCCGGTTAACGCCGGCCGATTGGCCAACCATGGATTAACTTGACCGTCTGCCATTAAACTCCCACGCTTGAAAGGAAATCCTTCTTGTTACCACCAACAACTGAAATAGCCGGATGCTATCAATCTACCAAGTCGTGAATTCGGGCCGGGTCCGGCTTTTCATCACTTTGCTGTGCTGTTTGCCTGCGTGGGTTTGCGCACAACAGGTGGTTGTGAATATGGAAGGAGACTATCCGGAGCTGAGTTCAAACGCCGAGGCCTTCATTGGTGAAGTGGAAGGCCGCAGCGCCGATAATCTCCGGCGTTATGCGGCCACAGCCGTCGGCCAGGCACAGGAAGCGTTACGGGCGCTCGGGTATTACAGCCCGATGATCGACTGGCGGATAGAGCAGGGCGATTCGGACTCCACCGCTTCGCTGATCTTGTCGATTGCTCCCGGAGAACCGGTGCTGGTCAAGTCCCGTACCGTTGAAATCAGGGGCGCAGCGGCCTCTGATGACCGGTTTACCTCTGACCTGCCGGAGCACCCCGCCGAAGGGGACATTCTCGACCATGGCCAGTATGCCAGCCTCAGGGACACCATCCAGACCCGTGCCCGTCGGCGTGGATATTTCGACGGCCGGTTTGTAACCCGCACCCTGGAAGTGGATCCGGCGAGTCGAAGCGCAACCGTTACTCTGATCTATGAAAGCGGCGAAAGGTATCGCCTGGGAGAGGTGACCTTTGAGGAAGGCCACTGGTTCGAGATAGGCCTGCTGGAGGATTTTGTCAGCTTCGAACCCGGTATTCCCTATCATTCCGATGAGATAGCCAGGCTGAACCGTGATCTTCAGAACAGTGGTTATTTCGCCGGCGTGGATGTTGACGCCTCCCCGGCCAGTGCCGAGGAGGGTGTGATTCCTGTTCGCGTGGGGCTCACCCGGCGCGAGGCCCGCTCGGTGGCGGCGGGCGTAGGCTTCTCGACCGATGTCGGGCCACGGTTGCGCGGTAACTGGCGGGAGCACTGGATTAATCCCATGGGCCACAAGCGTGGCGCGGAAACAGAGCTTTCGGTGCCGAGACAGAATCTCAGTACCTGGTACGAGTTGCCGCTGGATCCACCCATGACCGATCTCATCCGCCTCACCGCGGGGTATCAGCGGGAGGACATCGAGAATGTCGAATCGGAACTGCTGAGCCTGGGGCAGCAATGGCAGCATGAGCTGGATAGTGGCTGGCTCCAGATATTGTCGCTGCGCTGGGAAGGCGAGCGCTTCAACATCGGGAACGACGAGAAGGGCACGAGTACACTGCTTCTGCCCGGTGCGGGGTACTCGAAAATCTACGCAATTCGCCGCTGGACCCATCCCGGGGCTATCGTCTGCAGTTCGACGTAACCGGTTCGCACCGCGCGGTTCTATCGGATGTGGATATCCTCCATGTAAACGCCCTGGTTAAGGGATTGTTTACGCTGGCGGACAAGCACAGGTTTCTGGGTCGTCTGCAGGCGGGGGCTGTGGCAACCAACCGGTTTTCCGATGTGCCGCCATCCCTGCGCTTCTTCGCCGGCGGTGACCAGAGTGTGCGAGGGTACGGTTACGAAACCCTCTCGCCAGAGAACGAGAACGGTGTGGAGGTGGGGGGACGCTATCTGATGGTCGGCAGTGCTGAGTATCAGTACCAGTTTGCCGATAGATGGCGCGCAGCGTTGTTTGTGGATCATGGCAACGCCATCAACAATCTGAACGACCCACTAGCGACGGGTGCCGGTGTCGGTATTCGCTGGATCAGCCCGGTAGGGCCTTTGCGGCTGGATATTGCCAAGGGGCTGGACCGGCAATTTGGCGGGGACTGGCGGATTCACTTTTCCATGGGGCCTGAGTTGTGACGCAGACGCCGGAAGCATCGGAAGAGAAGCAGCAGGAGCAGCCGGGCCGCCGGCACCGCCCTCGCTTCTGGCTGCTTGTGTGTCTGGGGGTTCTGTTTCTCGCACCTGTCTTGTTGCTGGCGGCTGTCTTGCTTGCCCTGCGTTCCGAGACCGGAACCGCCTGGGTGATTGAACAGGTGCCGGGGCTACAGGTCGAAAATGACCGCGGTTCGCTATTTGGCCAGTGGCAGGCTGACCGCCTGCAATGGCGGGGCTACGGGGTTGAAGTAATCGTTGATTCGCCACTCGTGGACTGGTCGCCTTTCTGCCTGTTCAGAAAGCAGCTGTGTGTTGACAGCCTGAAGGCAGAGACGCTCAAGGTCACCCAGTTGCCCCCGGCCGACAAATCCGGGGATGGGGGCACAATCACTCTGCCGGGCGTGGACCTTCCGCTGTCCCTGAATATCAGCGGCGTCCGGTTGGGGCCTTTCACCTTCAATGGCAACAGGGTCTGGGACCGGCTTGAGCTGGATGCCGGCGGCTCCGGCGCTGACTGGACTATTGAACGCGCCTGGTATCAGTTGGGCGATTACACCGTCTCAGCCGACGGCCGGATCGAGACCCGCCGGGACTGGCCGGTCAATCTGGAGGTCAGGGCAAACATCCCACCACCCACCGGCGACCAGTGGACTCTGGACGCCACACTCTCAGGCAGCGTGCGGGATCTGATGGTAGCGGCCACCAGCCGCGGCTATCTGAATGCCGAACTCTCAGGGGAAGTCGAACCGCTGGATCCGGCTCTGCCGGCGAAGGTTCGGATAACCTCTGATCAGTTCCGTGCAGTTGAGGCCCTGCCGGACACCCTCGTACTCAACGATTGGTCTGTGGAAGCCCGTGGCAGCCTGCAGAACGGGTTCCGTACCCGAGGGCAAGCCAGGCTGCCGGGCACCACGGGGCCGGTGAAGCTGGCACTGGAAGGTCTGGTGACCACGCAGGCCGCGGATAATATCCGCCTTGAACTGACCACTGACCGGCAGGGCGGTGGTGGCCAGGATAGTTTTGTGGCGACCGGTGCTGTGGAATGGACCCCGGAATTGGACGCCCGTGCCGATGTCCGGTTGCGCGGATTTCCCTGGCACACGTTGGTCCCCGGGTTTGAGCCGCCGGTGGTGGTGCGTTCGCTGGATGGCACCGTGTCCTGGCGTGACGGGAGCTACCATGCGGAGCTGAAAGCCGGAGTCGATGGCCCCCAGGGGCCGGCCGAGCTGTCGACAACGGTGGATGGTGATACCGGGCAAACCACGCTGACCGACCTGATCGTCAGCTCCGGCGCCGGGTCTCTAAGCGGACAGGGTTCGGTGAACTTTTCCGGTCCGCTTTCCTGGCAGGCGGCCCTCAAACTCGAGGAGTTTAACCCGGGTTACTGGGTTCCGGTCCTCGAAGCCAGTCTCAGTGGTGATGTCACTACCGAAGGACAGCTTGGGGATGATCCCGTCCCGGACATGAACGCCAACTGGAACCTCGAGGGCGACTGGCGCTCCAATCCTGCATCTCTGGTGGGTCGCCTTGATACGGCGTCCGGTAGCTGGGAGCTGGCGGAGCTGAGTCTGGTCGTCGGCGACAATCGGGTGGAAGGAAGCGGTACCTGGGGAGATCTCCTGAGGGGTGATCTGGCCCTGAATCTGCCCAGGCCGGAGCTTTTTCTGCCGGGCCTGACCGGCAGCCTGGAAGCGACTATGACGGCAGAAGGAACGCCAGAAAGGCCGGTGGGAGAACTGACAGCGAGCGCCCGGAAACTGGGCTGGCAGGATCAACTGACCATTGAAATCCTTGACCTGCAGGCTAACCTGGAAGATGGACTGCGACTTTCGACGCGTTTGCAGGCCGAAAGTCTTCAGGGCTTCGGACAAGAGCTTGAAACGCTCACCCTGGAAGGCAGTGGCACCCGGGGGCAGCATGTGGTCAATATCAGCGCGAGCCATGCCGAGGCCGACCTGGAATTGGGCTTCGAAGGGGGCGCCGGCCCTGATTGGCAAACCTGGCGGGGAGCCCTGTCTCGGGGCGTGATCAGTCTCCCGGAACAGTCACAGCGCTGGCAGCTGGAGTCGCCGGCGGCTCTGGCCTATGGCGCCAGTGGTACGCTGACCTTTGGCAATCATTGTTGGCGCTGGCAGCAGAGTACCGTCTGCGCCGAAGACCAGACACTGCTTCCTGTCCCTCGCATTGCCTATCGCATCGACCGGTTCCCGACTGTGGCTCTGGCCCCGTTGCTGCCGGAAACCCTGCGCTGGGACGCCCGGATAAACGGTGAGATCGATTTCACCACCACCGCGGACGGACCAGATGGGCGGATATTCCTGGATGCCGGCGATGGTGAGTTCCAGTTGCTGGTGGACGGTGAGTGGGAGTCCCTGGCGTACAACGCCCTGACCACCGAGCTCAGTCTAAAGCCGCAACAAGCCGATCTTGCGCTCCGCCTTTCCGGCCCGGAACTCGGCGAGTTTGCCCTGGATCTGGGCCTTGATCCCAATTCAGACGAGCGGAATGTCGAGGGTAGCTTTGAGCTGGAAGGGCTCGATATTGCGCTCGCGGGGCTGCTTTCCGGGCTTGACGAGGTCGCCGGTCGAGTAAACGGCCAGGGTCAGCTCTCGGGCCCACTGATGAAACCGGCCGTGACCGGTGAATTGCATCTGGAAGGCGGCCGGGTGTCGGATCCCAGGCTGCCGGTGCCTATCGAGGAGATGATCGCCAGCCTTGAGTTTTCCGGCTATTCGGCACAGATCAGCGGCAGAATCCAGAGCAATGCCCGGAGCCAGACCATTGTGGATGGTGAAATTGACTGGCAACAGTCACCCCGGGGAGAAATCACCATTTCCGGAAGCCGGGTGCCTTTCAATCTCGAACCCTATGCCCAGCTGGAGGTGGAGCCGGATCTGAGCATTGTTTTCCGGGAGGGAACCCTGGAGGTCTCCGGTCAGGTCGGTGTGCCCAGAGGGGACATCGAGATACAGGGACTGCCCGAGCAGGCGGTGTCGGTTTCGGAAGACGAGGTTATTGTTGGCGTTGAGCGAGAAGAGCCCGTTGTCCGTTCCCTGAACATGGATGTAAACGTCCAGGTGGGGGAAGACCGGGTCACCTTCGCCGCGTTCGGTGTGACCGGTGATCTTGAGGGCTCTCTCAGGATTACCAACGATATGGATACCAGGGGCACGCTTCAGTTGGTTGATGGCCAGTATGAAGCCTATGGCCAGGAGCTCGAGCTCAGACGGGCCAGGCTGCTGTTTGTCGGCAATCTGACTCAGCCCTATCTGGATATTGAAGCGGTTCGAACGGTGGGGACGGTTGTTGCCGGTATTCGCCTGACTGGGCCGGTTCAGTCGCCTGAGACGGAGGTGTTTTCGAATCCGGACATGCCGCAGACGGACGCACTCTCCTACGTGATTCTGGGCAGGGCGCCCCAGAGCCAGGGCGATGAAGGCCAGATGAGCCGGGCTGCGCTGTCCCTGGGGCTGACCCAGGCCAACAAGGTGACCGGACAGATTGGCGAGAAGTTTGGCATTCGCCAGCTCACTCTCGAGGCAGAGGGTTCCGGAGAGCAGACATCGGTGGTGGCCAGTGGCTACCTGACAGATGAGCTGAGCGTTCGCTATGGTGTCGGGATCTTTGAGCCCATCACCACCGTGGCCCTGCGCTACGATCTGGGCCGGTATTTCTACCTGGAGGCCGCCAGCGGGCTGGCGGCCTCCCTGGATATTTTCTACACCCGGGATTTCTGAGCTCAGTCCAGTTCGAAGGTTGCGCTCACTGAGGCGCGGATTTCCCGCTCGCCCACGCTTGAAACCGTATCCGACATTGACTTGGCTTCGGCCATCATCGGCACCGGGCGGTGTCCGCCATTGATGTTAATGGTCACCACATCACCGCAGGTCTGGTCGAGCTGGCTCGCCACGAATCTGCATCGGGCCTTTGCGTCGGCAATGGCTCTGGCCAGCGCTTCCTGTTCCATGCCGGTTTCATCCGAGTGGAAGAACTGATGGGGCCCGAGGTGGTAATCGAGACCCACGGCCTGGGCTTCCCGGAGCAACGGGTTCAACAGGCTCAGGTCGTTGATGCTGAAACTGATGGTCTGTGAGGCCACGGCCTGCTTTTGCCGTTCCTCGTGTCGCTCCGGGGCAGGCAGCGTACGGGTGTAAAGGTTGACGGTGGCGTCGGAATAATCGTTGAGCCGGTCCCGGTAGTCGGTAATGCCCTCCCGCCACTGCTCCATCAGTGCAGCCACCTGTTCGGTGGCCTTCTGGGGAAGTGCATGCTCGGCACTGGCAGTGAACTGCAGCCGGGCGCTGTCCGGCTCATAACGAACACTGCCCTCGCCGGTGAGCGTTACTTCGCCCGCCATTGCCAAAGCCGGTAACGTGAGTGTCAGGGAAAGAAGAAAACGGGATTTCAGGTTAAAACGGGGCTTGATGTACCGTCCGAGCATGGTATTTCCTCCTTTGGAAACAGTTGTCTATCAGGCGTCGCCGTCTTGCGGTTCCAGGCGGGCCAGTTTGAATCGGCGGGCGGCTTCCACGAATTGACCGAAGATGCGCCGGTGCCCGCCGTGGTAGAGCAGGTATTCCGGGTGCCACTGAATGCCCGTCAGCCACTGGCCCTCCGTGCTTTCTATGGCCTGCACGAAATAATCATTATCCAGGGCGGTTACACGCAGATTGCGCCCCAGCCGCTTGATCGTCTGACTGTGAATCCGGTTGGCTCCGATCACTGGCGAACGCATTGCCTGCTCAAGCCTGCTGGGTGTTACCAGCCGCACGGTTTGCAGGGGCAGCAGTAAGGGGCGATGCCGGGTATTCACGCGCAACGGGGTGACGTTCTGGCACAGGGAGCCACCATGAAAAACGTTGATGAACTGCGCACCACGGCATATCCCGAGCACAGGAATGCCAATGGCCTCAGCCTGCTCCAGCAATGACTGATCTGTTGCGTCCCGTTTGCGATCATAGTTGGCGGTGACCTGTGGTTCCTGGCCATATCGCTCCGGATGGACATGGGTGCCGCCGGAAAGGACCAGACCATCAAGCAGCGCGACCGCCACCCGTGAACCCGGGCGGATGTAATGGGTCCGGGCACCGTGAAGGCGCAGGCCAAGGCTGATCAGTCGATGGGCCAGGCTCTTGCGGGCCGGACCACTGATGCCAATGGTCAGCCCCGGAACTTCGACTTCCTGTTCGGGATACTCTTCAGACATACCCTTTCTTGGCCAGCCAGTCATGGGTGGTTTCCTGCCAGCTGTGGGTCAGGTTGTGCAGGTTGAGTTTCCGCCGTTCCCGGAACAGCCTACGCATATCGGCCAGGTCGTCCGGATTGTTGGCCAGATTCTCCAATACCACCCAGTCGTTCCATACGGTTGAAAAATGCCAGGCGGGATTGTCGATATCGCAATCCGGCAGACGATAGTGGAGGGTTGGCCGGCTCTTGATTCTTGGATCCTGGACATGGCGTTCCAGACGTTCCCTGTCGAGATGGGCAAAGAGCGGAAGCAGATCAAGCGCCCGGTTGCGCGTCGGGTTGAGCTCCAGATAATCCTCCATCAACCCTCCGAGGTCCGGCTGGTAGGCCTCTTCCATTAAAAGTTCGGTATACCGGCCATGCCAGGGCTCGATGTAGGTGGTGAACTTGCGGCTGACATCCAGTTGATGCCGGTGTTTGAGCCAGTCGTACAAGGCGGCGAAGGCCTGGAAATAACGCACCAGCGTCGCCGGTTCCAGATCCGGGAGCTCCGGGTTCAGTTGCAGACCGAAGGCGAAATAGATGGCGTCACGGCTGCCCAATGCACCGGCGCCCCTGAGGTTGTCCACCAGGGATTCGATGACCCCCAGACTGGAAAACGGCAGGGGTGGGCTGATGATCTCCAGCGGCACGACACGCTCGGCGGCGGCATCGATTACACCCATGGCCTGGCCGCCCAGTTCCTGGATGGATTGGGGCAGTCGCCCATCGGCCAGATCCAGATCCTTGATGGGGTCGGAATCCAGCTCCACCGTGAATTCGCCCAGCTCCGTCTGCACCGTTGTCACGTAGCGTTTCCGGAGTACCGGTGTGCCTTCCAGCAGTCTGGCAGCGAGTGTTACCAGCTCATCGTAGCCCAGACCAGACAGTTCGATCTCGACGCCAACCCGGCGCTCCTTTCCTTCAGTCGTTTCAAGGATGTCCGGCATCCTGCAGGCACTGGTTTGCGTCATGGTACTCCCTGGTTCGTGACGAATATTGGTTTCACCTTATCACACCGGTGTTTAACGTCATTGTTAACCCGTTGCAAGAAAATCAGTGGGCTGACTTTACACTGGATGAAACACTGTATATAGTCAGTTTACTGTATAAAAAAACAGGTTCGGCCGCGCGGTATCTCCGGTAAGGAAAGCGCCAGCGCCGTCCCTGATCTAGCGGAGTAGCTTGATGAAGCTGACAGCAAGGCAATCCCAGGTACTGGACATCATCCGCCGATACGTCGACGAAACCGGCTATCCGCCCACACGGGCAGAAATTGCAGCGGAACTGGGTTTTCGTTCCGCCAATGCCGCCGAGGAGCATCTCAGGGCGTTGGCCCGGAAAGGGGCCATTGAGATGGTGCCAGGAGCCAGTCGGGGTATCCGTTTGCCTGAGGCCGAAGAGGATCTGGGTCTCCCGGTGATCGGTCAGGTGGCTGCTGGTAGTCCGATTCTCGCCCAGGAGCATATCGAGGATCACTGTACGCTCCAGCCTGAATTTTTCTCGCCATCCGCGGATTACCTCCTGAGGGTCCGGGGTATGAGTATGAAAGATATCGGCATTCTGGACGGCGATCTGCTCGCTGTGCACAGCACCCAGGATGTTCACAATGGTCAGGTGGTTGTTGCCCGGGTGGGCGACGAGGTGACGGTAAAACGTTTCCGTAAAGAAGGCTCGAAAGTCTACCTGATTGCCGAAAACGAAGAATTCGCGCCCATTGAAGTGGACCTCACCGAACAGGAGCTGTTCATTGAAGGTCTGGGTGTCGGTGTTATCCGCCGCTCCGATCTGCACTGATCTGGCCGGATAGTCTCAGAACGTTTGAATAACGGGTGAATTATGGAACAAATGAGCTTTAACCAGAACCTGGCTTACAATCCCAATGCTCTGTCCTGTTCAGTGCCGGCAACCGCCGCCCGCGAGCGACGCTCTGTCATTCGCGCCCGACGTTCACCGGAGTCGACCGAGCCCCAGGTCACGGGTAATGTAACCGAGATTATTCTGCCGGAGGGGCAGGTAGAGAACTTCCAGTTACTGCTGCCAATGCTGACCCAACTGAACCAGGAAAAGCGCTGGCTGGCCTGGATCGACCCGCCCCAGGCGCTGGTCAGCAAGTGGCAAAAGATGCACGGTATCGTGGCTGGCGAGCTGCTGGTGCTTCGTTCAACGCCGGATTATCCCGCGCAGGACCTGGCAGAGCGAGCCCTGAGTGCGGGCACCTGCCATGCGGTCGTCATGTGGACCCGTAAACTGGGCCGAGCTGCCTTTGAATCCCTGCAAAAGGCCTCTGCCGAGGGTAACAGTCACGGGGTGGTCCTGAGACAGCGCTGATTGCTCAGTGCAGGGTATAGGAGGGCTGGGCGTCTGAGGCGTCCAGTTCGTCATCTTCCCAGTCTATGTCATGGGCTACATTGCCGACAGCTTCAATACCTGCGGCAATCATTGCTTTGGCGACGGACATATCCCGGTCTTCCATCATTTCCCGGGCTTCCTCCGAGAATGAGATTTTCACCAGTGGCGCACTGTCATCATCAATGCGGCGCAGGGCGTAATCGCCGTTGGTCAGTTGCACGATTTCAAAAAACGATGGTGACATTCAGTAAACCTTCAAGTTATTGAGATCTGGGTAACCTGCGTTTGGAGGGGCTTACCACTCGCTGTGCTGGTCTTCCAGATCGTCGGCAAAATGTTTGACGGCATTCAGTGTTTTCAGCAACGCCGTCGCGGATCGATCCGGGCCGGTGTCGGCGGATACCGCAATAATATTTTCCGCGCTGACGGTTTTTCTGGTCGCTGGTGGCCGGCTCTGCGAGCGTTCCAGCTGTTCCAGATGGTTCCACCAGCCGTCTGATCGTTTTTCCAGTTCTCGCAGACGGCTTACCTCATTCGGCTCCGGTCCGATCAGGGCGGCCAGTTCATCCAGCGTTGCAGGCTCCTCTGACTTCTTCTGGTAAAGCCTGGCAATCATCACCAGCAAGAGTTGCCGGGATCTCAGGAGCAGCTCGATCCCGCCCTGTATGGCCGCTTCCCGGCGAAGGGCCTGTTCGGCTTCGTTGGGAGCCTGATCCTCACCCTGAAGCGTCGACCTGTCCAGCTGTCCAAGCAGCGTCCGGGCGAGAAAGAGTTTTTGTGAAACCAGTGAATGCCATTGTGAGGCCATGGAATACCTGCAATCCCCCAGCGCGGGTGTAACCCGGAAAATTAATTCGCCACTATAACATTTTCGGCAACAAATTTCTTCAGCTGTCTCCGCCTGCGAGTTTCACAATAAAATACAAACATTCACTTGAAACGCCCGTTTGAATTTGGCAAAAAGGCGCCCGGCTGTGCGAGTTCTGATCGTTGCGGCTGCCCAACAGCATGAACTTCTGGAGGTGTAAGGGATGCGAAGTCACTTCGTTGCAGGTGTTGCCCTGGTTTTTCTCGGGTATTCCGGACAGGCCCTGTCCAAAGTCACGGCGGCCGAGGCCCACAACATCAGCTATTACAGTGAACCGGTGTTCTGGACTACCATGGAAATGACCTACGACCTCAAGGCGGAGCGTTATTACATTGATGGGCTTGATGATGGTTTCCCGGCGTATGATTTCGATCCCGGGTTCCGGGGCAACGAATTTACCGCCTCTGCCGCCCGTCGTGCCGCCCGCCGTTGATTCCCAAGGAGACCGACATGGCAGACGCACAAGCTCACCTGGACCATCTTGATCGGCTTATGGCCGATCTTGGTCGTGCCCTGGAAGACAAAGACTGGGAAGCGATGACCAGTCTTAACGAGCAGGTGAAGCCGGCAGTCGAGCCCCTGATGGCAGCCCTGGAAGCTGGCGAGCTCGAGGCGGAGCCCGTGAGGCTCCGCTTGCAGGAACTGCAGCAGTTTA
>Ga0064014_10073_pt1 | contig 47396 bp, 44 predicted proteins | sample CrowatWCoCulture_2_FD_61584 | JGI IMG/M metagenome (GOLD analysis project Ga0064014, IMG submission 61584) | Marine cyanobacteria communities from the University of California, Santa Cruz, USA, analyzing cyanobacterial DNA methylation -... | ecosystem: Host-associated > Microbial > Bacteria >...
CGGATATTGTTGATGGTAATGCCGTTGTAGATCCGGTTCCACAGCCATGACAACACCACCTCGAGGAAGCGAATGGTCACGATGGACATGCTGGCGGCAATCTCATCGGCGTATTTGTAGGCCTTGGCTCGCACTTTCTCCGGTGGAATGTCATCTCTGGCAGCGGTCTCCCGGATTGCTTCCTTGACGGCCTGGGTCCGTACCAGGCCAGCTACCAGGGTGCGGCGATGCGATAGGTCGGGTCCCAGAACCGCCTGGCGAACGCGGCGGAAGTGCGTTCTCAGAATTCGTGCCAGCTTGCGGTTGGCACGCTCCTCGCTATGCCGGTATTCATCGATAACCTGCTTCAGTGACAGCGGCTGATTGAACTGTACGTAGGTATTGCGGCCATGAACCATGATGATCAGAAACTTCTGCAGCCGGCCGGCAATGGACCAGGTATCAGATAGCAGCAGCTTCACCAGGGACTTTTCCTTGTCCGGCGAACGGCCCCAGAACAGGGAGACCGGAACAATCTGCACATCCTGGTCCGGATGTTCGAGACCATAGTGCACCAGGGCCTGGAACTCGTTCGTGGGTGCCGGCGCCTGGCGCCCCCTGAAAAAACCGCCAATACGCCGGTAGAGAAAGAAAAGGAGTGGGATGGACCGTTCTTCACCGGCAGGGCTTCGGTGGCGCCCGGCAGTCCGGCCCGGATGACTTCCTGCTCGAGAACCAGGCGGCTGGAAAGAGAGCTGTACTGAAGCACGTAGCAAACCGGTTTATCGGGATCCAGGGCGAGGGCATCAACGCTGTTGCCGCTGACATCAGTCCGGACCCAGATGAACAGTATCTTGCGCAAAAGGGTCAGGATCAGGCTGCGAATGCCCTGGTAAAGACGCATAAAGTGCAACTCCGTTGAAGAAACAGGAGCCAAGTTTACTTGGTTGAGTACAGGGCGGAAAGTCAGAGCTTTCATTCTTGGCCGACGCAGCAATGTGGTACATTTCAGACTGATCTCTTAATCACCCCTTTGACACATCGATGGTGGTCGAATGACTCAGTGGATACCCGGCTGGACGACCCGGCGGCCGGAAAAAGGCGATCTGATTCTCGCGTTGTCGGGGTCGGACGTGGTCAAGCCTGATAACGGCTGGCTGCATGAGGGCGACAGTCGCCTTTTCCGGGGCGAATTGCCCGATTCAGTGTCGCTGGGCAGCTACAACGGGCGCGATGTGTTCGTGACCGAAGTACCAGACTCGGGTGTTGGTGATCATGAGGCAATTCCCTTACGGGACGCTTTGCTGATGCTCAGCGATGCCCCGGCGGATATGCTCAGCACCGGGTTCCAGGTGTGGCAGTGGTGGCGCGACCACCGCTATTGCGGTCGGTGCGGGGAACAAACCGGCTTCCACCCCCGGGAGCGGGCCAAATGGTGCGAACCCTGCGGAATTCCCTGGTATCCGAGACTGGCACCCTGCGTGATAGTGGTGATTCGTCGGGACGACCGGCTGTTGCTCGCCAGGTCCTCAAGGGTCAAACGGCATTTTTACAGTCTGATCGCCGGGTTTGTCGAGCCGGGCGAAAGTCTCGAAGGCGCTGTGCATCGCGAGGTCAAGGAGGAGACCGGTCTGGATGTCACCAATATCCGTTACCATGCCTCGCAACCCTGGCCTTTCCCTCATCAGCTTATGGTCGGATTTTTTGCCGATTACGCGGGGGGCGAACTGGTTCTGCAGGAGGACGAGCTTGCCGATGCCGACTGGTTCCTGCCGGGCGATACGCCACCGGTGCCACCGGAAACCACGATTTCGGGCCGACTGATCCGGGCCATGGAGAACGAGATTTCCCGGGGAGGTATTCCGGTTTGAGCGGGCAGGCGCCTCCAAGGGTTCTGGTATTCGACTCCGGTGTGGGCGGGCTGAGCGTTGCGGCCTGCATTCACCGACACCTGCCAGGCCTGGAAATCGTCTACCTGGCGGACAATGAAGGCTTCCCCTACGGTGACAAACCCGAAGCAGTCGTGACTGATCGCTGTTGTACCCTGATTGCCAGGGCCCTCGAACTGTATCCATCCGACGTTATCGTCGTGGCCTGCAATACGGCCAGTACCGTGGTTCTGCCGCATCTACGGGCCATGACACCGGTGCCGGTTGTGGGAGTGGTGCCCGCCATCAAGCCGGCGGCGGCGAAAACCGTGAACCGGCGGATGGGGCTTTTGGCGACGCAGGCAACGGTCCGCCGGCCCTATCTCGACAGACTGATTGAGGAATTCGCCGGCGACTGCAAGGTTGAACGTATCGGTCATCCGGGGCTGGTACGCTGGGCGGAGGACCTGGTGTCGGGGAAAGCGCTTCCACTTGCCGAGCTGCAAGCGGCACTGAAGCCATTTCGAGACGCCGAAGTGGATACGGTGGTGCTCGGTTGCACCCACTATCCGCTGTTGCTGGAGCATCTGAAGCAGAGTTTGCCGTCGGTTTGTTTCTGGGTCGACTCGGGGGAGGCCATCGCCCGTCGCGTGGCCTGGCTGCTGGGCCAGACGGGGCAGCTTGTGTTGGCCGAAAATCAGGCCTCTGAGAAAAGGGAACAGCCCGTCATCGTGGCTTTGTTTTCGGGCCCGGCGCCCAAGGGCGTCATCCCGTTCATGACGGGGCTCGGAGTAGCGCCCAGGCTGCTCAATGAAGGCTGGCCCGGCGACGCCTCCGGAGCTACAGCAACCGGGTCAGTTTGAACATGGCCAGGAATTCCAGTGCCGGAATCGACCGTTTATGGCAACAGTAGGTTTTGAAGTTCTCACCCCGAAAACGTGATTTGGTGAACTCCAGTCCCTTGAAGTTGTACAGGAAGTTGCCTTTCTCATAGAGTCCGTGCAGCAGGCCTTTGAGCAGCCGGCTCTCCTGATGCTCGGTTGCCGAATCCAGTGACAGGGGAATCAGCCCGAGATCCAGGAACGGCACGCCCTCGGCCTTGAAGACATCCATCGCATGGGCCATGAGGGTATAGAAAATGCCCTGGCGGAAATCGGCATTGGCCCGGGAAATGTTGGGCACATAGCTGATGATCTCATTGTTGCGATAGATCGGGTCGAAATAGATAAAACCCACCGCCTTACCATCCTGATAGGCGTAGAAATGCCTTTCGTTTTCGCGGTAGTCCATTTCCATTGGGCGGATCAGGAAGCGGATCTCATTGCTCTTGCATTTCCGGGTTCGGATCCAGGCCTCGGATATTTCACGGGTGTGGTCGTCACTGAAACGTTCCTTGACGGTAATGCCGTTTTTCTCGGCCTGGTTCAGTGCGGTTCTGAGAATCTGTTTCTTTTTCCCGGTGAGAGACCAGCGGCTCAAATCGATGCGGGACTCGCTGCCAAACTGGGTGCCGTAGAGGCCGAAGCGCAGATGGAGGAAATCGACCACGGGCTTGGACACCTGGATGTAACTGGCATTAGGAAAACGCTGGTGAAAGCTCTCCAGCAGGCTGCCGAAATCCTCCGGTGCACAGACCGGGTCCGAGAGCACAAAGGTGGCGCCCCACTTTCGCATGTAGGCGATGTAGCCTCTGCCTGGGACATCGAAATACTGCATGCCCGGCTGCAGCGTTGAGAACGACTGGGAGTGGGTTCCGTACTTCTTCAGGAAACCCACACGCTCGGAAAACGTGAATGAGCCGCTCTCCAGCGTGCCAACCCTGTCCAGTGCGAGTATCTGATCCGACATGCTGCTGCTCCCTGTTTGTTTTTGTTGGGTGACTCTTGATCGAAGGCGCTCAGGCCTGCTTGCGTCCGAGAATGGACCAGTAGCAGTTCATGTTCAGAAGCTTGAAATGCTTCTTCTCTGTGACCTGGAGCCCCAACCGCTGCATGTGCTCGGGATAGTTGTAGATCTTGTGGAAGGCGTTGTTGGCGAACAGCCAGAAAATGAAGACGGCCATGTACCAGTAGAGCTTCTTGAACATTCTGGAAAGCAGGTTACCGGTAGGGTAGGAAAAATCGCCGACGACGACCCGGGCATCTGCCTTGCCGAGACGTATCAGGTGCTCCAGGACCCGGACCATCATGTCTTCATCGAAGACGTTCAGGAAAAAATTGGCCACCACCATGTCGTACTGCTCGAACTCATCCACCTTCATGATGTCGCTGTGGATACGGCGGATGGTCAGGTGTGGCGCTTCTGTTTCCTGGGCTTCGGCAAACTTGCGCAGCATGGTTTCGGACAGGTCTACCACGGTCACATCGGCACCCAGTTCCGCCGCACGAATGGCATCCCGGCCATGGCCAACGCCGGCGAACAGAATCCTGTCCCCGGGCCGGACGGTTTCCACGTCCAGCATGGCGGTTTTACAGCGGTGAATGTTTTTGCCGCTGTAGAGATTGCTCAGGAAATCGTAGACGGGACCGATGTACTTGTACTTGTCGCGCATGATGACTGCTGCCTGTTCTTGTTCCTTGGATGCCGTCACCGTTTTTGTCGTTATTGGTCCGAGAATGTCGGACATTCCGGTGATCAGCGCCTATGGATTTGAGCTTAGAGAACAGGGTGGGAGAAATATGTGCAGTAATGCGCATTTCCGGATACACAAATTAACGCACTGCAATACTTTGCAAACCAGATCGCGGTTTTATATCGGAGTGTCAGACAATAAATAATCGTCTATCAGAATGATGCGGCTTTGGCTCGTGTGGTGCCGAGGGTTCTGGAAATTTCGGCGGCAGGCCTGGCAGGACCGTAGAAGAAGCCCTGAACCTGGTGGCAGCCCAGGCTTCGCAGGTATTCCAGTTGCTCGTCGGTTTCCACGCCTTCGGCAACAATCTCCAGCTTCAGCCCGTGAGCCATGGCAACGATGGCGTTCACGATGCAGGCGCCGTCGTCTCCGCTGCGAATGGCTTTTACGAAAGACTGGTCGACCTTGAGGGTATGGATCGGTAGGCGATGGAGGTAATTCAGTGACGAATAGCCGGTGCCAAAATCGTCAATCGCTATCCGGACACCCAGAGCCGCCAGCTCCCGGAGTTTCTGGGAGATCTGCTCAAGATCGTTCATGATCACGTTTTCCGTGATCTCGATTTCCAGGTTGCCGGCGGGGAAATTGTGGGCTTTTACCTGCTGCATCAGGGTTTCCACAAACCGCGGATGTTCAACCTGAATCGGTGACAGGTTGACGGCCAGCCTGAGGTTGGGGTTGCCTGCGCGGATCCAGCGGCCGACATCCTGGCACGCCTGGTCCAGAACACGCTCACTGAGCAGGCCAATCAGCTTGGTTTCCTCTGCCAGAGGCAGGAAATCCCTGGGGTAGAGCAGGCCGCGCTCCGGATGCTGCCAGCGAACCAGGGCCTCGAGACCGACCACCCGGTTGGTTGTGGAGCAAACCTGGGGTTGGTAGAAAACCCTCAGTTCGTCCCGTTCCAGAGCCAGTCGCAGATCCCGCTCCAGATTGAGCCGGTTGGCAGTATCAATACTCATGCTGTCGGAATAGAAGCGGTAACCGTCCTTGCCCTTGCCTTTGACGTGGTACATGGCAATGTCGGCATTCTGTATCAGCTGATCCATGGTCTCGCCGGCCTCGGGGAAGATTGCGATGCCGATACTGACACCTACAAATACTTCGTGATCCCCCAGTTGAAAAGGTGCCTTCAGGGCATCAATCAGCTTCTTGGCGATCTGTCTGGCATCCTCGTGATTGTGGATGGAGGGCAATAACAGTGTGAATTCATCGCCACCGAAGCGGGACAGGGTGTCACCTTTGCGCAGGCATTTCTCCAGACGGTGGGTTACCGCCTGCAGCAGGCGATCTCCCATGGCGTGGCCCAGGGTATCGTTGATCACCTTGAACCGATCCAGATCCAGAAACATCACCGCCAGTTTCTGACCGCCGCGGTTGGCATGGGTGATCGCCAGCTCAAGGCGGTCCTTGAAAAGCGCCCGGTTGGGCAGCCGGGTCAGCAGATCATGATAGGCCTGGAAATTGATGAAGGCCTCGGCCTCCTTTCGCTCGGTGACATCGCGGGCGGTGCCGTAATAGCGCGCGCCATTGCCATTCCCGCCACCCTGGGTAGTGCCGGAATGGGGCCAGGTTTGCGGATCGATGGGAAAGGCGGTTATCTCGAAGTATCGGGTTGCCCGTCGGCTGCCCCGGGTTTTCAGACGAACTTCCAGGGTTCTCGGGTTATCGGCGGTGATGTTGGGCCCTTTCAGGGCCAGGGTTCCGCGGGTGACGTCCCGGTCGTCGAGAATGTGTCGGAAGTGCTGGCCGCAAAGTTCCGCTGGCTGGTATCCCAGGAGGCTCTCCACCTTGCTGTTAATAAAACAGAATTGGCCGTCCTGATCGAGCATGAACACAATGTCGGGAGAGCTGTTAACAATGTAGCGGTGCAGGGCTTCGGACTTTTCGAGCCGCATCTGAATATGTTCGTGGGCCTCAAGAAGCGATTTCTTGCCGATAACACTCTCGACCGTGGCCAGCAATTCTTCAGGATCAAAGGGTTTGCGGATGTAGTCCAGGGCGCCCCGGCGCAAGGCGCGGCTCACGGCGCTGAATGAGCTCTCGCCGCTGACTACAATCACCCCGCAACCCGGTTGTCCGTTCGCGAGATGGGCCATGACGTCGAAACCGCTGACTTCGGGCATCCGAAGATCCAGCAGTGCCAGATCAAACGACTGCTCATCAATCAGATCACAGGCCTTCCGGCCACCGTGGGCTTCGGCGACCTCATAACCCCGGCTGCGCAAAAGCGAAGCCAGTGTATTCAGCAGGCGAGGTTCATCGTCCGCTACCAGTATCCTTGCCGTTAACCCGTGACTGAAAGGCTGATCAGTATGCTCAGGTGCCATCGGTCTGCGTCCGTTGTTTCTGCGTCAGTCGGTCTCGTTCTTTTTGTGGCTGGCCGCCGGTAGCAGAATCCTGAAGGTGGTACCTTCCTGCCCCGTGCGACAAGCAATGATGCCCTCCATGTCATCAACAAGCTGTTTCACAATGCTCAGGCCCAAACCGCTGTGGCCTTCTCCCTTTGTGGTTTTTACCGGAGAAAACAGGGTGTCCCTGATCTCATCGGGTATTCCTCTACCCGAGTCTGTAATCTCCAGCTCCACCCAGGTGCGATGATTCTGCCACACCGGGGAAGACGTCTGTATTGCAACCGTGCCGCCTGCTTCTGTCAGGCTTTCCGCTGCATTTCGAACCAGGTTGATAACAACCTGGCGAATTCTGGTGGCGTCGGATGTAACCCGCGTCGGGTCGCTGCACAGCGACAACTTCAGGCTGCGGTTGTCGGCGCTGAACAGACTATCTTCGAGGATACGCGCCAGACTTTCCAGTTCAGCATTGAGCTCAACCCCGTCGTCATCCGATTCCCTGGTGTCAGTATGGCTCATTTGCAGCAACAGGTTGCCGGCACGGTCCAGCTCATCGCGGATTATGTCCAGCTCCTGCTGGACATCGGCATCTTCAAGCCTGCCACGCAGCTGGTAAATGTACTGCCTGATGATGGTCAGCGGGTTGCTGACCTCGTGCACCTGTTTGCGCAGGCGGTCGCGGGCTATTTCTTGATCCAGACCTTCGTTGCCCGTTTCGGCAGGCGTGCGGTTTGCCAGCACGGTAGATAGTTGCCTGGTAAAAATATCAGCCAGTTCAAGGGTTGTCGGCAGGTGGTCGTTGTCGGTGCCGAGGGCAAAAACACCCGGGCAATTGCCGCCACTGTTAACGGGCACGGCCAGCAGCGATGGTGTGTGCAACAGCGAGAGCAGCTGCCGGTCGAGCACTGTAGGCGAGCGTTCGCCAAGACTGACTGGCAGGCCGGAAATGAAGGCTTCGGTAAGGACACTGCCTCCAGGCTTGGCGGTTACTGCCAGTTCCGGGATATCGCCAATGGTCCCGGACAGGAGCACGAGGTTGTCCCCTGTGTGCCCAAAACAGAGGGCCGGCAGGCCCGTGACCAGGGTGAGGCTGTTTACCGTTTCGGCGAGAATGTCCTCGGTTTCGCCGGTCAGATCGGCGAGGTTGATGGCCTGGTTTGCCATGGCCTGACGCAGAATAGTCTGTTTGAGCTGCCGGGATGCGCTCTCGCCACAGTAATCCTCGTCCAGCGGGATTCCCAGGGAGGCGGCCATACCTGAGACTTCATGGCCGATACGGCGATTGATCTCACGGGTCAGTTCTTCGTTCAGCCCGAATACCGTGCCCGCAGCGGCAATGCCGGCAGCATCGGACAGAGCCAGCCGGGTCGCCAGACTGATCAGCTTTACCAGATGCCCGGCATCCCTCAGTTCCGAGGGCAGTGCCTGTTGGTAGCGCATGGCATCAGCCGCCATGGGCCCGAGGCCCCAGGACGCCACGAGTTCGGCGGCAATCTCCGACTGGTGATCAAGATAGTGTTGCTTCGCGTCGGTGGCTGGCGTTTTAATAGCGATCAGTTCACCGATGTTGTGAAGCATGCCCAGCATGAAGGCTTCGTCTGGCTCCGGGTACCGGGTGAGAGTCGCCAGGGCCCGGGCTGTCAGCGCGGTAGTGAGCGAGTGGCGCCAGAAGTCTCTGAGTTGCTGCCATTCGTCCCCGCCCAGCTCGAACAGCAGTTGTCGCAGGGCTGCGGTCAGAACCAGCGTGTGAAAACGGCGGGTGCCGAGTCTCAGGAGTGCCTGGTCAACGGAGCGGATTGGGGTAGAGGGGCCGTACAGGGCGGAATTGGCCAGCGCCAGGATGCGAGCCACCAGCGCCGTATCGGCAGAGACAATCTCGCTGATTTTTCGGTAGCTCTCGTCCTGATGACAAGCATCGAGCGCCCGCAAGGTTACTTCCGGGAGGCTCGGTAACTGTAAATCAGGCGCAATGTGCATAGGCTTACCTGCCGTGCGGCGAAAAAATCATTATCTGACGGTGCGTTCATTCTTATTGTCCGAAAAGAGCTTAGACAATAAACCGTCGTTATTAAATACTTATTGCTCTTTTTTTAAGCAATATATTATCTGATTCGTGATATGTGTAGAATTTTTACAGGTTAAAATACTGAAAACCGAAAAATCAGGGACCTAGATTACCGGTGATGAACGCCAGAGAGCCTGTTAAGCACAATCCGAACCAACCTCGCACCATCGCCATTACCGGCGGTAAGGGTGGGGTGGGTAAGACCTCGGTCGCCCTGAATCTTGCGCTTACCCTGGCGAGGCGGGATAACCGGGTTCTGTTGCTGGACGGCGACACCGATCTGGCCAATGTCAGTATCATGGTTGGCCTGTATCCGAGAAAAACCCTTGCCAACGTGATGGCTGGAGAATGTCGTCTGGAGGATATCATCCTTGAGACGGATTACGGCCTGCACATCGTGCCCGGGGCTTCCGGTGTACAGGAATGCATGGATATGGGGCCGACGGAGAGTCTCCGTATACTCCGGGCACTCTATAACCTGGAAAACCGCTACGATTACGTTATCACCGATACTGCTGCCGGCCTGCAGGCTGCCGGGCTGCATATGATTGCAGCAACAGAGCTGGCCTGCATGGTAGTGACCCCGGATCCGGCCTCCCTGACCGACGCCTTTTCACTGATCAAGGTTCTGCGGCGCAGGGGTTACAACCGTATTCCGAGCATTCTGGTGAACATGGCCCAGGGCGCCAGTCAGGCACGGTCCGTGTTCCAGCGCCTGGACGCCGCTGCCCAGCGCCACCTGGGAATCTCGCTGCACTACATGGGCGGGATCTGGCGGGACGAGACCCTTCGCCAGTCGGTTCTCAACCAGAAACCCGTTGCTCTTCTGCCCGTGTCGGACCCCTCCTGTCGTCAGTTCCATACCCTTGCGGACATGCTGGACGTGCGGCTATCCCAGTTGCCCAGGCGCAAGGCAGGAATTGCAGCTTATTGGCACAAGGTGTCGAAAAGAGAATCCGCGAACCCGCCCAAAGCGTTGGGCAAGCCAGAGCCCCAAACTAAGAATGAGGCCCCGGCGCTGAAAGAGCGATGCCTGAACGCCGTTGGTGAAATTGAGGCGGTATTCAGTCAGGCGCCGCAGGTCGATCCGCTGCTGCGTTATGAAGCATTCACCCGGCTTTTTGCACTGCTCGGGAGCACGCTGGACAGTGATGCCATCGAGATAATCCAGACCGGATTGGGGTCGTTCCATTGGGAAAATCTCAGCCCTGAACGCAAGGATCATCTGGCCATCCATCTTCGTGAGCTGGCGGACCAGATTTCGCCCGTACGGGAACCGGCAACCCCCGAGCCGGCGCAGCCGGTGCTTCGCGAGCCCTTTTACGACCGCATCAGCTTTGGCGAGCAGGATCGCCTGGTGCGGGTGTTGAAGGAACAGCCGGCAGATATCTCCCTGGATCAGCTTCTGAGGTCTCTCTCGGGCAATGATCAGGGGCGCTCCTGATAGGCAGAAAAACCTACCTTCTTTTCCGTCATTTTATTAGCACCTTTTGTAGCGTAACTTTGCTGTGTGTCACCGCTCTGTCACCAAAGTTGTGCAAAGATTAAGCATAAATCTGAATCGTGGCCCGCAATATGCAGTGGATCCGGTGTACCTGATTCGCAAACTTTCCCTTTGTAGGCAGGTGTGCGCCGACAACGAATTGAAATGAGAAGGAGTTCTCCCATGGCAACACAGCAGCTGAATCCCGAAGCGTCGTCAAAAGTACTTGAGCGGCTTCGGGGCAAGCATGTTCTGATTACCGGTACCACCGGTTTTCTCGGTAAGGTGGTTCTGGAAAAGCTTATTCGCGCCGTTCCTGACATCGGCGGCATTCACCTGCTGATCCGTGGTAACAAACGCCACCCGAATGCCCGGGAGCGTTTCTATGAGGAAATCGCAACCTCGTCGGTGTTTGATCGGCTGCGTCAGGATGACAACGACGCTTTCGAAACCTTTATTGAAGAGCGTGTGCACTGCGTGACCGGGGAAGTGACCGAGCCATTGTTTGGTCTGTCCGGTGACCGGTTCCGAAAGCTGGCGGGTGGTATTGATGTGGTCATCAATTCCGCCGCCAGTGTGAACTTCCGGGAAGAGCTCGATAAAGCGCTGGCGATCAATACTCGGTGCCTTGAAAACGTCGCCGAGCTTGCCCGACAGAACAAGTCGCTGGCAGTGCTTCAGGTTTCCACCTGTTATGTCAACGGCATGAACTCCGGACAGATCACCGAAACTGTGATCAAGCCGGCGGGAGAATCCATTCCCCGAAGCACGGAAGGCTATTACGAGATCGAGGAGCTGGTTCGGCTGCTGGAGGACAAGATTTCGGACGTACGCTCACGCTACTCCGGCAAGATGTTGGAAAAGAAGCTGGTGGACCTGGGGATCCGCGAAGCCAACCACTACGGCTGGAGCGATACCTACACGTTTACCAAGTGGCTGGGCGAGCAGCTTCTGCTCAAAGCCCTTTCCGGACGCGCGCTGACAATTGTACGCCCGTCGATTATCGAAAGTGCGCTTGAGGAGCCCGCGCCGGGCTGGATTGAGGGTGTGAAGGTGGCAGACGCCATTATCCTTGCCTACGCCCGTGAGAAGGTCACGCTATTCCCGGGCAAGCGTTCCGGCGTTATCGATGTTATCCCCGTGGATCTGGTGGCAAACGCTATTATCCTTGCGGCCGCCGAAGCCGTTGCGGATGCTCCCCGTCACCGGATCTACCAGTGCTGCAGTGGCAGTTCCAACCCGGTGTCCCTGGGCCAGTTCATCGATCACCTGATGGCGGAATCCAGGGCCAACTTCGCGGAATACGACCAGCTGTTCTACCGTCAGCCGACCAAACCCTTTATTGCGGTTAACCGCCGGCTGTTCGATGCCGTTGTCGGCGGGGTGCGTATTCCCCTGAGCATTACCGGGAAGGTTTTGCGCATGCTGGGCCAGAATCGCGAGCTGAAAGTGCTCCGGAATCTGGACACGACCCGCTCGCTGGCCACCATCTTTGGTTTCTACACCGCGCCGGACTACATCTTCCGGAACGACGACCTGCTGGCCCTGGCATCGAGGATGGGCGAGCTGGACAAGGTACTGTTTCCGGTGGACGCCCGCCAGATTGACTGGTCGGTTTACCTGCGCAAGATCCACCTGGCAGGGCTCAACCGCTACGCCCTCAAGGAGCGCAAGGTATACAGCCTGCGCTCTGCCAAGGCCCGTAAAAAAGCAGCATGAATCCAGGAGCCCGGTCACCCCGACCGGGCTTTTTTCTGCGTAGCCACTTCCTTTCCCGGGTTGCCATCGGCTCCAACCGAACTATCCTTTAGAGAGCTTCTCGTTCGGCGCACATTACCGTTGTTTTCTTGCGGGTTATCGACCTTTTTTGGCTAAAAGTTCAGGCGGATTAGGACGTTAGTCTAATTCATTGTGTAGTGGCTAGCATGGTGAACTACCACTATCCGTCTAAAGGGCCGGAGAGGCCTCAACGTCTGAATTCCAAAACCGACAATGACAACAGACTCTGACTAAAGGGGGAGCACAATGACTGATAAACAGGTATATCCCGTAAGCCCGGAGGTGGCCAAACAGGCCCTTCTGAACCGGGAACAGTATGAAGAAATGTATCGTCAGTCAGTTGAAGACCCGGATACCTTCTGGGGTGAGCACGGCAAGCGCCTTGAGTGGATCAAGCCTTACACCAAGGTGAAAAACACGACCTACGATTACAACAATCTGTCCATCAAGTGGTTTGAAGATGGCCAGCTGAACGCCTCTGCCAATTGCCTGGACCGTCATCTGGAGAAGCGCGGCGACCAGACAGCCATCATCTTTGAAGGTGATGATCCTGCCGATTCACGTAACGTGACCTATCGCGAACTGCACGAGGAAACCAGCAAGTTCGCCAACGTCCTGAAAGGTCTGGGCGTGAAAAAGGGCGATGTTGTTACGATCTACATGCCGATGATTGTCGAGACAGCCGTCGCCATGCTGGCTTGTGCTCGTATCGGCGCGATTCACTCTGTTGTTTTCGGCGGTTTCTCTCCGGAAGCCCTCGGCGCCCGGATTGTGAACGGCAAATCCCGCTTCGTGGTCACTGCTGACGAGGGTGTTCGCGGTGGTCGCAAGATTCCGTTGAAAAAGAATGTGGATGCGGCCCTGAAGAACGAAGACGCCGCCCATGTTGAGAAAGTCGTGGTTGTTACCCGTACCGGTAACTCAGAAGTACCCTGGAACGATTCCCGCGACGAGCGTTATGAGGACCTGATGAAGTCGGCGTCTTCAGACTGTGCGCCGGAGCCCATGAACGCCGAGGATCCGCTGTTCATGCTGTATACCTCCGGTTCCACCGGCGCGCCGAAAGGGGTTCTCCACACCACTGGGGGTTACATGGTCTACACGTCCATGACCCACGAGTACGTCTTTGATTACCACGATGGCGATGTTTACTGGTGTACTGCGGACTTTGGCTGGGTCACCGGCCACAGTTATATCCTGTATGGCCCGCTCGCCAATGGCGCCGTTACGGTTCTGTTCGAGGGCGTGCCGAACTATCCGGACAGTTCACGCATGGGCCAGGTGGTCGACAAGCATAAGGTGAACATCCTTTACACAGCGCCGACTGCTATCCGGGCCCTGATGGCGGAAGGTGAGTCCTGCATGAGCGGCACCAACCGCGACAGCCTGAAACTGCTGGGCTCCGTGGGCGAACCGATCAACCCGGAAGCCTGGGAGTGGTACCACCGGGTCATCGGTAACAGCAAGTGCCCCATTGTCGACACCTGGTGGCAGACCGAGACAGGGGGCATCCTGATTTCCCCGCTGCCTGGCGCGATCGATCTCAAGCCCGGCTCTGCCACCGTTCCGTTCTTCGGTGTCCAGCCGGCACTGGTGGACAACGACGGGAATATCCTGGAAGGCAAGACCGAGGGTAACCTGGTTATACTCGACAGCTGGCCGGGCCAGATGCGTACGATCTATGGTGATCACGAGCGCTTCGCCCAGACTTACTTCAGCACATACAAAGGCATGTACTTTACCGGTGACGGCGCCCGTCGCGATGAGGACGGCTACTACTGGATTACCGGTCGTGTGGACGACGTCCTGAACGTGTCCGGCCACCGTCTGGGTACTGCGGAAGTTGAGAGTGCGCTGGTTTCCCATGATAAGGTTGCGGAAGCCGCAGTGGTTGGCTACCCCCATGAAATCAAGGGGCAGGGAATCTACGTCTACGTCACCCTGGTTCATGGCGAGGAGCCTTCAGACGAACTCAAGAAGGAACTGGTGCAGTGGGTGCGCAAGGAGATCGGTCCGATTGCCTCTCCGGATGTGATCCAGTGGGCCCCTGGACTGCCCAAAACCCGTTCGGGCAAGATTATGCGCCGGATTTTGCGTAAGATTGCCTCTAACGAGCACGACCAGTTGGGTGATACCTCTACGCTGGCAGACCCGGGTGTAGTGGATGACCTGATCAGCGGTCGTGCGGACCAGTAACGCCTGTGTGTTACCAGGCCTTGTACCTGTAAGGAATCTGTTGAATGGCACAAACAATTATCGTCGCTGATGATCACCCGCTGTTTCGCGCAGCACTGAAGCAGGCGGTCAGTCAGGCGGTGCCCGATGCCGAGACGGTGGAAGTCGACAGCATCAAGGCACTGCAGGCGGCGGTAGAGTCGCACCCGGATGCGGATCTGGTTCTGCTGGATCTCAATATGCCGGGTGCCCACGGCTTCTCCGGGCTCGTGTTCATGCGCGGGCAGTACCCGGGGCTGCCGGTGGTGGTTGTGTCAGGATCCGAGGAGTTGCAGGTGATGCGTCGCTCGATTGACTACGGCGCTTCCGGCTTCATTCCGAAGTCGGCGCCGTTGCCCACCATTACCGAAGCGATTCAGGCTGTCCTAGAAGGGGATGTCTGGTTGCCGCAGGGCGTGGCTGACAAGATCGAGCGGATGCATTCGGATGCCACGGACTTTTCCGAGAAGCTGGCATCGCTCACTCCGCAACAGTTCCGGGTGCTGGGTATGTTGGCCGAGGGGCTTCTGAACAAGCAGATCGCCTATGATCTGGATGTGTCGGAGGCGACCATCAAGGCGCATATCACGGCGGTGTTCCGTAAGCTTGGGGTGCGGAACCGCACCCAGGCGGTGATTGCGATTCAGCAGATGGAGATCGATCCTTCGGATCAGTCGTTGTCTGGTAGCTGATCTGGTTTTAGGGGTTTGAATATGAAACGGGAGCCCTCGGGCTCCCGTTTGTTTTGAGAGAGTATCACTCCGGTTATTTGCTGCCAGCGTACCCCAGTTCCTTGTCGACCAGGTTGAACAGGTCCTGGCCCTTGTGCCAGCGGTCAAAGTTCTCCAGGAACTGGTCCGTAAGTGCCCGCTTCCACCCGATGAAGTCGCCGGCCATATGGGCGGTCATGGTGACGTTCTCCATGTCCCAGAGCGGGTGATCTTCTGCCAGCGGTTCCTCTTCGAAGACATCGAGCCCGGCGCCGGCAATCTCGCCATTTTTGAGGGCAGTGATCAGATCGTTGGTTTTGACGATCGGACCACGCCCGATGTTGATCAGGCGGGCGGATTTCTTCATGGCCTTGAAGGCTTTCTCGTCAAACAGACCCTCGGTCTGGGGTGTCAGGGGTGCTGCAATTACCACGAAGTCCGCGTGCCCCAGCTGCTCGTATAGGTCGTCGTTGCCGTGCACCGCGACAAAATCCGGATCCTCTTTTCTCGGTTTGCGGGCAATGCCGTGGGCCTTCAATCCGGCAGCGCCAACCAGCCGGCCGATCTGGCGGCCGATAGAGCCTGCTCCAACAACCAGAACCTGCTTGCCTTCTGCGCGCTCGGTGTCCCGGTGCTTCCACTGGTGCTTCATCTGCAGCCGGATGGAATTCGGAAAATCCTTGGCGAACATCAGGATGGTGCAGAGCACGTACTCGGCAATGGTGCGGTCGAAAATGCCGCGGGCGTTGGTCACGGTGACATCGCCTTTGATCAGGTCCGGGAACATCAGTGCATCAACGCCAGCACTGGTGGCGTGGATCCATTTCAGCCTGTCTGCTGTGTGCCAGGCGGCCGCCAGGGCCTCTGTGCGAAAGTCCGTCACCATCATGATGTCGGTGCCGGGCAGGGTGTCGCGAAGGGTCGGCTCGTCACAGGCAAAGCGCACCTCCGCGCGGGCCCTGACGGCGTCCATTCCTGGCGGTTCCTGTTCCCCGGGTGCGGTGAGAACGGTAACAACAGGTTTGCTGTGCTGAGTCATTGAGCCTCCGCCTATGATGATGAGTGACTGTCTGTGCCTGGTGATCGTCCATGGCCAATTTACAGTCTGGTCGGCAGGTACTGTCGGGTCAACTTGCGGGGCAACAGATTTTGCTCTGACCGCGGTGATGGCGGTACTTTCACGTACATCATCTATATGATTTTTTGTCTTGTAGAGGCTTGCCATACTGACTAACCTGCAGGAGTGGATTCTATTTGCCCCGTTTGCAGGAGGTGTTTATGGCAGAAGCCGCCAACAAAGAAACCGGCCAGACCAAACCGCGTCGAGTGAAGTACCGGAAAAACAAGGCCAGTTGGAACCCTGCCATGCAGGCGATTCCGGTGCCCGGCATCAGGCGCATGGTGAATATGGCGGCCACCATGAAGGATGTCATTCATCTTTCCATCGGTCAGCCGGACCTGCCGACCCCCAAGCACGTCATTGATGCCTATGTCGACGCGCTCAATGCGGGGCAGACCGGCTACACCATGGATGCCGGACTGCCGGAACTTCTGGTGGCTCTGCGCGACTATTATGGCAAGCGTTACAACCGCAAACTGACTCGGGATAACATCCTGATTACCAGCGGCGCGACAGAGGCCATGTACCTGGCCATCTCCGCCACCTCTGCGCCAGGCCGGCAGTTTATCGTAACGGACCCGTCCTTCCTGCTGTATGCGCCCCTGATCCGGATGAACGGTGGCGAGGTGAAATTTGTCCAGACCCGGGCGGAGAACAACCACCAGCTGGATCCGGATGAGGTGATCCGGGCGATGGGGCCCCGTACCTTCGCGCTGATCCTGAACAACCCCAACAACCCGACCGGGGCGGTTTATCCGCGCAGCACCGTTGAAACCATCCTTGAGGAGTGTGCCTACCGGGGCATCCAGGTTTATGCGGACGAAGTCTACGACCATCTGATCTTTGATGATGACGACTTCGCCAGTGTGCTGAACTGCTCGATGGATCTGGACAATATCATGTGCATCAGCAGCTTCTCCAAAACCTACAGTATGGCGGGGCTGCGTGTCGGCTGGGTGATTTCCAGCCAGGCCGCCATCAAATCGCTGCGGCGCTACCATATGTTCACCACGTCGGTGGCCAATACGCCCTCCCAGTTTGCCGGTGTGGCCGCGCTCACGGGGGACCAGCAGTGCGTTCACGATATGGTCGACATTTACCGGGAACGTCGGGACAAGGTGGTTGAACTGGTTGATCAGACCCCCTACATGACCGGGTACAAGCCGGGCGGTGCGTTTTTTGCGTTTCCTGACCTTCCACCCCATGTGGACGGTTCGGATCTGGCCCTGCGGATGCTGAAGGAAACCGGTGTCTGCATGGTGCCCGGTGATGCCTTCGGTGAAGGGTGTACCAACGCCGTCAGGATCAGTTTCTCCACAACCTGCGAGAAACTGGAAGAGGCGTTTGATCGCGTCATCCCGTGGATGGCCAAGCAACAGTTCTGAGGTGATGCCATGTCAGCCCTGGACTCGGTATTGATTCAGTGCCCGTACTGCTGGGAGACGCTGGATATCAGCGTCGACCCGTCAGTGCCGGAGCAGGAGTATGTCGAGGATTGCCAGGTCTGCTGCAGGCCCATTCTGTTGCGCGTGGTTTTTGACGACAATCTGACGCCTCATGTTGAGGCCCGGGCTGAGAATGAATAGACCGTCGCTGTATGTTTTCCGGACGCTTCTGGTCCTGATGGTGGTGCTCGTCAGCGGCTGCGCCAGTCTGTCGCCTTATTCGATTTCTGAAGGCGAGCTGGAGAGGCATCTTCAGGATGTTGTGAGCGAATTTGATCGAAACCAGTTGAACAGCGGTTCTCCGCTGAGCCTGAGCCTCGACGACGCCGACATTACCCTGGGGCCAGATGGCCGGGACGTGGCAGTAATCGATGTGAGAGGCCAGGTTGCCCTGAATGCGTTGATGGCAAAGCTACCGGTGGATATTGCCCTGAAGGTTGAGGGTGCGCCGGTTTACGACAGCACGGAAAAAGCCATCTTCATACGACGATTGCAGCTTCTGGAGAGTAGCATTGACTCCCCCTTCTTCAAGGGGGACCTGAAGCCGGTAACCGATACGGTCATGCGGCTGGTGGCCCAGATGCTGGAGACCATGCCGGTGTACCGGCTGGACGAAACGGATTTCGCCCAGCGTATGTTCGGTATGATGCCTGTGGATGTGCGGGTGGCGCCTGGCCGGCTGGAATTCGTCATGGCCGACCAGTAGCCCTGGTTTACTGAGACAGTCTCTCGCAGATTGCAGAGCCGATTTCGTGGGTGCCGCGCCGACGACCTGAGTTTTCGGCAAGGTCTGCAGCTACGGCATCGAACAGTTCCTTCCCTGCGGCGGCAATGGCGGGATCCTTGCGCCCCAGCCATTCGAGCATGCGGGCGGCAGTGAAAAGCATGGCGGTGGGGTCTGCGAGGCCCTGCCCGGCGATATCCGGAGCACTTCCGTGGGTGGGCTCGAACATAGAGGGCATATCCGGATCGGTGGGATTCAGGTTGCAGGAAGGTGCAACGCCCATGCCTCCTGAAAGCACTGCGGCAAGATCCGTCAGAATGTCGCCCTGGAGGTTGCTGGCCACCACAACATCGAAAGCCCAGGGACTTTGCACGAACTTCATACAGGCTGCGTCCACCAACTCATGGTGCGTGGCCACATCCGGGTACTCTTTGCTGATTTCGTCAAAGGCCTCGGTATACATATCACCCCAGTAGCGAAGGGCATTTCGCTTGGTAATAAGGCAAACCTGGCTTTCGCAGGTGCGGCCATCCAGTGTGCGGAAGGTCCGTGTCCGGCCCTCCTTGACCCGGTCGGCAGCCCGGTTTCGGGCCTGTTCGAACCCGTAGCGGATGATTCGGTCGGTTGCTTTGCGTGTAAACACCTCCATCTGCGTGGCCACTTCGTCCGGCGTGCCTTTGCGCAACCGCCCGCCCTGGCTGACATATTCACCCTCGGAGTTTTCCCGAATCACCAGCATGTCGATGTCCTTGGCGCGTTCGTCGGCCAGGTACTGCCGGGCACCGGGAAGAAGTCGGGCCGGACGCTCGCAGACCCACTGATCGAACCCCTTGCGCATGTCCAGCAGCGGCGCCAGGGAGATGCTGTCTGGCAACAGGTAGCGATCCGGATCGTCCATTGGGCCAGGATCACCAAGCGCACCAAGAAGGATGGCGTCGTACTTCTGCAGCTGTTCCAGAGCATCTGCCGGCATGGATTCGCCATGTTCCTCATGCCATGCGTGGGATGGCCAGGGGAACCGCGTCCATTCAAGGTCGAGACTGTGTTTGGCACGCAGGGTCTCCAGACAGCGCACGGCCTCGGCCACCACTTCGGGACCTATGCCGTCGCCCGGGGTTACAGCGATGCGGGTAGATTGGGCCATTCGGAAACTCCTTCTGAGAACAGACACGTATAAACAGTAAACCCCAGTTTAGTCATGTAATCAGGGGATGCCACCGTTTGACACGCTTTAACCAATAGGTGGTTTTACAGGCAGGGGATCGCGGCTATATTGAGGTAGTATACGTGTTTTAGACACAGCAATATGTCCAACGGGCACAGCTCGATAGATCGAAGCGAATTCAGGAGTTGAAGTGAACCAACCCGCCGTACTTTTTGATGAGTCTCATTGCGAGCAATGTGCCTGTGGAGCGGGGTTGGATTTTTCCTTTAGCTTCGCGTTCCAGCCCATTGTTGATGTTCTTAACAAATCTGTTTATGCCTACGAAGCCCTGGTGCGTGGCACTGAGGGTCAGGGTGCCATGAGTATTCTCTCAAGGGTGAATGAGCAGAACCGCTACGCTTTCGATCAGGTTTGTCGGGTCAAGGCGGTCAAGCTTGCCGCCAGGCTGAAAATGGAGTCAATGCTCAGCATTAATTTCATGCCCAATGCGGTCTACCGGGCCGAGTACTGTATTCGTACCACCCTGGCGGCTGCCAAGACCTATAATTTCGACACCCGCAAGATCATTTTTGAGCTCACAGAAGACGAGCAGTTGACATCCACCTCCGTGGACCATCTTGTCTCGATCATAGAGGCTTACCAGGAGATGGGGTTCAGCACAGCCATTGATGATTTCGGAGCTGGCTTCTCTCGCTACAACATCATGATGGCCAGCCCGCCGAATCTGTTGAAGCTGGATATGGCACTGATCCGTGATATTGATCGGGAGCCGAACAAGCAGGCCGTTGTTGCCGGCATCATTACCATGATGACGCAGCTTGGCGGTCAGATCATCGCCGAGGGCGTCGAAACCAAGGAAGAATACTTCTGGCTGCGCTCTCAGGGGATCAATCTCTACCAGGGCTATCTGTTTGCCAAACCGGGTTTCGAATGCCTTCCGGAGCCCGAGTTTCCGGCTTGAACCGCCTTTGAACTAACAGGAACGACACCTTGCTATACCGAATGATCACCATTGTGGGCGGACTGGCTTTTGTCATCATCCTGTTCGCCCTGATCTGGTTTTTCTGCAAGAAATTTCTTGAGCACCATGGCGTTACCGACCAGGTAAAAGACCGCGCCATGGTTCTGGCTACCTGGACCTTTGCCGGTATCAGCGTCGGACTGGTTTTTGCGGTCGTCGGTGCATTCGTGCTGGGCCCATGGGCGTTCTACCGAACCTTGCGGGGCCATGATGTTGAAATATCCGATGGCGCCGCTGTCTGGTGGGGGCTTGGCATCGTCGTGGCCTCCCTTGGGATCACGGCCATCGGGTTTTTCGGTTTCCTGATGCTTGTCGGGGCTTATTGATCGTCAACTGATGGCCTTCAGCTGTTCCCGGAACCAGATCAGCGCCGGTTCTCTCTCGTAAGCCTTGTGCCAATACAGGTGAACGTCGATGGACGGCAGGTCCGCTGGCGGATCCATGATCCGGATGTTGGCCCGCTCGGCAATGATGCGGGCATAGGCTTCCGGCATGGTCAGCAACAGGTCGGTGTCCTCCACCACTCTGCACGCGGCGTAGTAATGCTGGCACCTTAGCCGGATGCTGCGCTGAACACCCAGCCTTGATAGCTCGAAGTCCTCGATCCCGGGGCCCTCGGTCCGTGAAGACACCAGCACGTGTTTTGCGGACAGGTATCCTTCCATATCCAGAGCCCCTTCTGCCAATGGGTGTCCTTCCCGGGCCAGAACCACGAGCCGGTCGCGCCGCAGCAGTTCGTGGGAGGTCTGGTTGCTCACGGGCAATAGCACATCCACGGCAAAATCCAGTTTGCCCGCCGCCAGTTGCGTCTCCATATCACGCCGCGCAATCCGCTGACTGACGATCTCCAGTTCCGGGTAGGCGTCCAGTCGTGCCATCAGGCGGGGCAGGAAGGTGGATTCCAGGATGTCCCGCAACCCGAGGGAATAGGTTTTGCGCTGGGTGGCCGGGTCAAAGGCATGAAACTGGTTTACCGCGCCCTGGATCTGGGTGAGACCCGGTCGCATGGATTCGAGGAAGCGCCGGGCCAGGGGGGTTGGCACCATCTGATTGCCCTGGCGGGTAAACAGTGGGTCATCAAAATGATCCCTCAGTCTGGATAGTGAATGACTGACAGCCGGCTGGGTCAGGTGCAGTGCCCTGGCCGCGCGGGTCAGGCTTCCTTCCCGATAGATGGTGTCGAAGACGTGTAGCAGGTTCAGGTCCAGTCTATTGAGGGCCATGGGCGGGATCCGTTGTTCAAAAAATTGAATAAATCTGGTTGATAATAAACGATAAGAATAATTCAGTCGCGTAATAGTTGAGTGATCCCTAGACTGTCCTCAACGTTATGATTCCGTGCACGCCACCGTGCAACCGTTAGCGAGGAGACGGCGATGGATTTCAATATTTCCGAGAAAGGGCAGGATTATCTCAACCGCGTGAAGCAGTTCATGAAGGATGAGATCTTTCCTATCGAAGAGCAGTACCACAAGGAGCTTGCCTCCCTGGATAACCGCTGGGTGGTGCTTCCGATCATCCGGGAGCTGAAGGAGAAAGCCAAAGCCCAGGGCCTATGGAACATGTTCTTCCCGGACGAAAAATACGGCTGCGGCCTGCTGAACTCCGACTACGCACTGATTGCCGAGGAAACCGGGCGCAGCTTTATTGCGCCGGAGATCTTCAACTGCAACGCGCCGGATACGGGCAATATGGAAGTGCTGATTCACTACGGCTCTGAGGAGCAGAAAGCCGAGTGGTTGCCGCGGCTGCTCAGTGGTGAGATTCGCTCCGCCTTCTGCATGACCGAGCCGGCGGTAGCCTCCTCCGATGCCACCAATATGGAAGCCACCGCCGTTATTGAAGGCGACGAAGTTGTTTTGAACGGTCGCAAATGGTGGAGTACCGGCATCGGACACCCTGATTGCAAGGTTGCCATCTTCATGGGGCTGACGGATCCCGATGCCCACAAGCACCGTCGCCACTCGATGGTGCTGGTGCCGCTGGATACCCCGGGGGTCAAGATCGAGCGTATGCTGCCGGTATTCGGTGAATACGACGAGCCTTATGGCCACGGCGAGGTTCTGTTCGACAACGTCCGGTTGCCCAAGAGCGCTTTCATTGCCGGTCCGGGCCGCGGGTTCGAGATCGCCCAGGGTCGCCTTGGGCCGGGACGAGTTCACCATTGCATGCGGGCCATCGGCGCAGCGGAGCGCACGCTGGAAATTCTGATCAAGCGTGCAACCAGCCGTGAAGCCTTCGGCAAGCCCATCGCCAAGCTGGGCGGCAATCCGGATATCATTGCCAATGCCCGCATGGCTATTGAGCAGGCTCGTTTGCTCACGCTGAAATGCGCCTGGGCACTGGATTCCAAGGGCATTATGGGAGCGCTTCAGGAAGTCTCCATGATCAAGGCGGTGATTCCGTCCATGCTGCAGACCATTGTTGATCAGGCCATTCAGATTCACGGTGGTGCCGGGGTCAGTGATGACGACTTCCCGCTGACACAGCTGTTTGCCTATGCTCGAGTGTTACGCCTGGCCGACGGGCCTGATGAGGTGCACCGGGCTATGGTGGCTCGTCTTGAATTGCGCAAGTACAAGAACTGATAGCTCGGTGCCGGAGCGGGCGGCGCTGGCCTTCTGAAACACGCTGTGAATACGTCCATGTACGCTTGGCTCCGCCATCCATGGCTCCGCACAGTTTCAGAAGGCCAGCCCCGCCCACTCTCGTATACCTGTGAGTTAAGCTGACTAAAAATCGATACAACGGGAATCACCATGACACAAAGAGTATTCATCACCGGTGGCGCAAGCGGACTTGGCCGCGCCATCGCACTGCGTTATGCCAAAGAAGGCGCCAAAGTCTGCATCGGCGACATTAACCCGGAGCAGGGTGTTGGCGTTGAGAAAGAGATTACCGCAGCCGGAGGCGAGGGCTATTTCGTCGAGTGCGATGTTCGACGCCTGACCGATTTCGAAAAGGTCCGCGATGATCTGGTGAAGAAATGGGGTGGCGTTGATGTGGTGGTGAACAACGCCGGTGTAGCGTCTGCCGGTTCCATTGAAGATACCACCATGGCGGACTGGGAGTGGATTCTCGATATCAACGTGCTGGGCGTGGTTCGGGGCTGCAAGGCGTTCACGCCTCAATTCAAACAGCAGGGCTCCGGGGCGTTTGTCAATGTGGCTTCCATGGCCGGGTTGATGCTCGCGCCATTGATGGATAGCTACAATGTGACCAAGGCTGGCGTGATTGCCCTGTCCGAGACACTCAGCCAGGAGCTTCGGGATGCCGGTATTCATGTGAGCTGCGTGTGCCCGGCGTTTTTCCAGACCAATCTGACCAGCAGCATGCGGTCAGATATTCCCGGCATTCAGCAGAACGTGAACAAGCTGATGAAGCGGTCGACGGTGACGGCGGAGGACGTAGCCGAGGATGTTTTCCGGTCGGTGAACAACAAGAGCTTCTGGGTATTGCCTCACGCCAAGGAGCGCCGCATGTGGATGCTCAAACGCCATGCGCCCAAGGCTTTCGACTGGCTGATGTATCAGGAAAGCAAGCGCTGGATGAACAAGATGGGCGGCAGCACGGCCTGATAGCGCTGTCCCAAACTGTCTTAAACTTAAGATTCAAAAGGAGAGTCCTGAATGACCCAGATCGATGAGGCCGTGGACATCCGGGAAGGCGAGGAGCTGGACACTGGCGCCGTAGACCGGTTCATGAAAGAGGCGATCCCGGATCTGCAAGGCGAGCCAGAGATTCGTCAATACCCGGGTGGCGCTTCAAACCTGACCTACCAGGTGGACTACGGTGATCGGTCCTACGTCTTGCGTCGGCCGCCGTTCGGCAAGATCGCCAAGTCTGCCCACGACATGCTGCGTGAGGCGAAGGTCATGCGGGCACTCAAACCGGTTTATCCCTACGTGCCCAACATCATCGCCATCTGCGACGATCACGACGTGTTGGGTTGCGATTTCTACGTGATGGAACGGTTGAAGGGCATCATCCTGCGCCAGGACTTTCCAAAGGATTTCGAGCTCAGTGAAGCCGATACCCGCAAGCTTTGCTTGAACGTGATCGACAAGCTGGTGGATCTTCACCGTGTCGATGCCAAAGCAGCAGGCTTGGACAAGCTGGGTAAGGGTGAGGGCTACGTTCAGCGCCAGATTGGCGGCTGGAGTGACCGTTTCCGCAAGGCCCGCACCGACGATGTGGGCGACTTCGAGCAGGTCATGAGCTGGCTCAACGACAAGATGCCCGACGACATTGCCCAGGTGGTGATCCACAACGATTTCCGCTTCGACAACGTGGTGCTGAATCCGGACAACCCGTTCGAGGTAATCGGCGTGCTGGACTGGGAAATGGCCACCATCGGCGATCCGCTGATGGATCTGGGCAACAGTCTGGCCTACTGGATCGAAGCCGATGATGAAGGCCCGTTCCAGATGTTGCGCCGGCAGCCGACCCATCGTCCTGGCATGCTCACCCGCAAGGAGGTGGTGGAGTATTACATGGAGCAGTCCGGCTTCAAGGTCGACAACTTCGACTTCTATGAGATCTACGGCCTGTTCCGGCTGGCAGTTATCATCCAGCAGATCTATTACCGGTTCTATCACGGCCAGACCAAAGACAAGCGTTTCGCTGCCTTTGGGCACGCCGCCAATTACCTTGAGAAGCGCTGCCAGCGACTGATTGCGGAGAGCTCCCTGTAATGGCGACGATTTATCTGGTTCGTCACGGCCAGGCCAGTTTCGGGAAGGAGAACTATGATCAACTCTCTCCCACCGGCTGGGAGCAGGGCAGGGTGCTTGGCCGCTGGCTGGCTGGCAAAGTTGAACCGGCGGCGATTTTCGGGGGCGATCTGGAGCGCCACTGTGAAACCGTCGAAGCCATCGCCACCGGGTACGGAACAAAACTGCCCGATATGCAGGTAGTCCCCGGCTTTAACGAGTTTGACCACACAACCGTGGTGGCCCGGTACCGCCCGGAGTGGAGTGACCGTGCGGTGATGGCGCGGGATCTCAAGGCGTTCCCCAAGCCGGCCAAGGCGTTCCAGGAGGCCTTTGTGCACGCTGTACATCGCTGGGCCTCGGGCGAGTATGACCATGAGTACGAGGAAAGCTGGCCGGACTTCAAGGCCCGAGTTCTGGCGGCCTTCGAGGAGATGATTGAGTACGCCGATGGCGGCGATGTGCTGGTGGCGACCTCCGGTGGACCGATTTCCGTAATAGCCCAGCATCTGCTTGGCCTGGACGACGCCCGGGCACTGGGCCTGAACGAGGTGATCGCTAACACCAGTGTGTCGCGGGTCCTTTATTCAGGCCCCCGGCGCAGCTTGGCCGTTTTTAATAACTACAGCCACCTGGAAGCGGATGATCCCGCCCTGGTGACATTCCGATAGCGAATTGAGGTGAACGAATGAGCAGCAAGAATCTGTTTGATCTGACTGGCAAGGTTGCCCTGATTACCGGTGCCAGCCGCGGCATTGGCGAGAGTATTGCCCGGACTCTGGCCGAGTATGGCGCCCACGTGATCGTAAGCAGCCGCAAGATTGACGGTTGCGAGGCCGTTGCCAGCAGTATCCGGGATGCCGGTGGTAGCGCCGAAGCCTACGCCTGCCATATTGGTGATATGGACCAGATTGAAAGTATCTGGGGGCACATTGAGCAAACCCACGGCAAGTTGGACATTCTGGTGAACAACGCTGCCGCCAACCCTTACTTCGGGCCGGTAGAGGACACCGACCTGGGAGCGTTCAACAAGACCGTGGATGTGAATATCCGGGGCTATTTCTTCATGTGCGCCCGTGGCGCCCAGATGATGAAGAAAGCCGGTGGCGGCTCGATTGTGAACGTGGCGTCCGTGAACGGTGTAAATCCGGGCCACTACCAGGGCATCTACTCGGTCACCAAGGCCGCCGTGATTTCCATGACCAAGTCCTTTGCCATGGAGCTGGGTCAGCAGAAAATCCGCGTGAATGCGCTGCTGCCAGGGCTGACCGATACCAAGTTTGCCAGCGCCCTGACTACGAACGAAGCCATTAAGAAGCAGGCGATGGCTCACATACCCATGAAGCGGGTGGCGGATCCAAGTGAAATGGCGGGTACTGTGTTGTACCTGGTTTCCAATGCTTCCAGCTATACCACAGGCGCTTGCATCAACGCCGATGGTGGTTACCTGACGATCTAAGTGTAGTCTCAGGGCAGGCAGGGGCCAGATGAAAGTCTTCATCCGGCCCCTGGTTCAATTCGTCCGGGATATCAGGCCGGTGAGCAGGTCAATGCTTCAAAGTCGTTGTTGAGCTCTACTGCCCGATTCTGCAGATGGGCCAGTGTTGTGTTGTCACCCGCCAGGATCAGATCATGCATCAGGGACGCCATGGCTACGCGACTCTCCGCCATCATGGCTTTGTAGGCCTCTCCCCGCACTTCCTCGGAATTGAGAATCAGATATTCCAGTTCCGCCTCGAACGTGGGCTCGTCTCTTCCTTCCAGTATTTCCAGTAGTGCCAGTTGCCAGTTACGCCGCCCCTGCAGCCAGATTTCAGTCTGGGCGCCCCGATTGGCTGACCACTGCCGCACGATGTTTCGTTGCTCGCTGTTCAGCTCCCCCAGCCAACGTTCGACCCGCTCTGCGGTTCTGTCGGCCCGGGCCTCGGCTGTCGCCTCCGGGGAATCGGCCAGGAATTCTTCTTCCATTTCCCGCTGGCTTTGCGCCATGTTGTCCGCCAACTCCTGTACCTGTTCATCGCTCAGGCTGGAGAGAAGGTTTGTTGCGACCGGGGTTGCCCGTTCCAGAAGACTCGGGAAGAAACTGAAAAGCTGCTGCTGATGGTATTCGACAGTGGCCTGATCGGGCGGGTTGTTAGATACGTCAGACTCGAGTTCATCCAGCCAGGCCTGATAACGGGGCAGCTCGGCACTGCAATGCCACTGTCGCAGTTGTGCAATATCGTTGTTGAGTTGCTGCTTCTGGTCGGCGGTAAGTGACACGTAATCCTCTACCCACCACACGATGCCCCAGTCAGCGTATCGATAAGCCACCTTGGTCGAACTGCAGCCAACCAGACCAAACGCCAGTACTAGAATGAGAACAAAGGGTTTGGCAAAACTGTTTGCGCTCTCGTGACCGGTATCCATGGCTCACCTGTCCTGGTAAAAAGGCGTATCGAAAAAGGGTTGCAAGCTCACTATCATTCGGCGCTTATTGGTTAACAGTGTACGACATATCACGCCTTTCAGATGCTGCTCCGAGGAACGCTGGAGCACTGTTCAGGAGAAGTCATGAGCAAAATGAGACTTTCACGTCTACACCAGCTGATCTTCGGCTTTTACATGTCCGGAATCATGTCCCTGCTGATGTCCGGAGTGATCACTTTCATCAATACGGGCATCGACAGTGAGTTCCACTACAGATAGGAGCCGGCTTTCCTGGTCGCCTGGGCCGTTGCTTTCCCTCTGGTAACCTTCATCGCTCCGCTTGCCGGGAAGATGACCGAGTTCACCATTCGCAGACTTCACTGACTGCGTACAGATGTAAGCTTAAATGTTAAAAGATGCAAATCCGTTCTTTCTGACTCCCCGTACATGCATTGACGCATGATTCAAGGACTGAATTTGTGCAGGTTCGAACCACTCAAATCCTGGTAAACAACCTCTACAAGTGGGGAGTTGAAACAATGAATACAAAATACGCTTTACCGATGGTTTTGGCGGGCAGTGTTATGCTGTCCGGGTGTTGGCTTGATGACGATGATGATCCAGCAACGACCAGTGTCCGAGTCCTGCATGCATCTTCGGATGCACCTGCGGTGAATGTACGGGTGAACGGCGATGTGGTCGTTCCCGGTGCTGATTATAAGCAGGCCGCTGTTTTGACGCCGAGTTCCGGCCTTGCCGATATTGCGGTTGATGGATTGCTGCCAGGCGGTGAGACCGCGACCGTAATTTCCGCTGACGGGGTGTCGCTCCGCTCAGATACCAAATACGACGTCATTGCAGTTGGCAAAGTGGGTGACGAGACCATTGAGCCTCTGATTCTCACTGATGATGGCGCCCGTGACGATGCCAACAGTGCGCGTCTGAGGGTTGCTCATTTGTCGCCTGAGGCTCAGACAGCTGCAGGCGGGCCAGTGGATGTATATGTGACAGCTTCCGGCGATCCGCTTCCTGCCGAAGCTACCTTTAGCTTTTCCTTCAAGGAAAGTGTAGGTCCACTAGAGCTTCCCGCTTCAGACGATTATCAGATTCGGGTTACCCCTGCAGGCTCTGATACCGTCGTTTTTGACAGTGGCCAAATTGGTTTACCGGGAGGTGCTGATCTATTGGTTGGCGCGGTTGACAACACGGGTGCGAATGGCGATGCCAGTCCGATTAGTTTGATTGTGGTAAACGGCGGGGACGTGGCTGAAATTTTTGACGTTGACCAGCAGTCTGGGGTTCGTGTTGTTCACAACTCCTATGACGCTCCTGACGTAGATGTGCTTTTAAATGACGCTGTAGCGGTGAACGACTTGGCCTACCCACAGATTGCTCCTGGCGCTATGCTGGACAACTACGCGCAGGTTCCGATTGGCACCCAAAACGTGAAGGTGACGCCATTTAACGACAATACCACCGTTGTTATCGAGGCCGATTTGGCATTCGCAGCTGGTGTAGGTTATACGGTGATCGCAAACGGATTATTGGCGGACATTGAGGCTCTGGTGTTAACCGATACGGTGCGCGACATAGCAACCCAGGCATCGGTCCGTGTAGTGCATGGGTCGACACTGGCAGGTCCGGTTAATGTCTATCTTCTGCCCGAAGGGCAAACTGAAGTGGGTAACTCTCCACCGGCTCTGAGTGGCGTAGAGTTTGGCCAAGAGTCAGGATATTTGGCTGTCACGCCTGGCACCTACAATCTTGTAGTAACAGATCCCGATGGGAATGTAGCGATAGGGCCTGCGGAAATAAATCTCGAAGCAAGTGGCATTTACACTGCGATCGCCAGAGATAATGACGCCTTTGACGGCGCAGATCTTATTCTACTGGATGATTTCGTGATGCCGCCGACTTAATGGGTATGTTGTAGCGGGTCAAAGCCCCGGCCATGGCCGGGGCTTTTTATTGAATACTGGTATCAGAAGTGCCGGAAGCGGCATGTGAAATCGCAGTCCCGGTCGGCGGCCGGAAATGCAGCGAATACAGAATCCGGTCCAGCACGGCCTGGCCATTCCAGGCCGGATCGTTATTGACCATGCCTACGACGGCCCAGGTGGTGTTATTCGAATCGCGGGTGAATCCGGCGATCGACCTTACGTTTTCCAGATAACCCGTCTTTATGCGCCCTTCGCCGTCCATGCCGGTATTGCGCAGGCGTCGTGCCATGGTGCCATCCATCGCAATAATGGGCATGGAGGCCATCAGGTCTGCCGAGTAAGAGCTGTTCCACGCGTGTTGCAGAATCTGTGCGCCCTGGCGGGCGGTAATGCGGCCGTGTCGGGTGAGACCGGCACCGTTGTCGATCACCATGCCGGCGGTGTTGATGCCTTTGTCTTCGAGCCAGTCATAGATCACACGAATGCCGGCAACCCGGTCATCGTTCTCATCTTCCAGGCGGTTCTCGGCGCCAATGGTGAGCAGCAGTTGGCGCGCCATCACGTTACTGCTCCACTTGTTGATGTCCCGCACCATGGTTACAAGATCCGGCGAGGTGGTCTTCATCACCAGCCGTGCATCTTCCGGCGTGACTCCGTTGAGATCGCCACCCGAGACCACGACGCCTAGGTCTGCCAGCAAGGAACGGATCAACGAGGCGCTGTACTGCTCATGGGGCAGCAGCGACAGGTAGGTGGTGCTCCGGCAGCCCTGGGGCAGCTCACCGGTTACCCGCACAGTCACCCGATGGTCTTCATGAATTATGGGCTCCCATTCGAAGTTTCGTCGCGACGGGCAGGGGCCCTCGGCGGTGGCAACCACGCGGTTGTCGATGACCACTTCGCCCAGGGAAGGCGTGCTCCAGGCCTGGGTGCCACGCTCGTCGGCGCGAACCTGGAAGTGCATCAGGTTCAGGTTGGTCAGGTAGGCGGAAGGTTCTACCAGGAAGGGCGCATGGGGGTTATCGCCGTTGTCTTCAAACGCAGGAAAACCACCATCGACTTCAAAGTAGGTGCCATCAAGAATCAGGTCGCCCTCAATTTTGGTAATCCCCATGCTGCGCAGCTCGCTCAGGGTTGTCCAGAGCCGTTCGATGGTGAGCTTCGGGTCGCCGCCAAAGCGGACGTAGAGATTGCCTTTGAGGGTGTCGCCGGCCATAACGCCGTCGGTCAGGAAATCGGTATCCCAGTGGTGATTGGGGCCGAGTACCTCCAGTGCCGCAAAGGTGGTAACCAGTTTCATGATGGAGCCCGGGCTCATCAGGGCATCGGCATTGATGTACTGATTGATGCCGGGGCCATTCAGGGGAATGGCCGCCATGCTCATGGCATCTTCATTCTGCAGGGACTGAAGCGCGTAATCCTTCAGCTGGTTGGTCCAGAGGCGATTGCCGGAGAAGCCGGAGTCATCGTTCTCGGCGACTGCGACGGAAGGGGCCGCCATCACAGTGAAGGCCATGAGGGATGCCAGCATAGAGCGTCTGAATTGAGGACACAGTTTTTCTGCTCTTGATGAGCCTGAGCGTCGCATACCCTTGATAGCCATCATCACCGTCCAGTGAGTTCTTATACCCCAACAATAGCCCATCCTGGCCGTTTGTACTATGCAGAAAAGCTCTACATGACGTTAAAAAATGGCAGTAGTGTCGTTGTTTGTATTGAATTTTTGTGACGCCATGTAAGTGCCCTTTCGAATCATGGGGTTAGGTGGACAAAAATTAACATTCCCCGGGATTGATCCCGTGAGCCAATGGAAAATCGTCAGATTGCGTGATAATGGTGTTGTCTCCAACAAAAGGTTTGTTTATGTCGAAAATGCTGTCTCACAACGTTCACGTGCTGGGCTCGGTCGCAACGTCGTCGCTCACCGCCTGGCGCGGTTGCCTGGTGGTTAAAAAGGTTCCTCAGCCGGAAAAGCCGATCGTGCTCTATGACATGGAAGGCTGTCCTTATTGCCGCCGTGTTCGTGAAGCCCTGACTGCCCTGAATCTGGATGTGGACATCCGGCCCTGCCCGAAGGGTGGTTCGGTTTTCCGGGCCCAGGCGGAGTCGCTGGGAGGCAGGCAACAGTTCCCGTTGCTGGCGGACCAGAACACGGGCACGGTCATGTACGAATCCGAGGAAATCATCGAGTATCTGTTCCGGCAATATGCCGGCCGGTCGGTGCCGTCCTACTATCGTGGCCGGGTCTGGCAGCCGGTCCTGGGGTCGGTGGCTTCTGTGACCAGTGCCATGCGGGGGCTGCGGGTCAGCCCGGGTAAGCGTCCGGAGCAGCCGTTGCACCTATGGAGTTTTGAGGGCAGCCCGTTTTCACGGCTGGTGCGTGAGCGGCTTTGTGAACTGGAAATTCCGTATACCTTGCATAACCTGGGCAAGGAGCACTGGACAGAGATCGGGCCGGCGAAGCAGCGCATCAAGCCGGGGCCCTATACGCCGATTCCCGGTGGCAAGCGGGATGCGTTTTTCCAGGTGCACAAGCGGGTTCAGGTGCCCTATCTTGAAGACCCCAATACCGGGGAAGGGCTGTTCGAGTCTGCCCGGATTCTTAAGTATCTGGATCGGGAGTACGGGAACTGACTTGTTTGTAAGACTGTCAGCCATGTAGCTGCCGCCCGGGTGGGTCATCCCTTCTCCAGACACGCCGTAAATACCTCCATGTAGGCTCGGTCGGGCCATCCATGGCCCTCCACGGTCTGGAGAAGGGACGACCCACCCGCGCTGTTTGCGCTTTGTGCTATTCGCACTGAAATTTATGTCAGTGGGGGAGCTGATATGGCGAATTGGATTACTCGAAGGAAGTTTCTTATCACTTCCGGCCTTGCGGGAATTGCTCTCAAGTCCCCGATGTTGTTTGCAAATGCATCGGGAATTCCCACTTCATCTCCGATTACCCGCCGGATCCCGGGAGCGAACGAAAGCATCCCGGCGATCGGCATGGGCACCTGGATTACCTTCAACGTTGGTGGCGACGAGCAACTGGTCGCGCAGCGTACCAGAGTCCTCAAAACCTTCTTCGATCTGGGCGGAACCGTTGTGGACGGTTCGCCGATGTACGGCACCGCTGCGGACGTGATTGGTGAGGCGCTGGATTCTCTGGACGCCCACGACCGGATTTTTGCAGCAACCAAGATCTGGACCGGCGACGAATCGGAAACCCGGCAGGAGGCTGCGCGCTCTGGCAGGCGCTGGGGTTTGGATCAGTTCGATCTGTTGCAAGTGCACAATCTGCTGGGTTGGCAAGGGCATCTTGAAACCCTCAAGCAGATGAAGGCCAGCGGTGAGGTTCGGTATATCGGCATCACCACGTCCCACGGTCGACGGCATCGTGAGTTTGCACAGATCATGGAGCGGGAACCGCTGGATTTCGTGCAACTGACCTATAACGTTCTGGATCGCGAGGTTGAGAATCGGTTGCTGCCACTGGCCCAGGAGCGGGGCATCGGGGTGATCGTTAACCGGCCGTTCCAGGGCGGTTCGCTGTTTCGCCGGTTCCAGTCCGAGCCGCTGCCGGGTTGGGCCGGGGAGGCCGGTATCAGCAACTGGGCGGAGTTCTTTCTCAAGTTCATCATTTCCCATCCGGCCGTGACCTGTGCCATTCCGGCCACGAGCAAGGTTGAGCATATGAAGGAGAACATGGGCGCACTCTATGGGGCGCTTCCGGATGCAGATCAGCGCCAGCGGATGGCGGATTACGTGAGGTCTCTGTGAGTGGTGCGGATTGGCTGAGCTACTCGCTGCAGGATTTCGTGATGTTCGGGCCGCAGGTGTTTCTGCGGCTGTTTGTTCGGATCAACCAGGATCTCTGGCCCTGGCAGGTGCTGGCGGTGGTCGCTTCCATTGGCATTCCTGTTCTGCTTTTCAGGCAGGGGCGGAACGCACGGCGTTTGGCTGTTGGGCTGATGGCGGTTGCCTGGGCAGTCAGTGGCTATGGATTTCTGGTGGGCTATTTCGGCCCCATTAACTGGCCGGCGGCGTGGTTTGGTTGGTTTTTTGTGGCGCAAGGGGTCCTGCTTGCCGCCGCGATGTTTTCCGGTGGCGTTCATGGGGGCGCGCTACCATCTGGCCGATTTGTCGCCCTCTGGCTGATCGTAGTGTGTGGTTTGCCCTGGTTGGCCGTGGCGGAGTCTGGCCAGTGGCAGGCGCTCGCGCTGTTTGGCATCGCGCCCGGCACTACCGCAGCGGCCGGTGCCCTGATTGTTGCAGTGATAACCGGGCCCTGGCGTTGGCTTTACCTGCCGCTGCTGGTGTTGTGGAGTCTGTTCAGCGCGGCCATGTTCTGGGTGCTGCAAACCTCTTGGCTGCTTGTCACTCCTGTCGCTACGCTATTGCTGGTTGGCGCCGGGTTCTGGCTCAGTCCCAGGCCGGCGCGAAGTCTGGATTAGCGATTCGCTCGTTGCGGTCCAGCTTATCAATCGCACGAATTTCTTCCTCGCTCAACTGAACTTCCAATGCCTCCAGATTGGCCTTCTGGTGCGCCGGGCGTGTGGAGGAAGGAATGGGCACGACGCCCCTGGACGCTACCCAGGCGATTGCCACCTGTGCCGGGGACAGGTTTCGCTCACCGGCAATGCGCTGAAGCGTTTCGTCCTCCATAACCTTTCCAACGGCCAGCGGCATATAGCCGGTCACGGTGATACCAAGCTTTTGTGCATGCTCTACAACCTTTCGGTTCGCCAGGAAGGGGTGCACTTCTACCTGGTTGGTGAAAATGGGTGTGTCGCCCAAGATCTCTTTCGCCTCATCCATCTGGGCGCAGGTGAAGTTGGAAATGCCGATGTGCTCGGCCAGCCCTTCGCGCTGGGCATCCCTGAGGGCGCCAAGATACTCTTTCATGGGCACTTCATCACCGGGCGATGGCCAGTGAATCAGGGCCAGATCCACATGGTCGGTTTTCAGCCGCGCGAGACTGTCGTGCAGGCTGTTGATCAGGTCGCTGGCGTGCAGCTGGTCAAACCAGATCTTGGTGGTCAGGAAAATCTCCCGGCGCGGAATGCCGCTGGATGTAATGCCATCGCCAACTTCCGCTTCATTCTCGTACATCTGGGCGGTATCAATATGGCGGTAGCCCAGGGACAGGGCGCTCTTGACGGCGTCACGGGCGTCATTGCCCTTGAGCCGGAACGTTCCCATACCGATTTTCGGAAGTGCGCTGAATGACATGATGTCCTCCTTAGCGAATCACGTGTGTTTAAAGTGGTGCCGGCACACTGGTTCTTCAAGTAGCCCACGGGTATCATCCCGCGTGAATTCACCAGTGAACCGAAGCAGTGAGGCCCGGACCATGTACACCGGTCGTTGCCTGTGTGGCGATATCAGTTTCCAATACGATGGCCCGCTCGGCCCGGTGGCCCTGTGCCATTGCAGCCAGTGCCGGCGTGCCCACGGCAGCGCGTTCTCGGCCAGCGCGCCGGTGCAGAAGGTGCGGTTCCGGTTTGTATCCGGCGAAGACAGGATTACCGAGTTCGAATCACGCCCCGGCAAGTACCGGGGTTTCTGCAGCCGTTGCGGCAGCCAGCTCTACAGCCGTGTCGATGCGATTCCCGGGATTCTCCGCCTGAGAGTCGGTTGCATCAACGAACCCCTGGGCAAGGGGCCGGCCCAACACGTCTTCGTCGGTTCAAAGTCCGACTGGTTCGAGATTACCGACGAACTGCCACAGTTCGAAAAGACTGAAAGAACCAACGACCCTCACTGAGCCGGCACCATCCGGTAAACCTTGCCCCGGGGTGAATCCGTGAGCAGCCAGAGTGCCCCATCGGGGCCCATGCGCACATCGCGGATCCGTTCGTCGAGATCGGTCAGCAGATCTTCCTCTTCCGTCACTTCACCGTCCTGGATGCGCAGACGAACCAGTTTGCGCATCTTGAGTGCGCCCACGAACAGGTCCCCCTGCCATTCCGGAAACAGATCTCCGGTATAGAACGCCATGCCCGAGGGCGCAATGGACGGGTCCCAGTAATGCAGTGGCTGGGCCATGCCTTCCTTCTTGGTTTTGTCAGTAATGGGCAGGCCCGAATAGTCTATGCCGTAAGTGATTGTCGGCCATCCGTAATCGGTGCCTGCCCGGATGATGTTGATTTCGTCGCCACCCCGGGGACCGTGTTCGTGGCTCCAGATCTCGCCGGTTTCCGGGTGGATGGTCATGCCCTGGATATTGCGGTTGCCGGTTGTATAAAACGTATCGTTGACGCCGCTGGTGTCCAGGAACGGGTTGCCTGGTGCGGGGCCACCGTCGGGCGTAATCCGGTGTACGCCTCCGGCATCGTCAGAATTGTCCTGGGCCCGGTCCATCTCTCCCCGGTCGCCCACCGCCACGTACAGGTTGCCATCCCGGTCAAATTCCATGCGGCCCGCGAAGTGTCGGCCGCCGCCGGAGCGGGGCAGGGCCTCAAAAATGACTTCAACGTCGGTGAGGCGATCACCACTCAACCGGGCGCGAGCTACCCGGGTAGTCATGCCGTCCCGGTTTCGGTGGGCGTAGCTCAGGAAAAGCACCTGATTCTGCTCAAAGTCCGGATGGAGAATAACGTCCAGCAATCCGCCTTGGCCGGATACCACGAGCTCGGGTACTCCGCTGATGGGGTCATTCACCAGCGAACCGTTCCGAATCATTCGCAGCTCTCCTTCCCGCTCTGTCACCAGCATGGAGCCGTCCGGCATAAATGCGAGGCTCCAGGGGTGTTCGAGATTCTGTGCCACGGTTTCCAGGCGGAAATCTGCTTTATCGGAGGAAAAGGTCTGGTTTGCCATGCCGGGAACGGCAATCAGCAATAAGCTGCCTGTCAGGACAAGGTGTTTGACTATACCCATTGAAGCCTCCGTTCCTACCGGTGCCATTAGAACATTCAGAGTAGCAGTTGAAGCGGGCTTCGCCGAGCAGCGCTCCCGTTACCAGGAGTATAGGGCACCGGGTCAATTACGGATCAGTGATCGACTATTGCAAATAATAATGATTCGCAATAAAGTGGAGTCCAGTGGGTTTACCTTAAACGGGAGGAAAGGGAATGGCACCCGAACAGGAAATGATCGAAGGTTTGAAGCTTGCGGCAGGGGCGGGTGTGCTTATCGGCCTGGTTGCCATTGGCCTGGCGCTGTCGTCCGCTGTTGGGGCGTAAGTGCGGCGAGTCGTTCCTTGCGATGCACACCACAGGTGCCGCAGTAACCGCCTTCCGGGAGCAGGTATTTCAGGCAACACCCCTTTCGTTGGGGGATTGCCGTGGTCTGCTCACCGAACACCGCTGGAATCCAGTCGATGAACTGGTTTGCATCGTTCTGGAACTGCTCCAGCCAGCCTTGCGCCAACTGGCAAAGCGCTTGCGGTTCGGCCCGGTTCCACACGGCTGAGAACGGTGCCCCCAATCCAAGCCCTATACTGCTCCAGTAGGCACCAGGGCTGACTCCCAGCTGTTGCCGGAAGGCCGGGTACCACCCAGCTGTCAGAGCGCCTGCGGACCGGACAAACGTTTCTTCATCAACCCGCTCCCCGCCCGGCACCTGAAACCATCGGGATACCGTTTGTGTCTGGTCGTGCGCCGGGGCCAGGAATATTCGTTTGGCGTCCGGTAAAGGCGCGTGGCCGTCGCGGAACAGCCTGAGGGTCAGCGGCGCGATCACGTTGAGCGCCAGATCCTGCTGAAGCACAGAAACAAACGCGCGCACGGCCCGGGGCCCGGCGATTGGGTAGTCGATGGCAACCTGGCCGAGCAGTAGCGACGGTTGCTCAAGGCACTGGGCCAGAGAAAAGAGGCCGCTACGCGCACCCACAGAGGGTTGCAGCGCCTCGTTTATAACCGATTCCCTGTCCAGCCCTGACTGGCTCAGAAGATGGCTGTATTCCCGGGCCCACTGGCCGAGCCCGGGCTTACGGTCAGGCTCTGCCATGGCGACTCAGCCCCCAGAGGAAATACAGGCCACCGACCAGAGCGGCCAGAAGCCCCGCCGGAAGCTGGTTGGGGTAAACAACAATTCTGGACAGGTAGTCGGCAACGCCCAGCAACAAGCCTCCGGCAAGGGCAGCAACGATCAGCTGTCGCCCTACGGTCTGCTGGCCCAGAACACGGGCCAGGTGGGGTGCGATAAGGCCCACAAAACTCAGCGGACCGATCACCACCGTCGCCGCAGCGGTCAGCAGCGCCGCCAACAGAAGCAACAGCAGACGGACTTTCGTTACCGGCAAGCCCAGTGAACTGGCCGATGTTTCACCCAGGGGAAGAATGCTCAGGGGTCGGATAATCGCCAGAAGGCCAGCCGAAATCAGCACGATCAGCGCCAAAAGCCCCAGGGCCTCGGCTTCCGAGACCAGCCAGGTGGAACCGTACATCCAGTTGAGAAGCTGCGAGGCGACCGTGCCACCGGAAGCCATGACCAGGCGAAGGCCTGCGTCCATGAACACGTATAAAGCGAGCCCGCCGAGCAGGAGCTGGTTGCCGGCAAACCGGTGTTTTCGGGCCAGCATGATCAACAAACCGAGGGCAGCTGCGGCGCCCAGGGTGGCCGCTCCCAGCTGTCCTGCCCGGCCAATATCGGCACCGAACAGAACGATCAAAACCATAACCACCGCCGCGCCGCCGCTGATACCGAGCATTTCCGGGCTGGCCATGGGGTTGCCCGTCATTCGCTGGATTAGTGTTCCTGCAAGGCCCAGGGCCACGCCCGCAAGAATGGCTGCCAGTAATCTGGGGCCGCGCCAGACCCACGCCTCGTGCCACTGGGTGATCGGAGTCCAGCTCCACTCGTCCAGCCCCGGGGACCACCCCATGGAGATACCAATGGTGCTCAGAAGGAGGGCGGCTATGGCTCCGCCAATCACAAGGGTGGAACGTCTTTTGGGCAGGAAACCGGCGGGGCTGTCGTCTTGCCCGGGCATATGATGGGTGTTCTTCAAACCCTGCAGGGCCAGCAGAATAATCGGTCCGCCGATCAGGGCGGTGGTTGTGCCGGTGGGAACCAGTGATCCGTCGCCCCAGGTGGATGCCCAGTGGGCGAGGGTATCCGCCAGTAACAGCAGACCCGCGCCCAGGAGACTGCTCCAGATCAGGCGCTCGGACAGGGTACGGGCGCCCAGCAGCCTTGCCAGCACCGGTGCCGCAAGACCGATAAAGGCCACGACACCAACCCGGCTGACCACCGTGGCACTCATCAGAACCACCAGAAACAGCGCCAGCACCCGAATCAGACCGACTTTGGCGCCGAGGGACCGGGCAGAGGTCTGCCCCAGTTGCATGACTTGCAGCGGGCGCATCAACAGGATCATTAACACGCCCAGCACCAGCACCCGGGGCCAGAGTTCCATAAACGGCTGCCAGTTATTCTGGACCAGGGAGCCCGCGCCCCAGATAAACAGGTTCCCTAGCCATTCACCCTTGAGTAACAGGAACGCCATGTTCACGGCGCCCAGGAAAAAGGTGACCACAAGCCCGGCCAGTATCACGGTGACCGGTGAAAAGCCCAGGCGCCAGGTGAGCGCTATAACCAGTCCGATTGCCAGTAGCCCTCCGGAAACCGCCACCAGGTCCGGACTGAAGGCGAGCAACCCGGGAAAGAACATGGTCGCGACTGTTATCCCGAACTGGCCGCCGGCCTCCACGCCCAGGGTTGTGGGTGAGGCAAGGGGGTTGCCAAGGATCTGTTGGGTAACCGCGCCGGCGAGGCCAAGGCCACAGCCAATGAGGACGGCAATGGCGACACGGGGTGCCCAGCTGTAGTGCGCCAGTACCGACGCGTAATTGTTGGCTTCGAACGTCCAGAAGGCGGCGATGAGGGCGCCGACGTCGAGCTGGCCAAACCAGGGCGCCGCGCTCGCGAGAAACGCGCCACACCAGATCAGTGCTGCAGCCACCGGCACCCTTGCGGGCAGGGATGGGCGACTGACCTGGTTGTTTGCAGATTCAGCGTACATTGTCTGAACCTCCAGCCAGCAGACCTTCAGCGAGCAACGTTGCCAGTCGCTTGACCGGGAAGACCCCGCCAAACGGCCAGACCGGATCAATCTGGTACACCTGATCGCGCTGAACCGGCGGCAGATAGGTCCAGAAAGGGCTGTTGGCCAGGGTGTCAGACAACCCGGGCAGGGTCGGAGAAATGATGATGATCCGGCTGTCCTGATAGGGCGAAAGAGCTTCAAGCCCGACGACCGAGAACCCCCAGTAATTCCCGGAGTGGGGCCAGGCGTTCTCAAGGCCAAGGGCGTTCAGGGCCCTCTGGAAAAGGCCGTTGGGTGCGTATACGCGAACGTGGCGGTCGTCCAGAAAGTTCACCAGCGCCACCGGTCGGTCCGTGAGGCCGGCATTCTCCAGACGATGGCGCTGAGCCTGCAGGGTCTGGTCGATGTCGTTGAGAACAGACTTTGCACGTTCTTCCCGGTTCAGCATCTCACCGAGAGTGGTAAGCATACTGCTGGCCTTCTCGAACGGTCGGGAGCCTTGTTTGTAAACGCTGACAACGTAGGTGGGCGCAATGCGCTCCAGCAGGTTGGCTGCGGGAGCCATCTCGGAGCTGGTGACGATCAGATCCGGTTTTAGCTCGGAAATAGCTTCCAGGCTCGGTGCCACCCGGGTGCCGACGTTGGCCACACCTTCGGGAAGTTCCGGTTCCCTGACCCACGCGTTATAGCCATCGCGATCAGCAACGCCGATGGGCGTGACACCCAGTAACAGCAGCGCCTCGGTGGCGGCCCAGTTCAGAGCAATCACCCGTTCCGGCGTTTTATCGAGGGTCAGGGTCCCCTGTTCGTGCTGCCAGCTTGCGGCACTGGTAAGGACCGGCACCAGGCTCAACAGCAGCGCCGCGCTGTATCGCCAGAAGCGTTCAGACCTAGTGAACATAGGACACCCACTGTCCGGGCGCCCGTTCCATTACGCCCATGGGCACGCCATAAATGGATTCCAGGATGCCGGAGTCCATGATGTCCCTGGGGCTGCCATCGGCGACAAGCTGCCCGGATTTAAGGGCGACCAGACGGTCGCAGAACCGCGCGGCAAGATCCACATCGTGCAGCACCACGACAACCGTAAGATCCCGCTGTTCGGCGAGACGATGGACCAGGCGCAGAGTTTCAACCTGGTGTTTTACATCCAGGGCCGATATGGGTTCATCCAAAAGCAGGCACTGGGTCTGCTGGGCCAGCAGCATGGCAATCCAGGCACGCTGGCGCTCACCACCTGAGAGGGTGTCGACAGAGCGATGCTGGAACGGACCAAGCCCTGTGTCCTCAATGGCCTGGGTAATCAGTCGGTGGTCTTCCTCGTTATAACGGCCCAGAGGGCCGCGCCAGGGGTAGCGTCCCAGGGCAACCAGCTCGCGGACCGTCAAACCGTCGGTTCCCGGTGGATGCTGGGGCAAATAGCCCACGCTGCGGGCAAACTCCCGGGCGCCTGTGCTCCGGAAGGATTTCCCCAGAAGCTGTACTTCGCCAGAAGACGGTGCGAGCTGGCGGGCAAGCACCTTGAGCAGCGTGGACTTGCCGGAGCCGTTATGCCCGAGCAGGGCGGTTACCTCGCCCTCAACGAATCCGAGGTTCAGGTTTTGAAGAATTGCGGTGTCGCCAATGCGGACATTGAGACTGGAAACGTCAAAAAAAACAGGCATGCAGGCTCCCGGAATACTTAGGGCCTGCAGGATAATTTAAATGCGAATCACTATCAATATATATTGCGTTAAACGGCGGCCTGAATCTGTCCGGTCTGTACCCGCCACTGGTTGGCGTAGGCGCCATCCTGGTCCAGCAGCTCCCGGTGGGTTCCCTGTTCCAGCACTTTGCCGCCTTCAATCACCGCAATGGAGTCGGCATCAACGATCGTGGAGAGTCGATGGGCAATCATGATCACGGTCCGGTTATGGCCAATGCGCTTCAGTGACCGCTGGATGGCGGCTTCCGTTTCGTTGTCCACGGCGCTGGTGGCTTCATCAAGCACCAGGATCGGCGGATTTTTCAGCAGTGCACGGGCGAGGGACAGTCGCTGGCGCTGTCCCCCGGACAGACGAACGCCCCGTTCACCGACCGGTGTGTCCAGGCCTTCAGGGAGGGCTTCGATGAAGGACCAGGCTTCCGCGGTTTTCGCAGCGTCGGTGATCTCGGCGTCGCTGGCAGCCGGATTTCCGTAGGCCAGGTTCTCCCGAATGCTGCCCTCGAACAGATAGACATCCTGACTCACCAGCCCGATCGCGCCACGCAGAGATTGCAGGCTGAGATCCCGAATAGGCTGGCCATCGATTCGGATCTCGCCATGGCTGGGGTCGTAGAACCGCAGCAGCAACTTGATCAGAGTCGATTTGCCGGAACCGGTAGCGCCAACCAGTGCAAGCGTATTGCCGGCTGGCACGCTCAGGCTGATATCCCGGATGCCGGCACCGCTGGAGGGATAGTGAAAGCTTACTTTCTCCAGCTCAACGTCGCCTTTTACCGGTTCCTGGAGAGCCTTGCCTCCCTCGTCACGGACGTGCACGGGTTCGGCCAGCAGGTCCAGAATCCGACGGGTGCTGGCCATGGCACGTTCAAACAGGTCAATGACCTCGGCAAGCCCTGTCAGAGGCCAGAGCAGGCGCTGGGTCAGGAACACCAGTGCGCCGTATGCGCCCACGTTCAGGCTGCCCTCGAGAGCCATCATGCCGCCGACTGTGAAGGTGGCCAGGAAGCCGGCGAGGATGGCCATCCGGATCACCGGAATAAACGCAGAGCTGATGCGGATGGCCCGGCGATTGGCCTCTACGTAGGCTTCGCTGCTCTCTTTGAGGCGCCTCGCCTCCCGCTGTTCAGCGGTAAAACTCTTGATGGTGGCGATGCCACCCAGGTTGTTCGCCAGCCGGCTGGATAGGTCACCCACTTTTTCACGAACATCGGCATACAGTGGCCCGGCTTTGCGCTGGAAGTAGAAGGCGCCCCAGATAATGAGGGGAATGGGCGTGAATGCCAGCAGGGCAATGAGTGGCGAGAGCACGAAGAATACGGCGCCGACGGCAACCACGGTCACCACTACCTGAATCATGGCGTTGGCGCCGCCGTCGAGGAAGCGTTCGAGCTGGTTCACGTCATCGTTCATGGTGGCCACCAGTTGCCCCGAACTGCGGGCCTCGAAGAAGCTCATGTCCAGGCGCTGGGCATGTTCGTAGGCATCCTGTCGCAGGTCCGACTGCAGCCGCTGGGCCAGGTTGCGCCAGAGAATCTGGAACAGGTACTCAAACAGGGATTCACCGGCCCAGATAAAGAAGGTGAGTACGGCCAGTATGGTGATCTGTTCCTGGGCGGTTTCAAAACCCAGGCCAGCCACAAAGCTCTCTTCCTGGTTGACGACCACATCAATGGCAACGCCTATCAGGATTTCCGGGGCAATATCGAACAGTTTATTGATGATGGAGCAGGTGGTGGCGGTGATGATCTGCCGGCGATATCCCCGGGCGTATCTGAGCAGGCGGGCGAGGGCAGCAAAACTGCTGGTGGTTTTGTGGCTGTGTGAGGACATACTCCGCTTCTCTCCCGTGAATCAGGCAGGCCTATGGTTAGCCTGCAAACAGTAAGGCGGGAAGGGTAGCGGATCTGCTTCGGTTTTAAAATAGAATCATTATCACCTGCGTGCGTTTCTTTGCAACCAGCGGTCAAGCTTGTCGGCGAATTCCTTGCGGTCGGTCTGGCTGAATGGGGCGGGCCCTCCGGTCACCTGGCCGGCGTTACGCATTTCTTCCATGAAGTTGCGCATGGCAAGGCGCTGGCGAATATTTTCTTTGGTGAAAGCCTGGCCGCGGGGGTTGAAGACGTCGGCGCCTTTTTCAATGGCTTCGGCGGCCAGGGGGATGTCCTGGGTGATGACCAGGTCGCCTTTGTGCATCTGGTCCATGATTTCGTTGTCGGCCACATCGAAGCCCTGTGGGACCTGTCGGCGCTTGATGTAAGGGCTCGGGGGCAGGGTGATGGTGTGGTTGGCGATGAAGGTGGTGTCGATTTGCCAGCGGGTGGCGGCGCGGCAGATGATTTCCCGGATTGGGACGGGGCAGGCGTCGGCGTCGACCCAGATTGGCATGGTGGTTCCTTTTGTTTGCTTGGTTCTCTCGAGAGTCTACCTTTTGTTGATATGAGCCTGATAGATGTTGTCCGCGTATCTCTTCAGTAGCCTTGGAACTTGGTGCTGGAGGCATTGAGAGCCCCCTTCCAAAAACCGCTACGAGCACGTCCATGTGCGCTTGTTTCAGGCCATCCCTGGCCTTCAACATTTTTGGAAGGGGGCTCCCAATGCCTCGATCGGGCATGGTCAGTTTGTCCGCGAATCCTACAACGAGCTTGGATCTTTTCGGGAGGTAGCAACTATGCGTGGTCGATTTCTTCTAACCGTTTTTCTGTCGGTGGCTCTGTGTTTCAGCGTTTCCGCTGCCGATAACAACGAAGAAGCCTGGGACGCCCTGCGAGACGGACGGGCTGTTCTGATGCTGCGCCACGCGTTGGCGCCGGGGACTGGGGATCCGGGTAACTTTGATATTAACGATTGCAGCACGCAGCGAAATTTGAACGATACCGGCCGGGAGCAGGCTCGGGCGTGGAAGCCGTTTCTGGCGGACCATGGTATTACCGAGGCGCGGGTGTTCAGCAGTCAGTGGTGTCGCTGTATGGATACCGCTACCGGAATGGACATGGGTGAAGTGACCGAGTGGCCGTCGCTGAATTCGTTTTTCCGGAATCGTGGTGACGGGCCGACTCAGACACGGCAGACGATTACTCTGGTCAATCAGTTGGAGGAAGGTGCGCCGGTCATCATGGTTTCGCATCAGGTGAATATTACTAGCCTGACCGGGATTTTTCCGTCGTCAAACGAGGGCGCCATCATCGCCTTGCCCCTGTCGGAAGATCCGACGGTGCTGGCGAGGGTGTCGCCCGGGCGTTGATGGTATAATCCTGCGCCCATTCAATTAACAGGAAATGATAATGTCGCAGCTTCCGCCATGCCCCCAGTGCAGTTCTGAATACACCTATGAGGACGGCGTTCAACTGGTATGCCCAGAGTGCGGGCATGAGTGGTCTGAGGCGGAGGCTGCGGCAGCTGACGCCGCGAAGGTGGTTCGCGACGCCAACGGCAATGAGCTTCAGGATGGTGATTCGGTGACTGTTATCAAGGATCTGAAGGTCAAGGGCTCCAGTTCCGTTGTCAAAGTTGGCACCAAGGTGAAGAGTATCCGCCTGGTTGAAGGCGACCACGATATCGACTGCAAGATCGACGGTATTGGTGCCATGAAACTGAAGTCCGAGTTCGTCAAGAAAGCCTGACTTTTACCCCGTTGTTGCACTCTGGATCTGTTGTTCCAGTTCCCTCGCAAGACCCGGGTCGAGTTGCAGGGCGCTGGCCAGTTGATCCAGCCATGCTCGTTCCATGGGGTTCTGGTCATCAATCATGACTGCGCTGACGATGTAGATTTCCCGGCTTGCCTGTGGCGAGTCGGCATTGCGGGCCAGGGCAGATGCATCCAGCGGAGCGTCGAATTGCTGTTGGATCCAGGCGTGGAGTTCGTCGTCCGGCCCCAGTTTTTCGATCTCCTGGGTGAGAAGGGCGCGCTCGTTGGCGTCGATGTGGCCGTCGGCACGGGCCGCCATGATCATGGCCTGGAGTATTTCCAGCCCCCTTTGTTCCTGTTCCTGTCCTTGCAGTTGCTCCAGTGGCTGGCCCTGTTGTGCCAGTGCTGGCTGGGAGGAGGCCTGATTGTTGGTCTGGTAGTTCTGGTACGCTTTCCACGCCAACACACCCACGCCGGCAAGGGCGCCGTATTTCAGGGCCTTGCCGCCCATCTTCCGGCCCCGTTTTGATCCCAGCATCATACCCAGGGCTCCGCCGCCCAGCAGGCTTTTCACGTCGATGCCTGAACCGGAACCCTGGCCGCCCTTGAATTGGCTGCCAAGGCTGTTCACCATTTTGTTGACATCCATGCCTCCGCCCTGGGACTGACCGCCCTGGGCCTGTTTCATTACCTGGTTCAGTACAGACATCACGTTCATACACACACTCCTGCCATATCGATTGCCGTTCAGATTTTTAGAATATACCACCCGTTGTCTTCGTTATTGGTGGGGCCGGGATTACTCTGTTGTCATGAATCGAAGCATTTAGTTCCATGGGAAATAACAACCTATAAATTAAAGGGAATAGTAATGAAGTTCGCAGTCTCTCCCGTATACTGATGCGAGGCTGTCATCCAATCTCCTGAATTCCTGGAACTGCTTTTGGCGATTCTCAAACGCAATCTTTGGACACTTTTCGCTCTCATCCTCCTTGGTGGTCTGGCGCTTCTCTGTACGGTGTTGTTCTTCCGGTGGCAGGGACTGATTTCGGACGAAAAGCTCTACCAGAAGGCCCGTGTTGAGCTGGTCGCTCAGTCCGTTGACAGTATCCTGCGAACGCAGGAGCTTGTTCTTGATGTTATTGGCCGCGAATTGTTGAATCAGAACAATATGTTATCCGGCGGTCGTCAGATTCCATTTCTCGACAGCATCCTTGCAGCCAACCCGGTGCTTGTGGGGTTCGGGCTGGCAAGACCCGACGGCACGCTGGTACGTGTCAGCACCAACCTTGATCTATCGAGCCTTCCGAATCTCAGAAGCGATCCCGAAACCCGTGGGAGTTTCCTGCGGGCTCTGTCTTCCGAAGCGATGGTGCTGGGGCGGACCTATTTCGTAGACGCCCTGGGCGCTTGGGTGATTCCCATCCGAAAAGCAATCCGGTCCGAGACCGGCGAAGTGATTGCCGTCATGACAGCCGGCATGCGGCTTGATGGCAATAACTCTGTTTTTGGCAAAACTCTGCACGACGGCGCCTTTGACTCGGTGATGCTATTCCGTGAGTCAGACGGCTATGTCCAGTTCATGTCAGCTGACGGGATTGGCCCACAGCAGTACTCGCGTGTTCAGTTGCCGATCGATCAGAGGGACAAAAACCGTTCAGTTTATGAAAAAGAGCTCGGCCTAAGCATGGAGGAGGTCATGCAGGGAAGCGAGTCGGTGGTTGTCCGAACCAGGCGCCGGGGTGAGGACTATCTTACTGCCGCTATCTTCAACAAGCGCTATGAGCTTTGGGCGGTGTCAGAAACCCGGTTTGCCCCGCTATACCGGGAGTTTCTCGAATCCCTGATGCAATACCTCCTCGTGTTCGTGGTGGTCGGAATGGTTTTCTATAAAGGATTCCGGATCATTGATAATGCCGAGAAAAAACGGCGGCAGGAACTTTCCTATCTTTCGATGCACGATGATCTGACTGGACTGTTGAATCGCAACGGATTGCTGGGCCGGCTCGAAGATCTCTTGCCAGACAAGAAGCCTTTCTGTCTCGTGGTCCTCAATATAGACAACTTCAAGGGCATCAATGATCGATTTGGGCTGGAAACCGGAGATCAAACCCTTCTGGAGTTCAGTCGGCGACTGACCGAGCTTGTTGAAAGCAGGGATGATCTCGCCCGCCTTGGCGGCGATGAGTTCGCCATTGTGACCCCAAAAACCAACCTTGAGGACGTTGAACAAGGCTGTGTAGCGCTGGCGGGCGACCTGTCCCGTTCGTTTGAGGTGGGTCGATTGAAGTTGCAGGTGACGGCGAGTATCGGCGTGGCCCGCTTCCCGGATCACGGTGACTCTCTCAGCAAAGTTATACGCAGCGCCCATCTCGCGCTTTATGAGGCAAAACAAAGTCGTAACGATGTCTGCATCTACCGTACCGAGATGGAAATGGCCTACCTGCGCAGGCTGTCCGTTGAACAGCGCCTT
>Ga0064014_10074_pt1 | contig 47241 bp, 55 predicted proteins | sample CrowatWCoCulture_2_FD_61584 | JGI IMG/M metagenome (GOLD analysis project Ga0064014, IMG submission 61584) | Marine cyanobacteria communities from the University of California, Santa Cruz, USA, analyzing cyanobacterial DNA methylation -... | ecosystem: Host-associated > Microbial > Bacteria >...
GGGATTACATCACCGGCCAGCCAGAGTTCATTGATGGTGCACCCGACCCGGTGGACCAATGGTCGCTCCGTGTAATTGGCACGATTACCAAAGAATTGGGGGGCGAGGCAGTCTTTCCCTTCGGCGGCCCACCCTATCACCCGTTCATTCGCTGGGCGCAAGAGAGCGGGCGCTGCTGGCTGTCGCCCGTTGGGCTGCTGGTGCATGACACCGCCGGCCTGATGGTCTCCTTCCGGGGTGCTGTGATCCTCGACGAGCCGTTCGTTCCATCGCCCCAAGCCGCGACCCCTTGCGACACGTGCACGGACAGACCTTGCGAAACCACATGCCCGGTGAGCGCCCTCGCGGCCGAGCAGAGCTATGACGTGCCCAAATGCGTGGCCTATATCGACAGTCCGCAGGGCGCCACGTGCCGGTCCGAGGGCTGCCTTGTGCGCCGGGCTTGCCCTGTGTCCCAATCCTACGGCAGAGTGGAGGCGCAATCGGCACATCACATGCGGTATTTTGCGCGATGACGCGGACGCTGATCCTGACACGGCACGCCAAATCCAGTTGGAGCGATCCAATGCTGGACGATTTCCAACGCCCACTGAACGGCCGCGGACGGAAGTCGGCGCATGCATTGGGGGACTGGCTGCGGGCCGAGGGATGGGTGCCGGAAGACGTGATCGTCTCTGGCGCGGTACGCACGGTCGAGACATGGGGTCGGATGGCGGGCGTTATGCCAGTGACCGCCGTGATGCGCAGCGAACCCGTTCTCTATCATGCCAGCGCCGAAACGATGCTCGATGTCCTGCGCGGGGCGACGGCGCAGACTGTCATGATGATTGCCCATAATCCCGGGATCACGGCGTTCGCAAACCGCATTGCGCGCGCGCCGTTCGATCATGCCCGTTTCGATGATCAACCGACCGGCGCGACCTCGATCATTCAGTTCGATGTCCCAAACTGGAACGACGCCGCCGGGGGCTCAGGCGACGTCGTTGATTTTGTCATTCCCAGAGAGCTTCTCTAGGCGCCCATTTCCTTAGAAAGGAAATGGGCAGTTTTCTTTGCAAGAAAACTAGTGCCCCAGAATCTGGCTGAGGAACAGCTTGGTCCGGTCGCTCTGTGGGTTGTTAAAGAACTCTTTGGGTTCGTTCTGTTCCACAATCTGACCGGCATCCATAAAGATCACGCGGTTGGCCACGGCCTGCGCAAAGCCCATCTCGTGGGTCACGCAGAGCATGGTCATGCCCTCTTCCGCGAGCTCGATCATTGTGTCGAGCACCTCTTTGATCATCTCGGGGTCGAGCGCTGAGGTGGGTTCATCGAACAGCATGATGCGCGGACGCATGCAAAGTGAGCGCGCGATCGCCACACGCTGCTGCTGACCACCCGACAACTGGCCGGGATACTTGTTGGCCTGATCCGGGATTTTCACCTTGGTCAGGAAGTGCATCGCGGTTTCTTCAGCCTCTTTCTTGGGGATCTTGCGTACCCAGATCGGAGCCAGCGTGCAGTTTTCCAAAATGGTCAGATGCGGGAACAAGTTGAAGTGCTGGAACACCATCCCGACCTCGGATCGGATCGTGTCGATGTTCTTGATATCAGAGGACAGGATGGTCCCATCCACCTCGATCGACCCTTTCTGGTGTTCCTCCAGCGCATTGATGCAGCGGATCAACGTTGATTTGCCTGACCCAGAAGGTCCGCAGATCACGATCCGTTCGCCGCGATAGACGGTCAGATCGATGTCCCGAAGGACGTGGAACTGACCGTACCACTTGTTCATGTTCTGGATATCGATTGCCACCTCGTCGGAGACGGCCATTTCGGGGGCTTGGTCTGTCATAGCCATTTTCTGTGCCCTTTCTTAACGATGATCGGTGGCCAGCTTACGCTCGAGCCATTGTGAGTATTGCGAGATGCCGAAGCAGACGACGAAGAAGAGAAGCGCGGCAAAGCCCCAAAGCTCCCAATAGACGCCGTTCCATTCGGTCGAGGCGAGGATCGGACCCCGGATCACGCCCACAAGGTCGAACATCGAAATGATCGACACGAGCGTGGTATCCTTGAACAGGCCAACAGCCACGTTCACGATACCGGGGATCGAGATCTTGAGCGCCTGAGGCAGGATGATCAGCCGCATCGCTTGCGGGTAATCCAGACCCAGACTATCCGCCGCCTCGTACTGGCCCGTGGCAGGGCGGCAAGGCCGCCCCGGATCACCTCGGCGATGTACGCCGCCGAGAAGAACGTGATCATGATGATCACACGCAGGATCAGGTCAAAGTTGGTGCCCGGCGGCAGGAAGTACGCCAGCACCACGTTGGCCACGAAGAGAAGCGTGATTAGAGGCACGCCGCGCACGAACTCGATAAAGACCACACAGATGATCTTGATGATCGGCATGTCGGATTGACGACCCAAGGCAAGCAAAATGCCGATGGGAACCGACAGCGACACACAGACCGTGCCAAGGATCATGTTCAGCATGAAGCCGCCCATGTCACGCGACGGGACCGCTTCTAGCGCCAGAAGCTCGGGCACCGCCGCTGCAATCATGCCGCCCACGATCCATGTCACAATCGCACCGACTACACCGCCAATGGCAGAGATGGCAAAGCTGATGTGAGACAGACGGTCAAACACGATGTAGGCCACCACGAACCCAAGGAAGCCAAAGACCGGGTTCAGGATCGTGCCACCCCAGATCAGCCAGAAGGCCAGGAACGGATAGATCGCGGTAAAGCCCAAAAGCTTGCGGTTCAGATCGCTGAAAAGCACTGGCGCCGCTGCCACAAAGAGCAGGACAAAGGCCAAGAGTGGCCGCCAGTATGCTTCTTGTGGATAGGCGATACCAAAGATCAGCTGGTGCCAGCGTTCACTCAGAACCGCGAAACAGCCCCCCGTTGCCCCGTCGAGGATGTCCCGACAGTCACGGATGGATTCAGCCTGCCATACCCCACCAAAGAGCCACGGCAGGAAGTCCGCCATGAGGTTGTAGATGAAGTAGAGCGCCAGCAGCGTCAGGATGCTGTTGAACACGTTTGAGAACAGGTTCTGACGGACCCAGCCGAAAATCCCCGTCTCCGACGCCGGTGGCGGCGATTCAGGAATTTGGTCGTGGCGAACGAAAGCGCCGATGTTGCGAGGTGTATCTGACATCTCAGCGCTCCTTCAACTTAACGGCGTTGTTGTAGACGTTCATGATCGCCGAGATGCAGAGGCTGATGACGAGATAGAACAGCATCAGCAACAAAATGCACTCGATGGCGCGACCCGTCTGGTTCAACGTGATCCCGCCCAGCGTCGCCGTGATGTCGGCATAGCCAACGGCAATCGCCAGGGAGGAGTTCTTGGTGATGTTGAGGTACTGAGAGATCAGCGGCGGGACGATGACCCGCAGAGCCTGAGGCAAAACCACAAGCGACATGATCCGGTTCGGGCGCATGCCCAGCGACCCTGCCGCCTCGGTCTGGCCCTTGCTGACGGCCTGAATACCAGCGCGAACGTTTTCCGCGATGAACGCACCTGTATAGATCGACAGTGCAAGCCAAAAGCGCGATCAGCGGTCGCTGAATCTGAATACCACCCTGGAAGTTGAAGCCCTGAAGCGCAGGGTAGTCCAGCGAGATCGGCTGCCCCATGATGAAGAACATCACGATTGCAGGCAGAAAGAAGATGCCGATGGACGGCCAGAACGTCGGTAAAAGCCGACCCGTGCTGTAAAGCAGCGTCTTTGCGTAGCGGCGATAGGCGAACATCGCCACGATCGACAGGAGGAATGTGATGACCACCACGCTCGATCCCGGACCCCAGACAGGAGCGGGGATATAGACGCCGCGATTGGTATAGGCGATGGCCCCGAAGAGCATCTCGACATCCGGCGTCTCACCCCGATAGGCGCGCGGGGCGGGCAAGAGCGTTACAATCGTGCTGATGATCAGGATCCAGATCAAAACCGGCACGTTGCGGAATGCCTCAACATAGGCGCTCATCAGTTTTGCGATCAGCCAGTTATTCGACAGACGCAGAACACCGGCAATCACGCCGATCACGGTTGCCGTGACGCAGCCCATGAACGCCACGAGGAGCGTATTGAGCACACCGACCCAGGCCGCCTGCAAATGCGTGGACTGGCTGGTATAGGGGATCAGCGTCTGGTTGATGTCATAGCCCGCGGGTTCGCCAAGGAACGTCCACGAGATGTTCAGACCAGCCGCCTGAAGGTTTTGGATAAGGTTTTGACCCAGCCAAGCGATGGCGAAGACAAGTAATAGAAGTGCAATGAACTGGAACGTATAGCCGCGATATCGCGTGTCATTCAGCAACATCGACAGGCGGAAAGACTCCACCGGCGGTTCGGTGACTGTCGCCATTCTTATTTCCCCGTTGTTCCTGGAGTGTCCTCTCGGCGTCTCTTTTGAACGCTCTTCCCGGCACCAGGTTTATTGTTGGTCTTCAAATGCAGGAAGGGCGCGGGTTTCCCCGCGCCCTTCCCGATTTCATCTTACCGGAATGGCGGTGAGTAGAGCAGGCCACCGTCGGTCCACTGCGCGTTCAGGCCGCGCGCCAGGCCGATCGGGGTTGCTTCGCCGATGTTCGATTCGAACACTTCGCCGTAGTTACCGATGTTCATGATGATGTTCTTGGCCCAGTCAGCTTCGAGACCCAGCATCTCGCCCAGGGTACCTTCGGTGCCCAGAAGACGGTTGATTTCAGGGTTGTCGGTGCCGCCAGCAAGTTCAGCAACGTTGACGCTGGTCACGCCAAGCTCTTCTGCTGCGATCATGGAGTTGAGCGACCAACGCACAACGTCACCCCATTCGTGGTCGCCGTGGCGTACGAGCGGACCGAGAGGCTCTTTCGAGATGATCTCGGGCAGAACAACGTGGTCAGCTGGGTTTTCGAAAGCTGCACGCGTTGCAGCAAGACCCGAAGCGTCCGTGGTGTACACGTCGCATGCACCGTCGAGGTACAGAGGCTGAGCTTCTGCGTTGGTTTCGATCGGCACTGGCTCATAGCTGATGTTGTTGGCGCGGAAGAAGTCCGCGAGGTTCAGCTCGGTCGTGGTGCCGGTCTGGATGCAGACCGTTGCGCCGTCGAGATCCTTGGCCGAAGTCACGCCCAGCTCTTTGGGGACCATGAAGCCCTGACCGTCGTAGTAGTTGATGCCGACGAATTCGAACTTGAGGTCCACGTCACGGCTGAAGGTCCAGGTGGTGTTCCGGGCCAGCATGTCGATTTCGCCCGAAGCAAGCGCGGTGAAGCGTGTCTTACCGGTGGTAGGAACGAATTCAACAGCGGTCGGATCGCCAAGAACAGCAGTTGCAACTGCGCGGCACACAGCCACGTCGAAACCTTCCCACTCGCCGTTCGCGTCAGGTGCCGCGAAGCCAACGAGACCGGTAGTCACGCCGCAGTTCAGCTTGCCGCGCGCTTTGACATCGTCAAGCGTACCGGCAACAGCTGCCCCAGCCGACAGGCTGGCGATCGTCACTGCGCCGAGAATTACAGATTTTTTCATATTTACCTCTTCCTGATTGGCCACCGATTTTTCGGCAGCACCGTCGGCCATAGATAGACCGTGAGTGATTGTCGGGAAGCACCCTTCCCCCCAACGCAAAGAGTTTGTGCGGAATCAATTGGCGAGGTCAAGTGCAGACGGTGGAAAACTGCGGGAAAACAGACCGTTCATGCCTGCGTTTAAGGGGCATGCACGCGCAAGCTTAGCTGACCGTTTTTTGTGCACTCTGAAAGAAGCGTGCCGCATGCACGAAATCAGCCAGCTTTCGCGCCTCCGACTCGGCGGCTTCTTCGTCTTCGCCCCATTGCTCGGTTTGGAACGCTTCATCCAGTCGCGACAGCGAAAAGATGTCTTCTGGCGGGGCATAGCTGCGCGATGCCGCAAGGCCGAGAATCAGCGACCCGGAAAACGCGACGAGGTCGTGAAGAGCCGTGAGTTCAAAAACGGAGTGTCCGCGCACGATCTCGGCCAACCGCGTGATTGCAGCCGTATCTTGCGCCACCGGCATCAAACCTGCGGTAACGTTCAGCTTGGCGCCGAGGTCATCCGCGGCCCACGCGATCAGCGGGTCCCAGGCGATGGCCTGACGCTCCACCAGAGAGGCGGGGCGTTCGGCGCGATAACACAGCAAATCGGTCTCGCCATAGGCCGCCAGATACTGTGCGACCTCATCGAATTGAACTGTCACCTTATCTAGAGCCGAGTTCGCCATCCGGGTATAGGGCATCGCGCCGGGATCAATGACCTCTTCCTGCGCGTCCCATTCAGCCGCGACCGCTTCGGCAAGCGCAGATGTAGGCAGGATCAGAGGCACCTTGGCAGGCGTCCGAACCCTGCGCCCGTCGAGCGCGACGTGCCAGCCGCCATCGTCTTCCAAGGCCTCCGCCTTGGTCCAGAACCGTTTGGCGGCCCATTCGCTCATAACTCGTCCTCATCAAACGGATCGACCGGCACATCATTGGCGTGCCAATCCAGCATCTTCCACGTGCGGGCCATGTGATCGGGCAGCGCGGCGGTCAGCGTCAGTTCTGCGCCCGTGACAGGATGCACGATCCGCAGCCAGCGGGCATGGAGGTGGAGTTTGCGGCTGATCTCACCGCCCAGTCCTGCGCCCCAGCCGTCGCCAAGGTTTTCTTGCCCCGACCCACCATATTTGCCATCGCCGATGATGGGATGACCCAACTCGGCCATATGCGCGCGCAACTGATGGGTGCGGCCTGTGACGGGGATCATCGAAACCCACGACACGCGCTGACCGAGATTGGACAGAACCGCATAATCAGTCGTCGCGCGTTTGGCCCCCGGCGTGTCGTTGACCGCGCCGGGATGGATCGCGCGCATCTTTTCGCCCTCACCGCCTTTGCCATGCCCACCGGCCTTTATCAGGCCAAAGCGGATCGTGCCCATGCGCGGCTTCGGCACGCCAGCAACGGCGGCCCAGTAGAGCTTGCGCGCCTCACGCGACTGGAAGGCCTCGGTCAGCGACGCCGCAACCCGCCGCGTGCGCGCCATGAGCAAAACGCCTGAGGTGTCTTTGTCGAGCCGGTGCACCAGCCGCGGCTTTTCATCGAGATCAAACTTCAGCGTCTCGGCCAGCCCATCGACATGGCGGGTCTGCCCGCTGCCGCCTTGGCTGGGAAGTCCGGGCGGTTTGTTGATCGCAAGGATGTGGTCATCGCGATAGATCACCGCCTCGCGGATCATCCGGGCGTCGGCCTCGGACACCTTGTCGCGGGGGCGCGCGGGTGCCGCTGTATCCGGCAAGGGTGGCACGCGGACGCTCTGCCCCTCTTCCACCCGCGTGTTGGCTTTGACACGGCCGCCGTCGACGCGGATTTCACCTTTGCGGCACATCTTTTCGATCTGGCCTTGGCTGACCTGCGGGAACCGGCGGCGGAACCAACGGTCAAGCCGCTGATCGCCCTCATCCGCTGTCACTTCGACCGTCTGCACCCGGCTCATGCCAGCACCGCCCGTGTCATGGCCACGCCCGCGACCAGCCCACCGACCGACAGCGCAACAGACAGCGCGACATAGCCCAAGGCCATGCCCCAATCGCCGCGTTCGATCAAAACCAGCGTCTCAAGCGAAAAGGCGGAAAACGTCGTGAAACCGCCCAGCACCCCGACCATCAAAAACGGCGCGACGTGCATCAACTCACGCTCGCTCAGCGCCACAAAGCAGACGCCCATAATGAACGACCCCAGCACGTTCACAACGAGCACGGCCAGAGGGAAGCCCTGCCACCCTTGCCCCAGAAAGGTCAGGCCGACCGCCCAGCGTAGGCTGGCGCCAATGGCCCCGCCAAGGGCGACTTGCAGCAAGGTCGGCATCATCCGCGCTCGGTCCTTAGTTTCACAAAATAATCGAGCCGCTTTTTCAACTCGCGCTCGAATCCACGTTCGACGGGGCTGTAATAGACCCCGCGCGGCATGTCATCGGGGAAATAGTTCTGACCCGAAAAACCATCCGCGGCGTCGTGGTCATAGGCATAGCCGTCACCATACCCTTCGTCCTTCATCAACCGAGTTGGGGCATTCAGGATGTGCTTGGGCGGCGCTTTCGACCCTGTAGTCTTGGCTGCGTTCTGCGCGCCTTTGTAGGCCACATATGTCGCGTTCGATTTCGGCGCGAGCGCGAGATAAATCACGGCCTGCGCCAGCGCCAACTCACCTTCGGGGCTTCCGAGCCGTTCATAGGTTTGCCAGGCATCGAGGCAGAGCCGTTGCGCCTGGGGGTCGGCGAGCCCGATATCTTCGACCGACATGCGCGTGATCCGCCGGGCGAGAAAGCGCGGATCCTCGCCCCCGCGCAGCATCCGGGCGAACCAGTAAAGCGCCGCATCGGGGTCAGAGCCGCGCACCGATTTGTGGAGCGCGGAGATCAGGTTGTAATGCTCATCGCCCGATTTGTCATAATTCGCGGCCCGCCGCATGAGGCGCTCGGACAAGGCCTCGGTCCCGATCTTGTCAGTTAGGCCCCAGTTTTCGACCTGTTCGATCAGGTTCAAAAGCGCGCGCCCATCGCCATCGGCCATTTCGATCAGCGCGTCACGCGCCGGCCCATCAAGAGGCAGTGCCGCACCAAGGTCGGCCTCGGCCCGCTGAACAAGCCGTTCAAGGTCGGACGGCTCCAACCGCTTAAGCGTCAGAACCTGAGAGCGCGACAAAAGCGCGGCGTTCAACTCAAACGACGGGTTCTCGGTCGTGGCGCCCACCAGCACGATGGTGCCGTCCTCCATCAGAGGTAGAAACCCGTCCTGCTGCGCCTTGTTGAAGCGATGGATTTCGTCCACGAACAGGAGCGTCCCCTGCCCATTCGTCCGTCTCAATCGCGCGGCCTCGAACACTTTCTTCAGGTCCGCGACGCCCGTAAAGATCGCACTGATCTGGACAAAGGCCATATCCGTTTCAGCCGCGAGAAGCCGCGCAATCGTTGTCTTGCCCACGCCGGGCGGACCCCAGAAGACGATTGACCCAAGCGACTTGGACCCCAGCATCGCGCCCAATGGCCCGTCGGGTTTGAGCAAATGGTCTTGTCCGATGACCTCGGACAGCGATTGCGGCCGCAGGCGGTCCGCCAGCGGGCGCGGCGCCTCGACCACAGGTGCGGCAGAGGCGGGAGTGTCAAAAAGATCGGCCATCAGGCCGCCACCCTATCGGGCCGCGGCCTGAGGGGAAAGCGTCAGTGCAGCTTGGTTGCCATCGAGATCGTAACGCAGACCGAGTTGCCGCTGTCGAACTCCAGCACCCGACCCGCCGGGATGCAGTCGATCCCGGTCCGGCGGGCAAGACGCGGGGAATGTTCGGGGATGATCCCGATGAGCTGTGTCGCCCCCAGCATCCGGGCAGACCGAACCATTTCCCCGATCAACTCGATCTGAACGCGCAGACGCATCTTGGACGGCACTGCCTCGGACACGAACACGCGGCTCGATTCCCAGATATGCGGGGCGACCGGTGCCTCGTCATAGAGAAGGTCAGAGGGGATTGAGTCGAGCAGACCCTTTTGCGCATCCCGGATCATGTAGCTGTAGATCCCGCAACGCGCCGTGGTTGGCGTCAGACGCACACCGGCCAAAACCTGACCGAACTCGTGCACGGCCACCCAACGGCTTGCGGGTGTGTCGTACTGGTCGAACTCCATCCCATCCGCTTCGGGAAGTTCCCACTGATGACGTTCAATAAAGATTTTCTGGCGCGCGCGCAGCATGTTTGCAAACAGATCGCCGTGCTTGTGGATGTTGTCGAAAGACAGAGTAGTGACTTGCATGGTAGTAGCCTCCAGCTTGGGGTTGAGAAACTGATCCCGAGGAGGTCTTTTGGCTGCTTAAATCAGCCCGTACTCGCGTGCCCGCTTCAATGCCTGTGCTGTCGTGCGGGCTCCCAGCCGAACCCGCGCCGATTGCAACCGTGCTTTGAACGCGCTTTCTGAAATACCTAGTTTAGCCGCTGCTGCTGTGTGCCGGTCCCCATCGGCCAACAACCGCAGCGCCTCTACCTGCGCGGGGGTAAGATCGGTCGGGGGCGTTGCGGCATCATGCAATGCTTGAGTGAGTTGGGCCGCTGTGTCGATTTCTTGTGATGAAAACTCTCGATCGGCGCGCGCCATCCCGACAATAGAACGTGATGTAATTGGACCACAGGAAATAATGGCTCCGTAGATTAATCCATGTTTGTGAGCTTGACCCAAAATATTAAACGGGTCGGGAAGTTTGATCTCGCTCCACCGTGTCTGCCCTTTGACACCGAGACCCCAGAACACAAGCGGATCGCGCATTGCATAGGCATGCTCATCATACCGTCTGATCCAGTCTTCTGGATAAGAACGGACATAGACAAGCGGTGACGCATAGCGAATGTGCAATCCAGCCGAAAATCCAGCCGGCGCTTGTTTGCCAAGTTCAATGAACATCTGGTCCAGTACGGCCTTGCCCGTTGGCGCGGGCATCGGCGCGCCTGATGCGCGCTCTATAGGCTTATCTTGTACTGTTTCTCGCCACATAAGTGCGTGCCGCCCACATGTTCCCTGTGCGCCAGATCCGCCCGTTTCCGGGCGTTTTGTAAATCCTGAGTTACAGAATCTCCTGACGACCTGTCCATTTAGACAAGTTGCCAGACGATCAGTCAACCTTAAAGTGTATTACCGAACGTCATGCAACGAGAGCGAAAATGCCCCAGCCCAGCAAAAACAACGACGACATCCTGTCGGTGATTCCGTCTAAAGACCGGGAAACTCTGGTTGACTTCATTACCGCAAGCAGTCGGCCAATTTCCGGCGAGGCGGCGGCGCTGGACGCGATCGGCGCGTCGATCGCCCTGAAAAACGCGCTGAGTAACCGCGCAATATAAAAAGGGCCGGCGCATCGGCCAGCCCTTATGAAACGTCGCTAGTCTCGGACGCCTTATTCGTCGAGTGCGGCCTCTTCAGCGGCAACACGGGCGCGGTCAGCGGCGCCTTTGGCGTCCACGTCGCGATCCACGAATTCAATGATCGCCATTGGCGCCATGTCGCCATAGCGGTAGCCGGCCTTCAGAACGCGGACATAGCCACCCTGACGGTCCTTGTACCGGGGCCAAGCACGTCAAAAAGCTTTTGAACGTGCTGGTCCTGCTTGAGCTTGGCAGCAGCCTGACGACGGGCGTGCAGGTCACCACGCTTTCCCAGCGTGATCAGCTTGTCAGCAACGCGCTTAAGCTCTTTGGCTTTGGGCAGCGTTGTTTTGATTTGCTCATGTTCAATCAGCGACCCGGCCATGTTGGCGAAAAGCGCCTTGCGGTGCTCATGGGTGCGGTTCAGGCGGCGATAGCCTCGTGCGTGACGCATAGTTTTTCTCCAGTCTCTTTATGCTTTGTCCGGCGGGGGATGCGTGCCCCCCGCTCACCTTGGGGCGTTTGCCCATTTTGACCCCGGCAGCCCGGGCATTTGTTTTGACCGACCCCCCGCCCCGTCCTCCCCTCCCGCCCACCAAGCTTACCGATCGGGCTTAGCCTTGGTGGGCGGGAGGGGAGGACGGGGCGGGTGGCGGCGTTAGTTCATCAGAACTGGTCCTCGAATTTCTTGGCCAGGTCTTCGATGTTCTCTGGTGGCCACTCTTCGACATCCATGCCGAGGTGCAGTGCCATGCCAGAAAGCACTTCTTTGATCTCGTTCAGCGACTTGCGGCCGAAGTTCGGCGTGCGCAGCATTTCTGCTTCGGTCTTTTGAATAAGATCGCCGATATAGACGATGTTGTCGTTCTTCAGGCAGTTTGCCGAACGCACCGAAAGCTCAAGCTCGTCGACCTTCTTCAGCAGAAGCGGGTTGAATTCGAGACCGTCGTCATCGTCCTGCGTACGGGCCGCTTCGGGCTCGTCGAAGTTCACGAAGATCGACAGCTGGTCCTGAATGATCCGTGCCGCGAAAGCGACCGCATCGTCCGGGCTGACAGAACCGTCAGTTTCCAGCTTCAGCGTCAGCTTGTCATAGTCCAGAACCTGACCTTCACGGGTCGGCTGAACGTCATAGGAGACCTTCTTGACAGGTGAATAGATCGCATCGACCGGGATCATGCCGATCGGAGCGTCCTCAGGACGGTTCTTGTCAGCCGAGACATAGCCCTTGCCGGTGTTGACCGTCAGTTCCACGAACAGGTCGGCACCATCATCGAGGTGGCAGATCACGTGATCCTTGTTGAGGATCTCGATACCAGCGGTTTCCGAGATATCGCCAGCGGTCACAACCTGCGGACCCTTGGCCGAAACTGACAAACGCTTGGGGCCTTCGACTTCCATACGGATCGCGACGCCCTTGAGGTTCAGCACGATATCCGTGACGTCTTCACGTACACCTGCGACCGACGAGAACTCGTGCAGAACGTTGTCGATCTGAACGCTCGTGATGGCCGCACCTTGCAGCGAGGACATCAGCACGCGACGCAGCGCGTTGCCCATGGTCAGACCAAAGCCACGCTCAAGCGGCTCTGCCACAACCGTCGCCTGACGGGTGGGATCGTTGCCCGGTTTGATCTCAAGCTGTGTCGGCTTGATCAATTCTTGCCAGTTCTTGTGGATCATGTGTGTCTCCTCAATTCCAGCCGTCGGTCCATGACCAAGACAAACGGCACCCGAGGGTCAGTAAACGAATGGCAGGGCCGTGCGGATCGCGGCCCCGAATGGCAAAATCCGGTCGTGTCAGACGCGGCGGCGCTTTGGTGGCCGGCAGCCGTTATGGGCAATCGGCGTCACGTCACGGATGGCCGTGATGTTAAAACCAACTGCGGCCAGCGCGCGAAGTGCGCTTTCGCGGCCCGAACCCGGACCCTGCACTTCGACCTCAAGCGTGCGAACGCCGTGCTCCTGGGCCTTCTTGCCTGCATCCTCGGCGGCCATCTGAGCGGCATAAGGCGTCGACTTACGCGAGCCTTTGAAGCCCATGGTCCCAGCCGAAGACCACGCAATTGCGTTGCCCTGGACGTCAGAGATCAGGATTTTGGTGTTGTTGAACGAAGAATTCACATGCGCCACGCCGGTAGCGATGTTCTTGGAGACCTTTTTCTTGCCTCCGCGACGAGTATCACGAGCCATTGCGAAGCCTCCTTATTTCTTCTTGCCGGCGATGGGCTTTGCAGGGCCCTTGCGCGTGCGTGCGTTGGTGTGGGTCCGCTGACCGCGTACCGGCAGGTTACGGCGGTGGCGCAGGCCACGGTAGCAGCCAAGATCCATCAGGCGCTTGATGTTCATCTGCACTTCGCGGCGCAGGTCGCCTTCGACGGTGTAGTTGGCGTCGATATGCTCGCGGATGGCCAGAACCTCGGCGTCGCTGAGTTCGTTAACCCGGCGGGTCGCGTCGATGTTGACGGCTTCGCAGATGGCCTTGGCTGAAGTGTTGCCAATTCCGGTGATGTAAGTGAGGGCGATGGGAACCCGCTTTGCAGTCGGGATATTCACGCCGGCAATACGTGCCACGTTTTGTCTTCCTTTTCGTTGCGGATCCGTAGTTCCAGACCCTTTTTTCACAACCAAAGCCCGAGGCGTTCCGCACCCGGGCTTTACATATGATTCTCTCTCGAGATAGCGTGAGTTAAGGCTTTATCAGGGGTCCGTCAAGGGGGGTGGGACGCCTAATGATTGACACGTTGTGGTGTTCTTAGTCTACGTGCCTCCAAAAGCTTCGAAAGCGCAACCATGCCAATGTTGAAGAGTGTCCGATTAAGCGATGCGGTCGAAGGCCGGGACAACAATTTCAATCTCATCCGATTTCTCGCCGCGACAGGCGTCCTGATCAGCCACGCATATCCTATCGCCCTCGGCCCAGAAGCACTGCAGCCGCTAGAAAGTCTGATCGGAATTACCCTTGGCCATCTTTGCGTCCTCATCTTCTTTGCGGTTTCAGGCCTCCTCATAACACAAAGCCTTTCTCGCTCAGGCGACCTGAAATATTGGTCGGCCTCTCGCACGCTCCGGATACTTCCGGGACTGGCAGTGGTTCTTGTACTGACGCTGTTCGTTCTGGGGCCTCTTGTTACCACGCTGCCCGCTGCCGAATACTTTCAGGCCAAAGACACCCTTACCTATCTGCCGCGAAACCTGACACTGTATTTCCTTCAGTACGAGCTTCCCGGCGTCTTTGAGACAAACCTGTATCCAAGCGCGATCAACGGATCGCTTTGGACCCTGAATTACGAGGTGACATGCTACCTCGGCGTGGCCATGCTAGGGATTCTCGGCGGTCTTGCAGCTGAACGTTGAGGGGTTCTTCTTACTCTGGCTGCGCTCTCCGGATCGGTTGCCATTCTTGTTGCGTCAGAATGGATTGACCTGCACTCTCGCCTCTTTAGCCTCGCCTACCTTGGTCTGCCGTTCAGCTTTGGAGCATTGCTGTATCTGATCAGATCCAAGGTTGTTCTTAATCTTGGCCTTGGTGCAGCGGCAATCGCCATCACATTGCCCTTTCGCGGAACTGGCGCGTTCGAAGCCGTATTTTCGCTGGCAGTCACCTATGCCGTGTTATGCATCGCCTACATCCCCGGCGGTGCGATCCGCAAGTTCAACGCATTGGGTGACTATTCGTATGGCATATACATCTATGCCTACCCCTTTCAGCAGCTTGCCGCTTTCTGGTTCATCGGCATGACGCCTGTCCAGAACATGCTGGTTGCCTTCCCCATGACGCTCGTGGCGGCAATCGCATCATGGAAGCTGGTCGAGAAACCGGCCTTGGGTCAGCGGCATCAGTTCCGCAGCAAGGGAAACGCAGGGGTCGTCAGTGGTTAAGTGCCAAGAACACCCGCAATAGCGGCCTCGACCTCGTCCATCGTGCCCATGCCGTCGAGCGATGTCAGGTCGCCCTTGGCATAGTAATATCCAAGCAGCGGCGCCGTCTGCTTGTAGTACGCCAACAGGCGCACCTTGAGGCTGTCTTCGTTGTCGTCGGCACGCACAGGCCGGCCGGCAGCGGCGGCCTCTTTGGCGCGATTGACGATCCGGGCCACAAGCGCGTCATCGTCCACCTGCAGTTCGATGACGGCATCCAGTTTGATCCCGTGCCGCTCAAGCAGCGCACCCAATGCGTCGGCTTGGGGAAGTGTGCGTGGGAAACCGTCAAAGATAAAGCCGCCGCCATGGTCGCCGTTGAGCTTTTCTTCTATCAGGCCGATCACGATCTCATCCGTAACCAGATCACCGCGGTCCATGACCTCGGCCACGCGCTTGCCCATGTCCGTGCCCGAGGTGCGGGCGGCGCGCAGCATGTCGCCGGTGGAAAGCTGGATCATCCCCCTCTCGTCCACCAGTTTCTGCGCTTGCGTACCTTTGCCCGCGCCGGGCGGTCCGAGAAGGATGATGTTCATCGTCGTGCTGTCCCTTTTCTCGCGCCACGCTTTTTGCCGCGCAGCTGCGACTTCTCAATAAGGCCTTCGTACTGATGGGCCAAGAGGTGAGATTGTACCTGTTGCACCGTGTCCATACCGACGCTGACGATAATCAGGATCGAGGTGCCGCCGAAATACGCCGTGATGGCAAGGTTCGTGCGCACGATTTCAGGCAGCAGACACACGAGTGCAAGGTAAGCCGAGCCCAGAACAAGAATACGCGTGACCACATAGTCGAGGTATTCTTCGGTCTTTTTGCCGGGGCGAATGCCGGGGATAAAGCCGTTCTGATTCTTCAGATTGTCGGCCACGTCATCGGTCTTGAACGACACGTTGAACGTATAGAAATACGTGAAGAAGATGATCATCCCCGCAAAGAACAGCAGGTTGAGCGGCTGACCCGGCCCGAAATAGGCCAGGATCGTCGACATCACCGGACCCGTCTGACCACCCGAAAAGGTCGAGATCGTCGTCGGCAGCAGGAGCAGCGACGAGGCAAAGATCGCCGGGATAACGCCTGCCGGGTTCACTTTGACCGGCAGATGCGACGAGCCACCGTCGTACATCTTCATCCCAACCTGACGGCGCGGATACTGAATATGGATCTTGCGTAGAGATCGCTCCATGAAGACCACGAAGACGAGCGTCCCCAAGAGCATCGCTGATACGCCAAGGATTGCGGCGGTCGACAAAGCGCCCGACTGACCTTGGGCAAAGAACTGCGCCAGTGCTGCAGGAAGTTCTGCGATAATGCCAACAAAGATGATCAACGAGATCCCGTTGCCGATGCCGCGTGCGGTGATCTGTTCACCCAGCCACATCAGGAACATCGTGCCGCCCACCAGCGTGATCACGGTTGCGGCGCGGAAATACCAACCCGGGTTGGTCACAAGATCACCAGCCTCAAGACTGACGGCAAGCCCATAAGCCTGGAACGTCGCCAAAAGCACCGTGCCGTAGCGCGTGTACTGGTTGATTTTCTTGCGGCCCTGCTCGCCCTCTTTCTTGAGCTGCTGAAGCTGCGGCACCATGGCCGTCATCAGCTGCACGATAATCGAGGCCGAAATATAAGGCATAATGCCAAGGGCAAAGATGCCCATGCGGCTGATCGCGCCACCGGTGAACATGTTCAGAACGCCACCGATCCCAGCCGACGCCGCTTCCATGAATTCACGCAATGCGTTGGTATCGATGCCGGGGACCGGAATATAGGTGCCGATGCGATAAACGATCAGCAACCCGATCGTGAAGAAAATACGCTGTCTCAGTTCCGTGGCTTTGCCCAACGTCGCCCAGCTGACGTTGGCGGCCATTTGTTCTGCGGCTGATGCCATTCGCGATCTCTCTTATGTCAAACGCCGCCGGACCGTTCTCCGGTCGGCGGCGCTTTGGAAAACTAGGAAACGATGTAAGCGCCCCGACGGGCGCTCACAACCGCTTATTCGGCCGCCGACACAGATGTGACAGTCAGTGAGCCGCCTGCAGCTTCGACGGCTGCCTTGGCCGAGGCGCTTGCGCCGGTGACGCTGAGCATGACTTTGGAGGTGATTTCCCCCTTGCCCAGAACGCGCACACCGTCGAGCTTGCGGCGCACGAGGCCGCTTTCGACCAGAACGTCTTCGGTGATGTCTTTCTTGGCGTCGATCTTCTTCGCGTCGATGAACGCCTGGATGTTGCCGAGGTTGATCACGGCGAATTTCTTGCGGTTTGGCTTGTTAAAGCCACGCTTTGGCAGACGCTGGTAGAGCGGCATCTGGCCGCCTTCGTAGCCGGCAATCGCCACACCCGAACGTGATTTCTGACCTTTGATACCGCGGCCTGCGGTTTTGCCTTTGCCCGAACCGGGGCCACGGCCAACACGCATACGCTTTTTCGCGGCGCCTTCGTTGTCACGAAGTTCATTGAGTTTCATATCGCTTCTCCTTTGCCGGAACACCTCCCCTGAAGCGATGATGGGAGGAACGCGGCGTTTCTTGATGTTTATACGCCGCTAGATTGGCGACTGGAGGCGTATAGAGGCAATCGTGCAGCCTCGCAAGACAGAATTCCTGTCCTCAAAAATCAAAAGACCCGGCAATTTGCCGGGCCTTGTTCAACACGTTGGGGTAGCGTCTAGGCCCGACCGCGATAGCGCATGGCTCCGAACGCGGCGATGCCCGTGAGGACCAACACCACGCCCGCAGGAAGCGGCGCCTCCGCTATGCCGATGTCATCCACGGACATGTATGTCGCATAGGGACCAGACCCGAACTTTGACCGCCCTGCGGCTGCAAATTCAAACTTCGCGGTTTCGCTTTCGGCCACGAAATTCAGCTTCTGAACCTCAAACCCTTCGCCAACCGACAAAATGTACTCTTCCCAATTCACCCAGTCCGGGCGCTCGTCATTGATCTTCAGGTAAACGACGCCAACGTCATCTACATCACGAAAATTGTAGCCGTATTCGTCCAAGGAATCGAAGCTGATGCCGAAATTGGCCGAATGCCACCAGATGGTATATTCCTGCCCAACCGTAAGGTCTGTTACCGTCTGAAAAATCGATTCAGCAAGGGTCGCTCCTCCGCTCACCAGCGCGGGGTCATTCGCCGCAATCAAACCCACCCAAGTATTGTCGTTTTGCGATCCAAACGGTGGTTGCGCGACATAGTCGAACTTGATGAGTGCGCACCCGTTCGGGTTGGCGCGCGTTCTTTGACTTGCCGGCAGAATTGGAAGCGCTTGAACGCCACCGTAATTGTTGTTGACGTCATTGACGTCAGGCGTGCCGTCGCCGCTCAACCAACCACCTTCGTCAGGATCGTAGGGGATTGCATCATTCGCCGGACGGCAGGGTTCCGGACTATTTCCGTAATCCACGGCGCCATCCAGCGTTCCATTTTTGATGGTCGCAGCGTTGGCAGCCGTTGCGCCGACTGCAAAAACACAGGCCAATCCGGCCATTCTCAAAAAATTCATTACTGCCCCCGTACCCACGCACCGCAGATGCGGTCCGAACCGACAAGCCACCCGCCACGAAAAAGCCAGAATTGAACCAATTAATCAACCTTGGCACGGGTGATGGCAGGGGTTTTACCCTGTTTGTACTTAGTTTGGAAACAGTGCCTGACGTGACGTCATGATTTGGCCATCGTCCAAAACGATGGCGTGCACGGCTTGGAGCCCGAGGTCAGACGTCCTGCGACAGACGCAGTTTCAGACCGGCCGCTTTCAAAGCCGCTGTGATGGCTTCGACATGGGGTTGATCGCGCGCCTCGATCACCACATCAAGCTCGGCCTGTTTGAGGCTGACCGATTGCATCAGCCGTTGGTGGATCACCTCGATCACGTTTGCCCCGGCGTCCCCGATGATGCGCGAGATTATGGCCAATTGTCCGGGAGTGTCGTCAATTTCAAACGTCATCCGCACAATCCGCCCATCGCGGACGAGCCCACGAAGGATCAACGTCGACAGCAGACGTGAATCGATATTGCCCCCGCAAATTACCAGACCCACCTTTTTGCCGTGGAGGTCGTCGAGATGGCGTTTGATGACTGCAAGGCCTGCGCCCGGCGCGCCTTCTGCCACCAGCTTCTCGTTCGACAAGAGGTCGAACACGCCCGCCTCGATCTCCATTTCGGTGACGGTTTTGATCCGGTCCACAAGGTCGCGAATGACGGCAACATTGCCTGGCGCAGGCTCTTTCACCGCGATGCCTTCGGCCAGCGTCGCACCGGCAAACTGAGGAGCAACCCCGTCGATCTGTGCCTTGACCGCGCCAAACGCCTCGGCCTGTGCACCCCAGATCTCAACGTCCGGGCGCAGACCCTTGGCCGCAATGGCCATCCCAGCGATCAACCCTCCGCCCCCGATGGGCACAACGATCACGTCGAGGTCCGGGGCCTGTTCAAGCATTTCCAGCGCCACCGTGCCTTGCCCGCGCACCACTGCCGGATCATCAAAGGGATGCACAAAGGTCATCCCGTCCTTGGCAGCGAGGTTACGCGTGAAGGCAACGCTTTCGTCAAAACTGTCGCCATAAAGAACGACCTTGGCCCCGAAATCCTGCGTGCGTTGGATTTTGTTGAAAGGTGTCGCCTTTGGCATCACGACCGTCGACGCAATCCCGAGCCGCGTCGCATGATAGGCCAGCCCCTGCGCGTGGTTGCCCGCGCTGCAGGCAATGACACCGCCCGCATGCTCGTCGGCTGTCAGCGTCAAGAGCTTGGACAGGGCACCCCGTGCTTTGAACGCATGCGTGTGCTGAAGGTTCTCCAGCTTCAGAAAGAGGTCAATTCCCAACTGGCTCGACAGACGGTTGGCCCGGACCAGCGGTGTTTCTACGGTCGCGTCGCGGATGGCATCGCGGGTGGTCTGAATATCTTTGAGCGTCAGAGACATGGGTATCCTCGTTGGAAACGCAAACGCCCCGGCCAGAAGACCGGGGCGAGTTCTTTGCTTGCAGCGCATGGCGGTTTGACCGTCACGCGGCGGGCGATGGTTAGCCGCGCTCTTCGACGATTTCGACGAGATGCGGGATCTTGTTGACCATGCCGCGCACCGACGGCGTGTCTTCCAACTCGCGCGTTTTGTGCATTTTGTTCAGACCCAAGCCAATGAGCGTTGCGCGCTGTTCGGCGGGGCGACGGATCGGCGAGCCGATCTGCTTTACGACGATTGTCTTTGCCATGTGTCTCAGGCCTCCTCAGCCACGGCTTCGGCTGCTGGTGCGGCCTCGGCGTCGGGCTTGCGCAGAATGTCGGCGACTTTCTTGCCGCGACGCTGAGCGACGGCGCGGGGCGAGCCCTGCTTGTTCAAACCGTCAATCGTTGCGCGGATCATGTTGTAGGGGTTGGCCGAGCCGATGGACTTGGCAACCACATCCTGAACGCCCAGCATTTCGAAAACGGCACGCATCGGACCACCGGCGATGATACCAGTACCTTGCGGTGCTGTGCGCATGACGACCTTACCGGCGCCGTGGCGACCTTCGATGTCGTGATGCAGCGTCCGGCCTTCGCGCAGCGGCACGCGGATCATTTGGCGCTTAGCTTGCTCAGTGGCCTTGCGGATCGCCTCGGGCACTTCTTTGGCTTTACCTTTGCCAAAGCCCACGCGACCTTTTTGGTCACCGACGACGACGAGCGCGGCGAAACCGAAGTTCTTACCACCTTTGGTCGTTTTCGAGACGCGGTTGATCGCCACCAGACGATCGGCGAATTCCGGGGTTTCTTCTTCGCGGTTGCGGCCGCGGCCCCGGCGATTTTCACGTTCTGCCATATCGGACAGTCCTTTACTCAGGTGGCGCGCTAACGCCGTTTAACTCAATCCTTGGTGACCGTTTCCAGCCCCGGATCATCGGGAGGGCGTGTGCCGCCCTCCTCAGGTCTTTAGATCTTCAGACCACCTTCACGGGCAGCGTCGGCCAATGCTTTGACCTTGCCGTGAAAGAGGAAGCCGCCGCGGTCGAAGTAAGCTTCTTCCACGCCTGCTTTCTTGGCGCGTTCGGCAATCGCCGCACCGACCTTGGTCGCTGCTTCGATGTTGTTCTTGCCGAGAACACCCAGATCCTTTTCGAGCGACGAGGCCGATGCCAGCGTGACACCGTTCACGTCGTCGATCAGCTGAACGCTGATATTCTTGTTCGAGCGGTGCACCGACAGACGTGCGCGTCCGGCGTTCACCTTGCGAAGTTTGTTCCGTACGCGCAGGCGGCGCTTGAGGAACAGTTCCCGTTTGCTTTTTGCCATGTGTCCGGTCCTTACTTCTTCTTGCCTTCCTTGCGGAAGATGTACTCGTCTTTGTACTTGATGCCTTTGCCCTTATAGGGCTCGGGCTTGCGCCATTCGCGGATGTTGGCCGCGACTTGACCGACGAACTGTTCATCAGAGCCTTCGATCACGATCTCGGTCTGCTTTGGGCAGGTGACCGTGACGCCTTGCGGGACTTCAAAGTTGACGTCGTGGCTATAGCCGAGCGCCAGCTTCAGGGTGTTGCCCTGCATCTGAGCACGGTAACCAACACCGTTGATTTCAAGCTCTTTCTTGAAACCGTCGGTGACGCCGGTGACGAGGTTCTGAACCATCGTGCGGGACATACCCCACTGCTGACGGGCGCGTTTGGACGACCCGCGCGGGCTGACCAAGACTTTGCCGTCTTCCACTGCGAGGGTCACATCGTCGGTCGCGGTGAATTCGCGGGTGCCTTTCGGACCCTTCACCGAGATCGTCTGACCCGCGATCGAGGCTTCAACACCCGACGGAAGCTCTACTGGACGTTTGCCAATACGAGACATTGTCAGACCTCCTTAGAATACGGTGCAAAGCACTTCGCCGCCGACATTGGCTGCGCGCGCATTTGCATCCGACATCACGCCTTTCGACGTGGAGACGATCGAAACACCCAGGCCCTGACGAACCTGCGGGATGTTGTCCCGGCCCATGTACACACGGCGGCCCGGCTTGGAGACCCGCTTAAGCTCGCGGATAACAGGCGTGCCTTCGTAGTACTTGAGGCTGATTTCGATAGCTGGGTGACCGTGGACGTCCGTCGTTTCTTCGAAACCACGGATGTAGCCTTCGTCGACCAGCACTTCGAGAACCCAGCGACGCAGCTTGGAGGCCGGCGTCAGGGTGGTGGACTTTCCACGCATCTGAGCATTGCGGATACGGGTCAGCATATCTCCGAGAGGATCATTCATACCATTGCCCTCCTTACCAGCTGGATTTCACGAGGCCGGGGATCTGACCGTTCGAGCCAAGCTCGCGCAGTGCGATCCGCGACACTTTGAGCTTACGGTAATAGGCGTGTGGACGCCCCGTCAGCTGGCAGCGGTTGTGAAGCCGGGTTGCTGAAGAGTTGCGGGGCAGTTTCGCCAGTTTCAGGCGTGCCTTAAAGCGCTCTTCCATGGGCTTCGATTCATCGTTTGCGATTTCCTTGAGCGCAGCGCGCTTGGCGGCATATTTCTCCACCAGCTTCTGACGCTTGGTTTCGCGTTCGATCATTGCTTTCTTAGCCATTTCCCAGATCCTCAGCTGTTGAAGGGCATGTTGAAAGCTTTCAACAGCGCCTTGGCTTCCGCATCGGTATCGGCGGAGGTGACAATGATAATGTCCATGCCCCAGACCTCATCGACCTTGTCGAAGTCGATCTCAGGAAAGACGATGTGCTCTTTCAGGCCGGTGGCATAGTTGCCGCGACCATCGAACGAGCTGCCGGAAACGCCGCGGAAGTCGCGGACGCGTGGCATGGCGATGGTGATCAGACGGTCAAGGAATTCGTACATCCGGTCGCCGCGCAGCGTGACCTTTGCACCCATCGGCATGTCTTCACGGACGCGGAAGCCAGCGATAGACTTCTTTGCCTTGGTGATGACAGCATGTTGACCGGCGATCGCAGTCAGGTCTGCCTGAGCCGATTTCGCCTTCTTCGAGTCTTTGACGGCTTCTGCGCCAGCGCCGATGTTGAGAACGATCTTCTCAAGCTTCGGGATCTGCATCTCGTTCGAGTACGAGAACTCTTCTTTCAGAGCGGCACGAATGCTGTCTTTGTAAAGCGCCTTGAGACGCGGGGTGTAGTTTGCAGCGTCAAGCATCAGATCGCATCCCCCGTGGTCTTGGCAAAACGGACCTTCTTGTCGCCGTCCATGCGGAAGCCGACGCGGGTTGCCTTGCCGTTTGCATCGAGCAGAGCGAGGTTGGACAGATCGACCGGCATCGCTTGTGGGATGCGGCCGCCCTGGCTGTTCTGGCTCTGGCGGGTGTGACGGATCGAGATGTTGATCCCGTCTACGATTGCTTTGCCAGCGGACGGCATGACTTGGGTGATCTCACCCTCTTTGCCTTTGTCCTTGCCAGCAAGCACGACGACCTTGTCGCCTTTTTTCAGTTTCGCAGCCATCTTACAGCACCTCCGGTGCGAGCGAGATGATCTTCATGAAGTTCTTCGCGCGCAGCTCACGAACAACCGGCCCAAAGATACGGGTGCCGACAGGTTCGTTGTTGTTGTTAAGAATAACGGCGGCGTTGCGATCAAAGCGGATCGCGGTTCCGTCTTCGCGGCGGACTTCCTTGGCGGTGCGCACAACGACGGCCTTGCGGACGTCGCCTTTTTTCACGCGGCCGCGCGGAATGGCTTCCTTGACCGAGACGACGATGATGTCGCCTACGGATGCGTATTTACGCTTGGAGCCGCCGAGGACCTTGATGCACTGAACTTTCCGGGCACCGGAATTGTCAGCAACATCCAGATTGGTCTGCATCTGGATCATTTGGTTTCTCCCGACTTCCGGCGCCGCCCTTTTGGGACATTGACGCCGGGGTTTCGATCAAACCGGAGGGCTGTGGTTGCCGTTAGGCGGTCACAACCTCCCAGCGCTTGGTTTTCGAGATCGGCGCACATTCCTGAATACGGACGCTGTCGCCGGTCTTGAACTGGTTCTCCGCGTCATGTGCGCGGTATTTCTTCGACTTCCGGATCGTCTTTTTGAGAACCGGATGCGTGAAGCGACGTTCTACCAGAACCGTGACGGTCTGGTCATTCTTGTCGCTGGTGACGGTGCCTTGAAGGATACGCTTGGGCATGTGTCTCAGGCCTCCGCAGCGGCAGCAGCCGCTTTTTCGTTCAGAATGGTCTTTACGCGCGCAGCGTCACGGCGAACCTTGCGCATGCGGGCGGTGTTTTCCAACTGGCCAGTGGCCTGCTGGAAGCGGAGGTTGAAGGCCTCCTTTTTGAGATTGGCAAGCTCGTCCCGAAGCTGATCGGGCGTCTTGTCACGCAGTTCTGCAGCGTTCATCGCTGTTTCTTCCTTTTTCAACATCGCTGGCAGGCCCCCAAAGGGTCACCCTGATTCCAGCGGAGTGCATGGTGAAGGCCGCCGTATAGGGGGGTGGGCAGCGCTTGGCAAGAAAAGAATTCCCCAAGGCCCGTCCCGCAATCGCGGGTGCGCCGATCAGGCCAGCACACCGTTCAGGAACAGATCCACACTTGCCCGGCACCAGTCCTGCCGATAGCTGGCGTCGCTTTCAATGTCATAACCGGTGCTTTCCTTGATCCACGGCGCGTACTGAACCTGACTGATGATGCGATCGAGCATCGCACCCGAGATCATTTCGCTTTCCAAACCCTCACGGATGAACCCTTTGGATTTTGCGTCCTCCAAAAACCCGACAAAGGCCGTCTGGTAGGCAACGAGCGTACTCAACTGCGATTGCTCGCGGATCACGACCATCATGACATTGCGCTGTGCAAGGCACGCCTCGAGCGTTGTCTCAAACAACAACTCGATGCGTGAGATCAGATCGTCGCGTGACTTTGCCGGGGCCGCCAGAAGACGGAGCGGAACGGCATAGACCTTTTCGTCGAACTGATTGGCAATCGCTTCGAGCAATCCGTCCTTGTTGCCGAAATAATGGTGGATCATGTTGATCCCGGTGCCTGCCTTTTTGCAGATTTCGCGAACCGAGACGCCGCCGTAACTCTTCTCCGCAAAAAGCTCGGCCGCCGCCGCGATCAGGCGATCGCGGGCAGGCGGTTCAAGGGGGGACGTGGCCGAGTCGTTCATCGGCCATGTTATGAAGGTTTCTGAGACCACTATCCAGCCATTGCCGCCGGCGCTGAATGCCGTGCCTGCCGGGCTGCGGTTTGATCCATCTCTTTGACAAAAAGCCGGATGGTTTTGACGAACTGGCTGCGGATTACCGGCAGCATGGGCGTCATGTACCATTTGACATTGATGGTCAGCGTGTTTGTGGCACGGGTTCTGTTTGGGCCGACGGCCTCGATCTTCCATGCGCTTGAGACGCCCTTCATCATCCCAGGCAGCCCGCTGACAATGTCGAACGCAAAGGTTTTGCGCCCACGATCAAAGTTCGTGATCAGTTCTTCGATCTGATCTAGCCCCGCCGGTGTGGGGGCAAGCTTGCATGTGCGCGTGGCACCGACGGCCAACGGACCATCAAGAGACGAATCCACGACGTTCGACGACCAATCCGCGATATCGGCAAATTGTTCCGCCATAACCTCCCACACCGCAGCGGCGGGGGCGTTGATTTCATGTGTTGTTGTGACCTGCATTTCGTTCTCTGATTCGATCACATGTTTAGCTTGATATAACGTATGTTATATTTTGTAAATCTTTTGGTTTCTGGTCGCCGAAAAGAAGAAGGCCGCCCCCTAAGGGACGGCCTGTCAAAATCAGTGAGTGAACGATGAACCGCGCTATTTTTCCTGCATCTTGCGGATCATGTTGAGCCGCGCTTTTCGCGGCATCAACGGCATGACCCAGCCCAGCATGAAGCGAAGCTGTGCTTCATTAATGATGTTCAGCTTTCCGTCCAGCATCGCATCATACCCGATCTTGGCGACCTCGGCCGCGGTCGCGCCCTTTTGCTTGACCAACCCGGTGCCCTCAAGGTCGGCCGCCGCCGCGAACTCGGTGTGCACGTATCCAGGCTCCAACGCGGTGACGGTTACCTTGTCGCCCTTCATCTCTTCCGCGATCGCCTGACTGAAGCTCGACACAAAGGCTTTGGTCGCGAAATACGTGGCCTGCAGCGGCCCCGGCATGTAGGACGCGGTGGAACTGACGTTGAGGATCTTGCCGCCACCTTGGGCGACCATGTCTTTGCCGATCATGTGGCAGAGCGCGACAAGCGCGTCGACGTTAAGGTCGATCATCGCCTGATCCGCTGCAAGATCGCGGTCAACGAATTTGCCATGCCCACCGAACCCAGCGTTGTTGATCAGGACGTCGACCTTGGCGCCAGTTGCCTTGACCGCATCGTAGAGCTCTTGCGCTCCGCCCGCCGCACCGAGGTCAAGCGGCACGGTCGTAACGGCGACCTTATACTTCTCTTCCAACTCGGCCTTCAACGTATCCAACTCAGCCGCACGCCGCGCCGTGATAATAACATCGCCGCCTTTCGAGGCATGATAGCGCGCGAACTCGCGTCCGATCCCTGAGGACGCGCCAGTGATAAGTGCAGTGTTGGCCATGGTATGTTCCCTGTGTGAGCAGTTCGTTGTCTTTCACGTAAGGCTTACGCCCCATCATTCCTAGCCGAAGTGCGCACTCTTTCCTCGCACTGGCTTTGCCTGCGCGCTAAGAGGGCAGCATGTCGACCATACGCTCACTTTTTGTCACGCGCCTTTACCAAGCCGCTCTGTCCGAACACGGGCCCACAATAGATGCGGATGAGCTTGAAAACTCATGCCTTGTTATTGCCGAAGATGATGAGGCCGGTCAGGACTGGTCCGAAGCAAACGGATACCCGGGTTATACCAGCTATGCGTCGCTTACCGACCTGCCGTGGCGGTTTCCCATCTTTGCCGATCTTGTCACCGCGCTTGATGCGCATGTCGCGGCCTTTGCCAAAGACCTTGAATTCGACCTCGACGGGCGCGATCTGAAACTGGAAGACATCTGGATCAACATCCTGCCCGAGGGTGGCACCCATGCCAGCCACATTCACCCCCATTCGGTAATCAGCGGCACGACTTATGTGGCAATGCCCGAAGGCGCGAGCGCGCTGAAACTCGAAGACCCACGGTCGGCGATGATGATGGCCGCACCGGCCCGCCTGCCCGATGCGCGGGATGAGATGCGGAGTTTCATCTATGTCTCGCCAAAGGTGGGTGATGTCCTGTTGTGGGAAAGCTGGCTGCGCCATGAGGTGCCGCTGAACACCGCCGAAGACGACCGGATCAGCGTCAGCTTCAACTATATTTGGGGATGATCCATGGATGGGTCAAATTCGATGCAATCTCTGTTTGGTGATTGACCGGCCTGTGGTAGACCAACACCATAAACCCAAAGCAGTCTGAGTACCGGCAATGGCCCCGTCTACATTCGTTTATTTTGAGATCAGCGGCGACCCGTTAAACGCGCTTAGCCTCAATGTGGTCTCATCCGGAACGGGCACGTTCCTGGACCAAGCCAATGACGGGCTGTTCGGACCCAACACTGATGGCACGACCGTTCAGATCGAGATCGACACTCCCACGCCTGTAGACATCACCACCAGTTCATGGCCCACGTTCACCGGAACAGGCTCGGGCGTTGAAATCTATACTGCCGACGTGAACGGGCAGCCTGTCACATTTGCCTACATTACCTCGTCAGGTGACGGGTTCGACGACGGCGTGGACCGGATCGTCGTGATTTCGGGCACGTTGAAAGATGGTGATACCATCGGTGCAACCACCTTGGAGACGACACCATCGGACAACCCGCTGGATTTCGACACGGTCGTCTGTTTTGCCGCCGGAACGCTAATCGATACGCCGCACGGACCTGTTCCAGTCGAAGATTTGCGTCCGGGCGATCTTGTGCTGACCCGCGATAACGGCCCACAGCCCCTAACTTGGGTGGGCCAGCAAGAGTTGACGGCGGCGCAACTGGCCTCGGCACCGCGGCTTCAACCCTTTCTCATTCCTGCGGGTGCACTCGGCCCAGACGAGCCAACCACAGATCTGATCGTATCCCCCCAGCACCGGATTCTCGTATCGACGCCCGCGATGCAGATGAACCTTGGGATGGATGAAGCGCTCGTGGCGGCGAAACACCTGCGATGTGCCCGGCGTCAACGCGGGCGCGGCGTGACGTATGTCCACCTGATGTTTGCGCGGCACGAAATCGTGCGCTCAAACGGGGTGTGGAGCGAGAGCCTGTTTGTAGGACCCGAGGCACGACGCTCGGCACAAGCGCAAGAATTTCTGGAAGTTTTTGGAGAGCGCCCTGCCCTGTCCGACATCGATGCGGCCACGCCCACCATGGTGTTATCCCTTCCCGCGCTCAAGGGGTGGGAAGTCGAACTGACCTGATGCTACCTGTGCCTATTCAGGCCAAAGGCGCGTCGTAGGGTGAAACTGCGACCACGCAAACCAGAACGCCTGGTGACTGCCCAGGTCATCTCCCTCTGGCCCAACGGCCCGGAGCCCGCCCGCCTCACGCACCAAGCGCACGTCGCTCGTTCCGACAGTTTGACCCGAAATAAGAGCCGCCATCGCTTTGCTTCTTTGAAAGGCGATCGGCCCACCATCAGGGGAAATCACGCCGATCACGTCTTCTTGCACCGGTAATCTTGGGTCGACATCCCCGACAGGAAAGATCGGCCCCCGCGCATCTCGGGTGTTGCGCAGGTCATAGTCACGGCCCAGCGCAAGCGCTTCGACCAGAACGGTTGTATCAGGATGCGCCAACCGCCACGCGCCCCAATCGGTTGTAATGACCGTTACCGGGTCCAAAACCACATCGGCCTCGGCCAAGGGCCCTGTGACCGCGCGCCCACGAAACGTGTCGAACACCGACCCGGTGACGAGGTCGTACATCAACTTGTTTGACCGGATCAAAAGCCCAGAGGTGCGGAGTACCGGACGCTCAAAACCGCCCGCGACATTGTCGGTAAAATACGCCTGCGCCGCGCCGCAGAGCGAGCAGTACGGAATCCCCAGATCGCGCCCGCCCAGCGTGTCATTGACCATCTCGCGCACCTCCATGATCCGCCGGGGATAGGCGCGTGCCTCTCCGTTCACGACGATCCCAAAAACCGTATCGTCATCTTGCAGCCAATCCGCATCTGCCGCCGCACTGACCCGAGGATTATCGATCGCGGGGATGCAGGCGCAGGGCTCATCGGAGCGACCAAACGCGCGGGCGTCGATACCGACCCCGCCCCACCCGACAAGGTGCCACTCCATCTTGTCCCTCGGGGTGAACAAAGGTGCGATGTCAGGTAGGAAATTGGCGAAAAGCGCACGTTTGTGCAGAGAATATCCGGGATAAGCTGGCACATCCCATGCGATCAGGTGATCGGTCAGCGCATCACCGCGAAAGACTGTGTCAAACTCGATCCCCAGGAGCGCCGCGCCAGCTTGTGCCAAGGCGTCGTTGGGGGCCGCGCTCCAGGTGAAGCGCATCATATCGATCAGAACCCAAACAAGACGTGGATCGGCGGTTCGGGTGACGCGCTCCAAGGCATCGCGTTCGGCGGTTCCCCAATCCGCTTGATCAAAGATGCCCGCAACGAGCTAAGAAACCGCATCCTCCGTATCCTCAGACACGGGCCCTTGGGGGATTGCGGGCGGGGTTCCGAATTGATCAATCGCATCGTCCGGGGGCGGCGCAACATCTTGCGCGAGTGCATGGAATGCACCGCCGACAAAGAGTGCTACGATCGCTGCAACGAAAACCCTAACAACAGGTGGAATGATACGTGCCTCCGACCGACATGACCTAGGCATATGCGCGCTTCATCGCTCTGTGCCAATCACGTTGTGCTGAGTGGTCGCCCCGCGGATTGCCGGTTAGAGTGGCGGGCAACGCAAAGAGCAAAGACCGAACGGCCATGAAACTTGAATTCCACCATATCAATTTCGTCTCGGACAACGTCGACCGGATGCACGATTTTTACACGCGGCTGCTTGGGCTGGACGACATTCCGCAAGACAACTTTCCGCGCACCGAGGCCAAGGGCACGACAGGTTATGATGGCAAGATCCGCTTTGCGACGGAGGGGGCGATGCAAATGCATTTGGCCGAACGTCAGCTTGATGTCGCGTTTCGCAACGGGCAGGTGATCAACCCCGTCGACCGGGGCCACATCGCGTTTCGGACGGACGACTTGGCGGGATTTCTGGAACACCTTGACCGCGAGGGCATCCCCTATTCCGACTATGGCACGACCTTTGCCAAGGAGTGGCATCAGGTCTTTTTCCAGGATCCCGAGGGCAATGTCATCGAAGTGCATCAGCAGGTCACAGACGACTCTAGCGCCTAGAACCAGCGAAATCGTTTGCTCAGTCGTTTTTTGAGTTCGGCGATTTCCGCGTCCTGCACAGCGACCCTCGCCTCAAGATCGCGGTATTGCCGAATAGCCAATTCACCCAGAACACCGATATTGCGGTGATTAATCTCTGAAACGGGCAGACCATAAGTGTCGTCCTCTGGCAGAGGTGGGAAAAGCTCGGGGCGATCAAGGTCGGGAAAATACGTCTCTTTGACCCTTGCATTGCCATCGGCAAAGAAGCTGTGAATCCGGTCCGCCTGCTCTTTGGTGAAGAACCATTCCCCTTGCCGTTTTCCAACCGTCGTTAATCCCATGTCCCGGATATGCTGTTCAACGGAAATGTCGTGCGGCCCCTCAAACAATCCTGGCATCGACGCATAGAGATCCGACAGATGGATGCCATAAGACACGTTCATTACTTCCGGGGATCGCATAAGCGCATCAGGCGCGACGCCCAGTACATCACAGAAATCATCAAAGACGTCCCCAGCCACCAGCGTGTCTCTTTCAAACAACCGAACAGTGATCGAGGCTGGCTCAATGGATTCCCACTCTGAAAGGGTCTGGTGCCAGTTGAACCAAGTGTTGTCCCCCTGCAGACGGATCCCCAACCAGTCTTCAAAGCTGTCAGTTACTTTTGCACCCCACTGCTGCCAACCGGAATGATACGCGTCTTCCTGTCGCCTTATGTACAGTACAACATGCATATCAAAGCGTTGTGCCAACCCGGCGAATGCCTCGTGAAGATCGCAGTTGTTGGCCAAATTCTCAGCGCTAAGGATAATGCCCCGCAGTGACGACTTTGGTTTTCGAGGGAGGCTTGCGAGCAGATCATCAACCGCCGTTTCAAGTATCCGGGTGGCGTCGGTCGTCCCGACCTGACCACCAACAACCATGTTTTGAAAAAAGAAAATCTGATCGGGGTGACCGTTGCCCAGACTGAATTCTGTGTCCGGCACAACAAAACCGGCATCGTGGAACCAAGGCCTGTTGCGATGCAGTAAATCCTGTATCGAGGTGCTTCCACACTTTGCTCCGCCAATGTGCACGATCAGAAGCGGTTTGTGCGACTGTATTTGAAGGAGTTTCATCTTTTTTCACTCGGGGTCGAAGGGGTCTTAACGCCCCGGGTCCAATTCATCCTGCAAGGTTTCACAGACCTAGACGAAATGCGTCTCGGACACCAGCGACAGCGGCCTTGGGAAAGGTATTCACGCGCTTGGGTGCTTAAGAGCGGACGCGCTGGAAATCGGGATCGTAGGGGCCGCTTTCAATCACCTGTGCCGCGATCAGGTCGCCGAGGAGATCGCACTGGACTGTCGCGCCGCGCGTCGCGAATTCGGGCGAGACATATGCCAGCGCAAGGTTCATTTCGGTGCGATAGCCCCACGCGCCAGATGTCACCGCGCCCACGATTTCCTCGTCGACCATGACCGAGGCACCCGGTTGCGCCGATCGTTCGTCGCAATCGAGGACGAGCGTCACGAGACATTTTGAAGGACCTTGTGCGCGTCGCTTTTGAAGTGTTTCTTTCCCAACAAAATCAACTTTTTCTTCACGCACAAACCGTCCAAGACCCGCTTCATAGGGGTCAAATTCGGTCAACAGGTCGCCTTTCCAGTGCAAGAACCCTTTCTCAAGGCGCATGGACTCGACAGCGCGACTTCCAAACAAGTGCATCCCAAAGCGGTCGCCGACGCTGCGTAACGCTTCATAAGCCGACAAAAGCTGTGCGTCGGGGACATGGATTTCATAGGCCAGTTCGCCGGAAAAACTGACGACCATGACGACAGCAGGCGCGGTCCCGACTGTGGCTTCACGCACCGAAAGCCAAGGGAATGCGTCAGCGGACCAATCACCCCGGGATGCACCCGACAACACATCACGGGCTCTAGGCCCAGCGATCACCAAGATCGTCCAATCATTGGTGAGGGAGCGGATCGACACATCCTCGTCTGGCCTGATATGCGCCGAGAGCCAATCCATATCATGATATTCGGCCGCCGCTGCTGAGCCGTACCAAATCCGACCCGGCAAATTTGCGAAAGTGGCCTCGGATTTGATCATGCCAAAGTCGTTCAGCAGATACCCAAGACCCACACGCCCCAGTTTGCGCGTGACAGTGCCGCAGCACATGCGGTCGAGGAAGTCATACGCGTCGGCCCCGGTAATCTCAAAACGGTTGAAACCGCTGACTTCGGTCAGACCAACAGAACTCTGAACGGCGCGGACTTCCTCCCCAACAACGCCATGCGTTTCGTTGAACCGAAAACTCAGAGTTTCAGTAAAACCTGGTTTCGGTTTGATGTACTCCACACGCTCCCACCCGTTGACCACGCCAAACTCCGCCCCTTGCCCGGCAAGGATCGGCGTCAAAGGAGTTGTCTTCATGGGCCGCCCTGCCGGGCGATGCTCATGCGGGAAATGAAAGCGAAACTCGTTCTGATAGTCTTCAATCGCCTTGAGCGCGGTCAGCTCGACGGTTGCGTGCCCGGTAAAACGACGGGGATCGATGACCCATGTGTCATAGCAGGCTTCTCCGTGCACGATCTGCTGCGCAAGCAGCCAACCGTGCCCCCCACCCTCACCCAGCCCGGCCCTTAGCCCAATGATGCAATAGGCGTTGCGTTTACCGGGGATCGGCCCGACCAAAGGTGCGCCGTCGATGGTATAGGTGATCGGACCGTTGACGATTGTATGGATACCCACCTCCATCAGTGCGGGCATTCGGGCAAAGGCGCCTTCCAGCACGTCGGTCACGCGGTCCAGATCATCAGGGCACAAGGCATTGGTGAACTTGGGATCGATCCCATCGAGGCCCCACGTCTTGCAGTCCTGCTCATAGAACCCCACCAGCAGACCCTGTTTTTCCTGCCGTGAGTAGAAATCGTTGATCGGGCAACGAAGAAGCGGCATGCGATGCCCAGCGTCGCGGATCGCCGGTATCTCTTCGGTCACAAAGTACTGATGTTCCATTGATGCGACGGGATGCGTGACCCCCATCATCGCCCCAACCTCATTCACACGGTACCCGCACGCGTTGACCACGATATCGGCGTTCACGGTGCCTTTGGGCGTTTCGACCTCCCACGTGTCATCCTGAAGCTGGCGCAGCGCGGTGACTGGTGTGTGCCGATGCACTTCTGCACCCGCTTTGCGCGCCCGGCGGGCGAGCGCCTGACAAAGCTGTGCGGGGTCAATGTCTCCATCCATCGGGTCCCATAGCCCACCGATGAGATTATCCGTAGAGATGAGAGGATGCCGCCGGGCACATTCCGCAGCATCAATGACCTCGAATTCAACGCCCATCCCGCGCGCCATGGACGCGAAATGGCGATAACCGTCCATTTGTGCCTCGGTATTGGCGAGCCGAATTCCGCCATCGCCGTGGTGGTAGTTGATCGGGTAATCGGGATCATTCGCCAGCTCCTGATAGAGCGCGATGGAATGGCTTTTGAGACAAACCATCGTCTGGTTCATCCCGAAATTGGTAACTTGGGCCGCTGAATGCCAGGTGGTGCCACTGGTCAACTCGTCACGCTCGAGAAGCATGACGTCAGTCCAACCCTCACGCGTGAGGTGATAGAGCGTCGAACATCCCGCTATCCCGCCGCCGATGACCACAACCTTGGTCCGTGTCTTCATGGTCATCCTCGCTGATAGAGCCCGCGACAGAGAACGACACTTCACGACGGACGCAAAGCAAAATCACTGCAAGTGTCTAGCGCGCCGATCATGTTGTGCCGGCGCGCCGGAAGAATGGATCAGGTCCGCATGCCGTCGGCGTCAAAGAAGCTCAGTTTCTCAGCGTTGAAAACCAGCCCGATCATGTCGTCGGGTTTGACCTCGCTGTCGCCGCCGGTCCGCACCATGATCTGCCCCAGATCGCCGCAATCGACCACGACAAAACAGTCCGCGCCAAGATATTCAACAACGTCGATCTTGCCCGTGCAGTGACCCTCGCCAGCCGCACCGATCGAGATGTGTTCGGGACGGATGCCCAAGGATATGGCAGGCGTTGCGCCTTCGAACGCGCCCGTTCCGCCACCGGAAAGATGGAACTGCCCGCCCTCTGTCTTGCAGGGAAGAATGTTCATCTTTGGGCTGCCGATAAACTGCGCCACGAACAGGTTCGCGGGCCGCTCGTAAAGCTCTTTTGGCGTGCCTACTTGGGCAATCTTTCCAAACTCAAGCACGACAATCCGGTCGGCCAGTGTCATCGCTTCGACCTGATCGTGTGTGACGTAGATCATGGTCGATTTCAGACGGTGATGGAGTTTGGCAATCTCAAGCCGCATCTCAACGCGCAAGGCAGCATCGAGGTTCGACAGAGGTTCGTCAAACAGGAACGCTGTGGGGTCGCGCACGATACACCGACCGATGGCGACACGCTGTCGCTGCCCCCCGGACAGGTCCTTTGGACGGCGATCGAGATACGGTTCAAGTTTGAGGACCGCTGCCGCAGCATCGACCTTTTCCTTGATCTCTGACTTCGGCGCGCCCGCAGTTTTCAGCGAGAACCCCATGTTGTCGCGAACCGACATGTGTGGATAGAGCGCGTAGGATTGGAACACCATCGCAAGCCCACGTTTCGAGGGCGGTTCAGCGGTGACGTCGCGCCCGTCGATATCCAGTGTGCCGCGACTGATGTCTTCCAACCCGCCGATCATCCGCAGGAGGGTGGATTTTCCGCAGCCCGACGGGCCAACAAAGACGATGAATTCGCCGTCAAAGATCTCTAGGTCGATACCCTTGATGACCTGCGCTGCGCCGTACCATTTTTCGACGGTGTGCAGAACGATGGAACCCATCATGCTTCTCCTGCTGTAGGGGATGCCCAGGCGAGCCAGACTGCGGCTGTCCAGGTAAATGTACCACCACCAGCAGGAGCGCCGGTGAGCGGATTGTAGTATTCGGCAAAGCCGTTTTCGACCATGAGTGTTCGGGTCTGCCGTGTAAGACGCGAGGCCTCATCGGTCAGGCCCATCTCGGACAGGCCGCGCGCGATCATCGCGTTGACGATGCCCAGGTTGGACCACGCCAGTACCGTTTCGCGTCGAAATGCTCGCTTTCAACCTTCTGGCTTGGAATTGGGTAGGGGCAGGACTCGAACGTCTGGGCAAGCTCCGCCCGCATCGCATCGCTGTCGACACCGGCGTACCAGCACAAGAACGACGAACTGGTCACACATCCTGTGTGCAGCCCGGACCGAAGATTGATGCTGTCAAAGACGCCTTGTGCATTTCTAAGAGCTTCCACACCCGTTTCGATCTCTGCCGTCCAGCGATCGATTTCAGCGCGATCTTCTCCAAGAAGATCAGCAATCGCAGCGAGGTCACGGTTGGCGCGCAACAGAACAAAAGTCGTCAGCGGGTCCGCCACCTTGAAGGGCATGTCCTTGGCCATTTCAGCCTCATCCCAGCCAAGACGCCGGCCGCGCTGTACCAACCAGATGTAGCGGTCATAGTCGTCCTTTGTCGGTCGCATCGACGGGTCCACATGACTGGTGTCCCGCCGCGTGTATTCACCAACGCCTACTGGGTCGATCGCAGCCATAGCCGCATCCCAATCAGGGGCGTTGTCCCGTCCGCCTTCCCAAGGATGGGTGATAAAGATCGCCCCGCCCGCGTTGCGCCAGGTCATGAACCAGGAATGCCACGCCTTTAGCTTGGGAAAGAGCGCTGCAAGACGGTCGCGGCCCTGATCCGGCGCTTTTTCAATGATCGCGCGGGCAGCGGTGGCCGCAACGGGAGGTTGCGAGATCCCGACGACGCGATTGGGCCAATTCCATCCGTTCCCCAGACATCTGGCCGGGGAAATACCCAGGATCGGGCACATGGAAGAGGATGTGCGGCACCATGCCGTTGGGCCATTGACCGGACATCAGCGTCTCGATCTCTGTCCAGGCACGGTCCACGTCAAACTGGGCAAAGCCAATAGCGGCAAAAGCACTGTCCCAGTTCCACTGATAGGGGTAGAGCCCCTCGGTCGGGAGGGTGTATCCCCCCCTGTCATTGCCGCGCAGGATGTCCCGCGCCTTGGCGTCGATAGAAGCATGATCCATCATCGATCTATCCTTTCACCGAACCGGCCGTCAGACCTTTGGTCATGAAGCGTTCAAGCCCCAGGAACAAAGCCATGATCGGCACCGTCGCAACCACCGCGCCTGCCATCAGGTGCTGGCGCGGAATTTCAGACGAATTGAGCGAGGCGATCCCGCGCGTCAGTGTGAAGCGCGATGGATCGTCAAGCAGCATGAAGGCGAGGAGGAATTCGTTCCACGCAATCATGAAGACATAGAGGCTGACCGAGGCAAGCGCGGGCAGCGCCAGGGGAAGCGTGATCTTCCAGATCACGGCAATCCGGCTCAACCCATCCATCAGTCCGGCTTCTTCCACCTCATAGGGAAGCCCCCGGAAATAGCCTTGGAGCATATATAGCGCCACGGGGATCGTCGTTACCGGATAGATCAAAAGGATACCGACAATCGTATTACGCAGCCCTGTGACGGAGAACGCGATGTAGATCGGCAAGGCCAGGACGATCACCGGCACCATGTAGATCAAGAGGATCGAGCGCGAGAACACTGCCTGCCCTTTGAACCGCATCCTTGCGACTGCGTAGGCCCCCGGAACGCTGAAGGCGAGTGTGATGAACACCGTCAGCACCGAGATGATGATCGAGTTCAACAGATACGTGCCAAAGTTGAAGTCTGCAAAAAGCTCAACATAGGACCGGAAAAGCCCCCAACCCTGCGAAAGATCGATTGAGAAATCGAGCGGGTTCGCGACAAGCTGTTGCTGGTTCTTCAGGCTGGTCATGACCATCACGTAAAACGGGATGGCCACAATCGCGGTGAAGAAGATATAGCCGAAGCCGGTCAGGAACTTGATAACCGCGTCTTCGAACTCATGCCGATTCAGCGCGCCGGTGTGCAACTCCGCGAACATCGCGTAAAGCGGCCACCCGACACCGACCCCGGCGAACACCGCCGTGATCAAAAGCGATACCGCGCTGATGTCGCCCGCGATGATCGGACCAAAGCCGATGAACAAGAGCGCTGCAAACACGATCGTGGCCCCCAACGACGCGATCCGTGCCGATGGCGTGAACAACGTGGCGACACCGAACCCAGCACCAATCACCAGTGACCAGATCAATGCCGGGCGAAACGCTTCGCCCGTGGCAAAGCTCATGGCGATGGCAACAGTCGTCGCGATCGTGAAGGTCCACAAAGCGCCGAGGATCGGGCCGGTGATGTATCCGTGATAGAACAGTTTCACAGTCCTTCCTCCTGGCTCATGAATTTGAAGAAGAAGATCGAGAAGGTGAGGAGGCAGAGGAAAATCACAACCGCCACCGCAGCACCTGCCCCGATGTTGGACACCGCAAACGCCTGTTCATAGACATTCACCGTTAGCGTCCGCGTTCCGGCGTTACCGCCTGTCAGCAGGAAGATGTCGTCAAACTTGTTGAACGTCCAAATGAAGCGCAGCAGGAACAGAACGCTGAGCAAACCCAAGAGCTGCGGAAGGCTGAGGTACCAGAACTTCTGGAACGGTGAGGCGCCATCCATATCGGCAGCCTCATACATGTCCGTGTCGATCGACTGCATCCGCGCTAGGATGAACAGGAACGACAGCGGGAAGTAACGCCAGATCTCGAACACGGTGACCATGATCAATGCCAGAGGGCGTTCACCAAAGAAGTTGATGGCTTCATCCGTCACGCCCATCTGCACCAAAAGCGCATTGGCCGACCCAGAGAACGGGTCGAACAAGATCAGCCAAGAGAACGCGACCGCGATAATCGGCGCCACATAGGGGAACAAATAGAGCCCCCGCAGGATACCCTGACCACGGAAGGACTTGTTCAGAAGCATCGCCGCGAAGAGCCCCACGACCAGCGCACCGATGGTGCCGAAGACCGTGTAAAAAAGCGTCACGCCCAGAACGCCCCAGAACTCGTCACCGTCAAAGACGCGGGCAAAGTTGTCGAGCGTGAACGTGGTGTTTGTGAGGATACTGTCGGACCGACCGGAAACCTCGGGCTCGCTCGCCTCGGCGGCTTCCTCTGCTGCATCGGCGTCGTCGGCCATAACTGAAATGCGGATGCGTTCGTTGTACCCACCGTCGAGCGTCCCAACCTCACAGGTTAGACGCGACCCAGCGACCGAACATCCCGCAGGAAGATCACCTGCAATGGTCATTCCGGCAGGAAGATCATCGACAAAAAAGACTTCCGTGACCTGATCAGATTGGCTGGAGTTGCGCACGCGGTACTCGACCCGCATGTCATCGCCTTCGCCGCGAATGCGTTCGCTGACGATCGCAACCGGTGGTCGTAAATCAGCAAGGCCAATCGGTTTGAAGCTGATCCAGAAGATCGCGATCAGCGGCAGAACAACGACAAGAGCGACGCTGATCATTGTGGGGGCTAGCAGGCTCCAAGCCAAACGAGCCTCGCGCCGAGCCATCGGCGTAGTGCCGGTCGGGGGTGTCGGTTCCATGGGTCCAGTCTCGGGTTGTCTGATTGGGCCGCCCCGCAATTGGGGCGGCCCGGGTCAGCTTTGTGGGATTAAATTCCCGAAAGCTCGTCGTTCATCGCGGCGACAGCCGCCGCAGCGTCAAGCTCACCGTCGATATACTGACGGACGACGCGGTTGATTGCCTGGCTGTTGATCATCTTCGATGCCAGCGCGAGTTGGCCTTCGGCCACGCCCCAACGCTGAGCAACATCAAGACCACCGACGATCTCGTTGATCATCTCGGCATCATAGAGATCACCAAGCGGCGCTTTGCGATCTACGCCAACTGGAAGGGTTGCCCAGAGATCCTTGAACTTCGTTGGATCGTCGGCCGTGCCAGCACGCACAGGGAACTTACCTTCAGGTGCGATCGACAGCGTCTGTCCATAGCCCTCATCAACCGAGAACTTCACGAAATCCATTGCGGCGTCCGTGTCAGCATCAGCCGTGATACCAAAGTAGCGGATGTCACCCCAAGCCGCGCCATCGGGGTTCGATGGACCGGAGAAGTTCGTCACGATACCGGTTTTCGACGCCAGCTCGCCCGATGTTGGATCATCGGTGATGGTTGGCGGAGCGCTGTCGCGCAGACCGGCCAGTTCATCAAGGATGAACGGTGACCAGATGATCATTGCCGCGTTGCCAGAGAAGTAGAGCGTGCGCGACTGATCCCAGTAGAGATCACCCGGAGGCGACGCTTCAGCGATGGCCTTGTAGAACTCCAGAACTTCGGTTGTCTTGGCTTCATCAAGCGGCTGGAACCCGTCCGGCCCAACAGGCGACACGCCGTTGGCAAGGAACACATGCTCTAGAACCTGGCTCATGAAATTCTCGTCGACCTTGGTCGCGGCCACGAAACCGTACATTTCTGGCGGATTGTGCAGCGCGTCGACAGCGGCCAACACGTTGGCATAGCTTGTGGGCGCTTCGAGGCCGGCCGCGTCAAACAGGTCCTTGCGGTAGACAACCATTTGTGTCCAGCCATCCACTGGAACAGACGCGGTGTCGCCCTCATAGGCGGCCATCGCGATCGCACCCGGTGCGAAAGTGTCGGCACCCAGTGCTTCGATCACTTCGGTTGCAGCTTCGGTATCAAGGATGCCAGCCTCGGCCCAAGGCAATGCGTACTGCAGAGTGTGGTAGATCACGTCTGGCAGGTCGCCCGCAGCAAAAGCCGCCGTTGCACGCGTTCCAAGATCAGATTCCGATACAGGAATGACCTCAACTTCGGTTCCGGTCGCGGCTTCAAACTGCGCCGCCATCTCTTCTTGCTTAGCAAGACGCTCTGGCTGCTCTTCCGTCGTCCAGAAGCGCAGCGTGTCAGCCGACACCGCCGCTGCCGACAGGCTGAGCACCATGGCTGTCCCTGTCATAAGTTTCGTCATTCTCGTCATACCTTTTTCCTCCCTAAGGATATGAGACGTTTATGGGTTAAGCCGCATGAGGTGCCGGGCCATCCGACCCCCCCTTGCGAAAGGTTGCCTGAGCGAGCGCTCGAAGCGTTTCGGGATCCTCGCCACGACACTGGCGGATCAACATATTGGCAAGCCGCTCACCTGCTGCACGCACATCGACCGTGAATGTCGACAGCGGCGGATCGAGGTATTGCGATTCAGGGGCCCCATCATACGAAATCACCGACAGATCAGAGCCGACTTTCAAACCCCGGCGTCGGGCCGCGTCGTATGTTCCCGCTGCGGCCGCATCGACCGAGCACAAGATAGCGGTCGGCGGATTGGGCAAATCAAGCAGCACGCCCACCGCCGCTGCGCCGTCTTCACGCGCGACGGCAGAGGCGGCAATCAACTCAGGATCAAAGGCAATCCCAGCGCCCGTGAGACCGGCAAGATACCCTTCCAAGCGAAGCTTCGAATAGGTGTAGCCCTCTGCACCCGGAACGAAACCGATCCGCGTATGACCTTGCGCCACCAGATGCGCCACGGCCTGAGCCATGGCGGCTTCGCTTTCGATGTCGTACCACGCGCAGCCGGTCAGATCGTCGGTGCGGCCATAAAGGACGAAGGGTGTTCCTGTCTCCCGCAGACGGTTCACGCGGGGATCGTCTAGCCGTGTACGAGGAAGGATGAACCCATCCGCTTTCTTTTCCTGCGCTAGACGATCAAGAAGTTTTAGCGTTTCCGCGTCGCTCGACGCAGTCGCGACAGTCAGGCTCCAATCTTCCGCGGACGCCGCGGCCGAAACTCCGGCAAGGAAGTCTGCGACAAAGGGACGGTGTCCATCATGTTCGTTCATCTGAAGAACCAGACCGACTGAGCGAACACGACCGGTGCGAATGGCCTGGGCATGGCTAAGCGGGCGGTATCCAAGCTGATCAGCGGCATTGCGGACGCGCAAACGGGTGCCGTCCGAAATATCGGGATAGCCGTTTAACGCACGGCTGACGGTGCCTTTTGCCAGACCCAGATGCTCGGCCAGGTCAATTATGGTGACCCGTCCCGTCGCATGTTTGTTTCCCGGCGCTTCTCGAGCATTTTGCATCCCGATTCGCCCTCCCTATCTCGAAATTCCGCTACGAAACCGGTTTCGGCAAGTGTTTCGAACAAAAAAGTCTCAAAAAAGGGTACTGGAGCGCGTCAGATCGGAGTTGCATCTGCAATCCACGATGGGAGCAAACCCAAGCAAAACCTGACCAGAACGATTAATTGAACAGGGCAGCCCAACCGAAGCTGAGCTGCCCTGAGCTTGCGTTATCCGCAGACGATATGATCTGGGATCGCGGCGAAAAGCGACCGAAACCCAAACCCTTCGCTTAGGGTGATCCTATCCCCCGGCCATTACTCGTGGCAGCCAAAGTACCAGTTGCGGGAACATGAACAGCAGGATCAGACCGATCAACTGGATGACCATGAACTGCATCATGCCTAGATAGATGTCTTTGAGATCCCAGTTCGGAACGACGCCTTTGAGGAAGTAGGCCGAGAGCGCCACGGGCGGACTGAGCCAAGCGGTTTGTAAGTTCACCGCCACCAATATCCCGAACCAGACAAGCATGTCATAGGTGCTGTCAAAGCCCGGCAAATCGAGCGCGATCACCGTCGGCAACAAGATCGGCACAACAATCAAAACGATCGGCACCCATTCAAGCGGCCAACCCAGGAGAAAGACCAGCGCCATGATCAGGATAAGAACCATGTAAGGCGACATATCCAGCGCAAGCAGCGCCTCGGTCATCATCTTTGGCGTGCCAAGACTTGAGAACTGGGCCCCAAAGAAGTTCGAAGCCGCAACGAGGAACATGATCAGAACGGTGATTTCCAGCGATTTGATCAGGCAGTCGCGGAACCCGTTCCACGTGAACTTACGATAGGCCATCGAGAGAAGGATCGCACCGAACGCCCCCATCGCGGCCGCTTCTGCAGGCGTCGCGAACCCAAGCAAGATCGAACCGAGTGCGAAACTGATCAGGATAGTTGGTGGCATCAGGCCTTGGAAGAATTCGTCCCATAGATCTGAGAAGAAGAATTTCTCCGCCGCGTCAGCGCGATAGAGCGGCAGGATCAGGTATCCCGCGACTGTCATCAACAACAGCCATGCCGCGCTGACGACCAAACCGGCCCCTGAGACTTCCCCGCCCAGAATGGCCATCGCAGAGATCGCCATCTGCCCCAGAATGACAATCGGCGCGACGATGCGAAGGACATTGAGATTGCGATAGGCCAGACAGGCAATTCCCAAAGCAGCCAGCGTCACCAAGAGCCCCGCAAAGGGAACGGTGCCAGCAAACGCGCCACCAAGTGCCCAACCGAACACGCGGCAGACCGCCAGAACGCCGACGCTGATCAAGACGACTTCGATGCCGTAACGATTTGATGTGACCGGCTGATCCTCTTCCGAAAGGATTGGGCCAAGGCTTGGGTTCAGCCAGCAACGACCGAGCGTGTAGATCAGGTAAAGCGATGCCAGCAACGCTCCTGGCACAAAGGCGGCCCGGAAGAGGTCGAGCACCGACACCTCAAGCACCGGACCCATCACGATCAGCATGATCGACGGCGGGATCAGGATGCCAAGCGTCCCGCCCGCAGTAATTGTGCCCGCCGCCAATTGGACGTTGTATCCCGACCGGCTCATCGTCGCGCCGGCCATGATGCCGAGGATCGTCACCGATGCCCCTACGATGCCGGTAGCTGCGGCAAAGATCGTGGACACCACCAGCACCGCAATAAAGAGCGCGCCGCGTACCCGCGCCATGATCATCTGGATCGACGCGAACAGCCGCTCCATCAGGCCCGCCTGCTCCATCACGATGCCCATCAGCACAAACAGCGGTACCGCCATCAGCTGATCGTTGAGCATGGTCGAGTTGGTGTTGAGCGTCATCAGAAGCGACGTCAGCTTAAAGTTCGCGCCCCAGATGCCGAACACAAAAGCTAGGAAGATCAACGTGAACGAAATCGGGAACCCGATGAAGATCACAAAGAACATCGCAACCAGCATGATCAAACCGATCGTCGGCTTGTCCAAACTCGGGCGCGCGCTCATCACATCGCTGAACCACGCTCCGCCCGGAACGATATCTGGAACGAACACGGCCAAAACCAACCAAATCAGCGCCACCAGATAGATCGGCAAAAAGCGAACGAAAATCCGCTCACGTTCTTTGCCCATTTTGTGGAACGCGCGGAAGATTTCCGGAATGCCCTGGATCAGCAGGAGGAAACCACCCACTGGCATAGCGGTACGCGCCGGCCACAAAAGGGGCCCCCACGCGCTATCGATTTGCATCGTCTCTCCGGTGGAAAACGCCAGCCACCAGAACTGCGCGGCCACCACGGTGAAGAAGATCATCGAAGGAATGAAGAAAAACAGATAAAGCAGCGCGTCGACAGTCGCCTGCGTCTTGGGCTTCCATGCGCGATAGAGGAAGTCCGCGCGGATATGCACACCGCGCATCAGGCCATAACCAGCTGCCGCCATAAACAGCACACCTGCCAACATGCGGCTTGTGTCGTAGACCCACAGTGTGGGTCCGAGACCAAGTGAGCGAGCAAGGTCCTCGAACCCGGCATCCTGAAGAATGGCGAAAGAGTTTCGCGAGATGACCTCGTACACCACGACCGCGATGAGCGGGATCATCAGAAGCGATATGATTTGTCCCGCCCGGCAATTCACCACGTCAATGAAGGCGGTGATCGGGCGCTGCCAGGCGGTCATATCCTCTGGCGTTTCTCCGGGCTGCTCTGCGCGACGTTCCGCAATCAGTTCGTCGGCAATTTCCAGGTCTTCTGGATTTGGTTCGTCAGCCATGTTCTGTCCCCTATTCGAAAACAGCCCTCTTCACCGGAGCCGCTTTCCAATAAGATCCCGAGCTTTGGGAGGGTGCCTGCCACGGCGTCTCGACCGTGGCAGGTGATAGGTTTACTTCAGCGTGTCTGCGAAAGCGCGGCCAAGGCCAGCGTTCGATGTCTGCGCACCAGCCCAGAACGGAACTGCAACCTCAGCGAATGCGCGCTGCGACGCCCAGACTTCTGCGAAGAACTCGTTTTCGTCAGCTGCGGCCTGAAGTGCCTTTGCTGCTGCTGCCGAGTACTCGGTGAAGTAGTCCGCAGGCGTGTCCTCAAGGATAACACCGTGGTTTTCGGTCAGGTCCTTCAGAGCCTTGCCGTTTTCAAAGATACGGTAGGACATGGACTTGGACAGCGACGCGTTTGCAGCCACTTCCAGAGCCATTTTCTCCTGATCGGTGAGGCTGTCATAGAAGTCGCCGTTCACGTACATGTCGGCGTTCACAACAACCTGGTGCAGACCCTGCAGGTAGTAGTGCTTGAGCACCTTCTGGAAGCCAAAAACCGAATCCGGCTTCGGGCAGCACCACTCAGCAGCGTCGATCGTTCCCTTTTCAAGCGCCGGGAGAATGTCACCACCACCCATCGCAACAGCCGGAACACCTACGTCTGCGTAAGCTGCACCAACCATGCCCGGAGGCGCGCGGAAGCGCATTTGACGGAAGTCGTCCATCGAGGTGATGGGCTCTGGGAACCAGCCCAGTGCTTCGGGGCCAACCGGCTGAAGCATGAAGCCTTTGACGTTCACGCCCATTTCATCCCACAGGCGGTCGTAAAGCTCTTTGCCGCCGCCGTACTGGAACCAGCTCAGGAATGCGATGTTGTCCATGCCAACACCAGCACCTGCAACCGGTGCACCGAACAGGTTGGCCGCGACGTGCTTGCCACCCCAATAGTGAGTCCAGGCAAAGCCACCTTCAACAAGACCAGCATCTACTGCGTCCATGATATCGCGCGGGCCAACAACGGCACCGGCAGGCAGCACTTCAATCGTCAGCGACCCACCGGTCAGCGCAGCGACGTCCTTGCCGAATTCATTCAGCATAAAGACTTCGTCAGCGGTGTTCGGTAGCACCGACTGAATGCGAAGCACCTTCTCGGCATAGGCTGCCGACGCCATGAGCGCGAGGCTTGTCACCCCTGCCGCTACTGTCTTCAAATTGAACATTTCTGTTCCTCCCTAGTATCGTGCCCTCGTGTCTTGCTCCCCGGCGCGGACGAAGGCGCTGCCATGCCGGGTTGTGGTTCTGGCGGGCCGAAAAGGGCACCGACCCAAACCGAAACGTGTCTCCCTTACCGCGCATCCTCCAATACGAGGTCAGAAGCCTTTTCGCCGATCATGATTGCCGGCGCATTTGTGTTGCCGCTGGTGATCCGCGGCATAATGGACGCATCCGCGACCCGCAGGCCGCGCACACCGTGAACCCGCAAACGAGGGTCCACGACTGCCATGGGATCATTGCCCATTTTGCACGTACCGGTGGGGTGATAGATCGTCACAGCCGTTTTTCGGGCCCAATCCAGTGTCGCGACCTCATCGTCAAACGCAACATCCCGCCCCGGCGCATACTCTTCTGTAATCTGCGACTTCAGCGGCTCCGTCGCGGCTATCCTACGGGCAATCTGGATGCCCCGCACAAGTGTTCGACAATCCGTATCAGTGGCCAGGTAATTGGGGTGGATCTCGGGATGGTCGTCCATGTTGGCTGACTTCAGCTTCAAATGCCCTGCGCTTTCGGGTCTGAGTTGTAGGACCGAGGCCGTGAAGGCCGAGAATTTGTGCGGCCCGTCGCTGGGCTTGTCCGCGCTGAAAGGTTGAATGTGGAACTGAATATCTGGCGTCTCAAGGCGCTCGTCGGTCTTTAGAAAACCAGTGCCCAGGCTGGCCGCCATGGTCATCGGCCCACGCTGGGTCAGCGCGTATTGCAGCGCGACCATGGCCTGCTTTAACGGGTTGTTGACCTCCACGTTGATCGTGCTGAGCTTGGTCTTGAAAACAGGCCTCGCCTGTAAGTGGTCCTGCAGGTTTTTGCCCACGCCCTGAACATCGGCCTGTACCTCAATCCCGTGACCGCGCAGCTCATCTTGGGCCCGACCCCCGACAGCATCAGAATTTGTGGGGACCCAATCGCCCCGGCGCTGAGAATGACTTCGGCACGGGCTTTTATGTCTTGGACCACACCATTGACACGTGCGCGAACACCAACGGCACGACCGTCTTCGATCAGGACCTTTTCCGTTTGTGCGTTCGTGATAATTTCCAGATTTCGACGACCGCGGGCGGGCTTGAGATACGCCACAGCCGATGAACACCGCCGCCCACCCTTCATGGTAAGCTGGAAATGCGCGACGCCTTCCTGATCATAGTCGTTGTAATCTTCGGCGCGTTTGTAGCCGGCCGCCTGTGCCGCATCGATCCAACGATCTACCACTTCGCGACTTAAGCGCGATGTTTGAACCGAGAGCGGGCCGTCCCGCCCGCGCAACTCTGTGCCATTTGGGCCATTCCAAGTCTCGGCGCGCTTAAACAGCGGCAGCACGTCATCCCAGGACCACCCCGTGCACCCCAACTGCGCCCAACCGTCGAAATCCTGAGGCTGCCCGCGAACGTAGAGAAGCCCGTTGATTGAGCTCGACCCTCCCAACACCCGTCCGCGCGGCCACGAGATTGCACGGCCTGCAATGCCCTCATCGGCTTCGGTCATGTACCGCCAGTCGGTCTTGGGATTGCCCATCGTTCGGAAGTAGCCGACCGGAATATGGATCCATGGGTTCGTATCCCGGGGGCCCGCTTCCAACAATGCAACGGTGTATCTGCCACTCGCTGTCAGGCGATTGGCAAGTGCGCACCCGGCAGATCCGGCGCCTACAATGATGAAGTCAAACTCCATCACCCTCCCTTTATTCAAAAAATGAGACTTTTTGTCCCGATTTTTATTATTTCTGGACGCTACAGTGATTCTGGAAGAAAACAATGCAAGAAATACCGACTGCTGAACGATGACGTCCTCTGACCGAATACCGACAAACCTCCGGACCTTGCTCATTCTCGAAATCCTTGGTCGCAGCGATCGTCCAATGACGGCGACCGAAATAAACGAGCAACTGGGTCTGCCCAAACAGACCGTCCACAGGTTATGTGCAACGCTTGAGCGTGAAGGTTTCCTTAACCGACACGGCACTTCGCGCAGCTTTTTGCCGTCGCGCCGCTTGCGTGAGTTGGGTGTCGGTCTGATGTTCAGTTCCCGCAGCCACATGGCGCGTCGCCAGATTCTTTTAGATGTCG